>JAAUYJ010214373.1_pt1 | contig 16605 bp, 17 predicted proteins | sample 7278031 | NCBI WGS metagenome assembly JAAUYJ01 (sample SAMN14350222, study PRJNA611818) | marine sediment metagenome | isolation source: surface marine sediment (1.8m) | place: French Polynesia: Moorea | collected 2018-08 | reverse complement strand
CTTAACTTTAGGAGAATTCAATAAAACTAATGTAGATAACCTCTTTCCTTATAACTTTAACCACAATAATTTACAGCTAAAATGGTCTGATATCTGTCAATATTATCTTTATAATCCTCAACTACTCAAGATTGTTGCTAGTAATCTCGAAAAATTGCCTGAAATTATTACTGAAGAATCGATGAGAAATATCGTGTCCCTTGAAGAAATAGATAATTTGCTAAATTTTGAACTCAGCTATTTATCCCGTCTGGAAAAAGAGATAATTCATTGGTTAGCTATAGACTCTATGACTAACACTTACGAAACATTAATGGTCAAAATAGAACAACCCCTCTCTAAAATCATCAACCTATTAGAAGCACTGAATCATTTAACTCAGCGATCGCTAGTCCAAAAATGCGATCGCACCTATGTCTTAGCACCTTTGATTAAGGATCACATACAGCGCAAACTAATTCGATTATCACTACAACATTAAGGCGGAAAATGACTCAAAATATTAAAATTGGGAGTCTTCAGGAGCAAGGAGCAAACAAACAACCCAAAATTCTCTTTGTAGATCATACTGCTGTTCTAGGAGGTGCAGAACTAAGTTTGCTTGATTTGGTAACTGTTTATGGGAACCAGAGTCAGGTACTATTATTTTCTGATGGTGCTTTGAGACAGAGTTTAGCCAGTAGGGGAATTCCAGTTGCGATCGCCGAAGCCAGTTCAGAAACTCTCAATCTGCGTAGTTCTGGTGGCATCAAAGCCATTAAAAGTTTACCCGAACTGTGGTGGCTAGCTGGTCAGATTGCACAACAAGCCCAAAACTTTGATTTAATACAGGCTAACTCCCAAAAAGCTTTTGTCACTGCTGCTTTAGCAACTTTGAGGGGTAGTCCTCCAGTAGTTTGGCACTTGCAAGATATCTTGACGGCTCGACACTTTAGCCGTCTTAATCGTAGTATTGCAATATTTCTCGCCAATCAATTTGCTACTAGAGTAATAGTTAATTCCCAGGCTACTGGTAAAGCTTTTGTGGCTGCTGGAGGCAAACCAGAATTAGTCCGTGTTGTCTATAATGGCTTTCATAGCGAGCCTTTTGAAACAGCTTCTCTAGAAGAAGCACATAAGATTAGAACTCAGTTAAATATCCATGATGCTCCCCTCGTAGGATTATTTAGTCGGCTTTCTCCCTGGAAAGGACAACACATATTATTATCCGCAATCAAACAACTACCCCAAGTTCACATTATCTTAGTGGGAGATGCTTTATTTGGCGAGCAAGAATATGTATCTTATCTGAAAACTTTAGCTGATGAGCCAGAATTACAAGGTCGAGTTCATTGGTTAGGATTTCGTAATGACATACCACCCCTAATGAAAGCTTGTGACATTATTGTTCATACCTCCACCGAGCCAGAACCTTTTGGGAGAGTAATAGTAGAAGGACAATTAGCTCAACGCCCTGTCATTGCTGCTGCTGCTGGAGGCGCACTAGAGTTAATTGAACCAGAAAAAACTGGTTTGTTATTTGCTCCAGGGGATTATAACGCCTTGAAAATCCAAATAGAGAAGTTAATCAGCGATCGTGCTTTAGCCTCTTTTTTAGCCCAACAAGGTTATATTAGTGCCAAAACTAATTTTTCTTGGGGGACAATCTTGGATAGTTTCCAGAAAGCCATTTTTTAAGTACCATTACAAAATTAGAAAGTACATTCCCTATAAAAGGATGAAGGATGAAGGATGAAGGATGAAGGATGAAGGATGAAGGATGAATCAGTTATCAGTTATCAGTAATCAGTTATCATCAACCACCTCCTCCCCAATTCCCCAAGTCCCCAATTCCCCATTACCCCTGACCCCTGACCCCTGACCCCTGACCTCTGACCCCTGACCAGCTAACTACTTAATCAAGATTAGAGCAGTAAAGAACAATCCTGAGTTGTGGTGAAATCCCGAAATAGATTCACCAGTTCCAAATTTTGATGCTGTCGCCATTTCAAACCAATAGTGCGACAGAAACTAATGTTTTCTACAGAAACATATTTAATTCCCAAGAGATTATCCCACTCAGGCATGACGCTGATGCCTAAACCCGCTCTAATAAGATGGATAACCCACTCTTCCTGATTGGCGATATAAACAATGTGAGGATGAACTCCAGCCGACTCGTATATATAAGGTGATTCTCGCCAAAATTCACAATTTATGCGCTTAATATAGGGTTGTCCGTCTAGTTCTGCTAAAGAGATAGTATCTCTCTGAGCAAAAGGGTGAGTTTCGGGAACAGCCAGTCTGAGAGACTGCTGAAATAAGTTCAGAGCTATTTTCGGATTTTCATTTCCTCTTAAGACTGTCAAGGCTAGATCGATTTCTCCTTCTTCTAACCAATAATTAATCTCATCTATATGACTATCTCGCAGTTCGATCCCGATATGGGGATATTGCAGACGGAATCTACTAACCAGATTGCTAATACTGCTAATGCGAAGACTACAAACAACACCCAGCTTAAGAATGGGACGGGCTTGAAAATCCCTGATTTTGTTGAGAGCAGATCGATACTGCTCTCGAATATTTTTGGCTTGTTCAACAAAAGATTGTCCTGCTGGAGTCAGTAAAGCCCTTCTTCCTCCCCGTTCAAACAAAACCACACCCAATTCTTTTTCTAGTTTTTTAATCCCATTAGATAAAGATGGCTGAGAGACATTTAAGTGTTCTGCTGCAATAGAAAATCCCCCGTATTCGGCGATCGCTAGAAAATAATTGATTTGATATAAATCCATCAGTCAATCAACAACTATAAATACTAACTATGGCTTCCATAGCTAAGATCATCTTGCTATGGATAGTATTCTGTTTAAGTATAAAGAACAAACAGCTTGTTAAAACTGTTGATTCATAGCAACTACAAGCCTGTTTCTTCTTTTAGTAGCGATGATTGAATATGATCAATAGTTTATCGTGTCGGCTCTCTAACCGCAGGTGCGCGGAGCGACCCCAAGCTGACTACTATCGCAGTACAGACGTTTCCGCTTCCCGCAGACAAAGCTAAATTTTCAATGAGTCACAATAGTCTAAGCATGAACTTTCGCTTACTCTTCACTCTTACAGCATTGAGCATTTTTTTGCCTTTCTCTGCTCGTGCAGAGGTTCAGGAGTTGAACACCATAATTCTTGATAACCCACCAACTACAGATATTCTGTTCGGTTCGGATGTAAATCTAATTCCTTTTCCTTCTAGCGACCCTACACGCCCAGATATATTTCTCAGTCAACAGTTGATGACTGGTTTTACCACTGATGTAAGTACTGTTCTTTCAATCGCAGGACCGATCTCGGTGACTGATGTAGTTACATTTCCTACTGGTGTTGAGCCACCTACGGGGGATGTCATCCGTAGTACATACGGCTTTCAAGGAGAAGAACCCTTGGGAGTAGAAGCATTGCTTGGTACTAACGTCGGTGCTGCTATTGATAACGCGGGAGGCACTGAATCTGGCACTCCCCAACCCTTCAACGTCTTCTTTTCTAGTCAATTAACAGGAGTACCAGGCGCAGCCAATGATTTTTTCATCATAGACCTCATTGGAGATGATGGAGTAGATCTACGACCTATAGACAGTGCTGGAAACCTAATTGGTGACTTTTCTCTGCGACTTGCTAGTGGCCCTGGAGAGGGTCTGTTTAATAATATTAATTTGGGAGATTTTGGTATTGTTCAGAACTTCGAGATTACAGTATCCTCTGAAAACCTTAGTAATCTTGGACTCTCTGAAGATGTCATCATTGACGATATTCCCTTAGCTGGTATTGCCTTTGATATCGAGGATTTTACTGGGACTGGAGAATTAACAAGTCTTGCTGGTTTTCAAATTACCCCACTTAATCTTGATGACAGTATTAGTAGTGCTGACGGAAGCATAGACATACTTGCAATAGGTCATAATACTGAAGCTGCTGCTGTACCTGAACCTTCAACTGTTTTAGGAGTAATTCTAGTTTTGGGATTGGGATTAGGATTATTGCCCAGAAGAAACTCTTAATTTATTGATTGAAAATATTGATTTTGTCGAAGCTTCTGGGATTTATTGCCAGAATTTTTAGCTCATCAAAAAAGAAAAAAAATAGCTATCCTCAAAACTAGATTGTGAATTTATCTATGGTTAATCAAAAATTTTTGTAATCTCAAATAATTCATAATTTATACTTTTTCATAGTATGAGACAAAATAAGATTTTGAAAGTTTTTATTACTCAAAAATCTGAGTTAGGAAAATTTGGCTAATACCAAGTAGCATTTTAATAGCTCATTTATTATCTGTTTGAGCCCCCCTTATTAAGGGGTGTTAGGGGGGATCGCGAGACAATATTATATCTCTAAAAGCAACTTATTATCAAACCAACTCAAATAAATCCCGACCCTAAAACTTTTTTAATTTTGCTCTCAGAAAACTCAGAAAATTTTTCAGGTTAATCTCAGATATTAGTGAGTTAATAAGTATCAAGGTTAGATTTTAACCAAGCAAAAAAAAGGAGATATATTATCCATGAAACAGCGAAACAATTACTACAAAGAACTAGTAGCAGATTATTCAAGACCAGGGCTAGTTTCCGAAGAAATGCAACAAAAGCTTATTCAATTAGCTGAGGAATTAATCAGCCAAAAAGAAGACGAATTCCCAGAAATAAATTCTGATTATACCCTAGAACAAATAGAGAAAGAAAATAAAGAATGGTGGCCCAGTCATTGTGAAGCATTAAGACAGGGACGGGGGGATATTTTAACAGGAGAATATAGAGAAGACCTGATTTATCTTTGTCAGGATGGTCCTTATCAAGGATTAGAACAACAAGTAGAAAGAGAGCAACACTGGTGGGCATTAATTGCTCAACCTGGTGTAACTATGTGTTGGCCCATTGTAATGTTTTCTGGCGAACATACTTTATTTGAATGGAAATGTGTTGATGACGAAACTAACGAAACTATTGCCAAAGGAAATGTAACTTGGGTTCGTCGTGGTCATCGAGGTGGCTGTTATCTCAAAACTGAACAGTTAACTTTCTATCGTGATGTTTTTGCCCCTGAAGAATTACTGAAATTAATCAAAACAGTATAAAAATTATGACTAAAAATCTAGCATTAAAAAATGCCGTCCTAGATGACCAAGAATTGCAAGCAGGATTAAACAACATTAACCCGAAATTTGGTGAATTGTGTACTCGTGTTGCAGGTGAAGTCTGGGGGCTACCCTTAATCGATCAGAAGACAAAAGCCTTGATTACCATTGCTATTGATGTTGTTAATCAAGACCAAACTGGAGCAGGAAATCCATTTGCAGCCCATGTAAATATGGCACTAAAACAAGGAGCAACCAAAGAAGAAATTGAAGAATTGCTGTTATTTATGTGCGTCTATGCAGGGTTTAACAAAGCAGCAGGATGTTTCGGAATGCTGAATGAGATTATGGCAGAAAATTAATAAGGAAGTGGTTAACAATGTCAACTAAAATTAAAGGAAAAATCGGGGTTATTATCGAAGAACATTTTGATGAAACCGAGTATCAAAGATTTAATGAATTCTTCCCCGAACACGGCTATGAGGTGGAGTACATTTCCAACCTATGGGGTCAACCTCAACTAACCTTTCAAGGAAACGACCACGAAGAAGAAACTACGGTAACTATAGACTTTAAAGATGTGTCTACCGCCGATTATCAAGGCATCATTCTCATCGGCGGATATGCAATGGATCGCTTGCGCTATCAGGTAAATCCCCAACCAGATCAACCTAATAAGTCTCCTGCTGTTGAGTTTCTGCGTCAAGCGGTAGAAATGATGGACGATCATGCTCTGAAAATTGGCACAATTTGTCATAGCTTGTGGCTCTTTTGTGCAGATCCAGAATTGCTAGAAGGGCGTAAAGTGACCTGCGCTCACAACATCATCTGTGATGTAGAAAATGCGGGGGGAATTATCATCTACGAAGAAGATGAAACCGCAGCCACCTATATCGATGGTAGCCTCATTACTGGACGACACCCAGGAGTAGTTGAAGAATTCATGCAAGTCTTTTTAGAAGAAGTTAACAAGAAACATCAAGAACTTATTTCCTCTGCTGAATAGTAGAATCTTCAGCCAGTTTGCAATAGTTACGAAATTTCTCTTAGAAAGCAACTATCAAAGTTTTATGAATAGGCAACCAGATCTCTTTTCACCTTTCCAATTGGGTTCTTTATCTCTACCCCATCGCATTGTTATGGCTCCTTTGACTCGGATGCGAGCAGGAGTTGGCAACGTTCCCCAACCAATGAATGCTCAATACTACGCCCAACGTACCTCTGCTGCTCTGATTATTAGTGAAGCCACTCAAATCTCCCCTCAAGGAGTAGGATATCCCCACACTCCTGGTATCCACTCACCCCAACAGATAGAAGGCTGGAAATTAGTTACCCAAGCGGTTCACGAAGGAGGAGGACGTATTTTCCTACAACTGTGGCACGTCGGACGAGTTTCCCATCCTTCCTTACAACCTAATGGGGAACTTCCTGTTGCGCCAAGTGCGATCTCGCCAGCAGGAATGGCAACTACTTATGAGGGAGAAAAACCCTTTGTTACCCCTCGCGCTTTGGAAACAGAAGAGATTTTAGACATTGTCAATCAATATCAGCAAGCAGCTAAAAATGCCATGACGGCGGGATTTGATGGTGTGGAAATTCACAGTGCTAATGGTTATCTACTGGATGAATTTTTACAGGATGGTTCTAACCAACGCAGCGATCGCTATGGTGGTTCAATTGAAAATCGCGCTCGCTTGTTGATGGAAGTTACTGAAGCTGTAAAAAGCGTTTGGGGAGGCGATCGTGTTGGGGTTCGGCTATCTCCTTCTAGCACCTTTATGAGTATGCACGATTCTAACCCCCAGGCGTTATTTGGCTATGTAGGAAAAGAACTCAACCGTTTTGGGTTGGCATACCTCCATATCGTTGAGCCAAGAATTAAAGGAGATAAAAACGTTGAGGACGATTCCAACGGATTGGGAGTAAAATTCTTTCGTCCTATTTTCCAAGGAAGTCTAATCACAGCAGGAGGTTACACCCGCGATACAGGAAATGTGGTGCTAGCTAACGGAGATGCGGATCTCGTCGCCTATGGCAGACTGTTTATCGCGAATCCCGATCTACCCGAACGATTTAAACTAGAGGCTTCCTTAAATCCCTATAATCGTTCCACCTTTTACACCCAAGGGGAACAAGGATACATTGACTACCCCACCCTCTCAGAAACTCAGCAGCGACAATTAGCTTAATAGTTTGGATAAAAGGGATGAGGGATGAGGGATGAGGGATGAGGAATAAAGTAATAAGTAATAAGTATTACTGTTCCCCGCACCCCCTCTGCCGGAAAGGGGGGGAAATATCCCCACAGATAACCTGCTGAGTTCGATAGATCGGTTAAAGTCCCCCCTTCGTTGCCCCTGCTTTCTATCTGTAAGCAATTTAAACAGAAACGGTATGATCCTTTATCCCTCTTGACTTTTCATGGAAGCAAAAAAGACGGTGTTTAATCATTTTAGAAAGCTCTTAAGCACTCGGTTTAAGTCTCGCCTGTCCCGAAGAATTGTCTTCTGGGTGTTTATAGCAATTGTTGTCATTGAAGGCATTATTTTAGTTCCCTCAGTCCAAAAACGAGAACAAGAACTACTCTCCCAACTCAAAGAGGTTTCTTCAGGAAAAGTTGCTTGGATTTTGATTACCTACCCTAACGTTTCTGGAGAAGACCTGATAACTCACTTAAGAGAACTGCAACAAAACCACTCTCTCATCCAAGGTGGAGCAGTTTATCAATCTTCTGGACAACTGGTCGGCACCTTTGGCAAACCTCCACAACTTACCATGTCTCAAATAAATAATTATTCTCCTAGACGGAATGGTTCTTTCTATGATGATGTGATTTGGTCAGGCACTCAGATGATGACAAATCATACTATTGTTATCCGTCATGATGCCTCCAGTGTTAGAGGGGAATTAATTGCCTACATCATCAGGATAGGAGGTTTAGTAGTCATTATCTCCCTTTTTCTGACCATAACAGTTTGGATAGCCCTAGAACCAATCGTAATTGCTCCCATATTTCGTCTTCGACGTGATTTACTGGTTGCAGGACAAGCCATTTATAATGACCAAAACCCACCTAAATTCTACTCTGCTTCTATTCAACGTCAAGATGAATTGGGAGATGTGATTGCTGCTTTTAAGCAGATGTTCGCTCAAATTGCAGAGGCGATTCAGGCTCGTAAACAAGCAGAAGCAGCCCTAAAAGAGAGTTTAGAGAGAGAAGCAGCCTATTCCCAAGCACTAGATCATGAGTTGGAAAAAGGTCGCCTGATGCAAAAGAATTTTCTGCCGACTCAAATATTACAGAAACAAGGCTGGGAAATTGCTGCTTTTATGTCTCCCGCTCGTCGCGTCGCTGGTGATTTCTACGATGTATTTGAACTTCCCCATAATAATCTTGGTCTAGTTATTGCCGATGTTTGCGATAAAGGAGTTAGTGCAGCACTATTTATGGGATTATTCCGTAGTTTGATTCGCATATTTTCTGGTCAAAACTATCTAGAATAAGTGGAATTTCTTAAGCATAAAAACTCATTTTCTCTAGAGAAAGACGCAATTAATTCCATTCACTTTAATGCTCTAAAAGCCGTTAAACTCACCAATAGTTATATTGTTCAAAATCACAGTGATGTAGGAATGTTTGCAACTCTTTTTTTTGGGGTATTAAACCTAGAAACTGGCACCCTTACCTATATCAATGGAGGACACGAACCTTTACTGATAATTGATGCTTATGGCAACATCAAAGAATCCCTTAAAGCCACTGGAATTGCTGTAGGAATATTCCCCGATCAAGACTTTCAAATTCAGCAGACTTTTTTTAACCCAGGAGAGATTTTATTAGGTTATACGGACGGGATCACCGAAGCCCGTGCTAGTAATAGGGATTTTTTTACTAGAGAACGTCTGTTGAAAATTACCGCTCAACCCTTTACTTCTGCTCAGGCAATTCTAGAGGCAATCAAACTTAAAGTATTAGCTCACATAGGGGAGTCAGAACAGTCTGATGACATGACTCTCTTAGCCGTAAAAAGAGAGTTGAAACAATAGACTTCTTGCACTAATTCCCAAAAACCTTGGTTGAGTAAAGTAGCTTTTTAGCAAGTAGAGGTGCGTCCGCGTACGCGAAGCGACTACCGTCAGGTCAGCGACTACCGTCAGGTCTCCCGCGTCGACGAAAGGCGCAAACGCCAGTTCCTTCAAGTGGGGAAACCCTCCCAACGGACTCGCTTGGGAACGCGCACCTCCCGAAGGGCGAGTAGCAAGTTACTAAATTAAATTATTTAAATTATTTGAGGAGAAAAAAATGAAATCTCTCATTAAAATTTATCCTGTTCTCTTTTTAATTGCTTTAATCGCAGTAATAACTCCCAAAATAATTCCCCAAAGAGATGTAACTTTTACACCAACCTATGCACAAATAAATCAACAAGCTGAACAACCCTTAGTTGTCATTGCTTATTTACAAGTCAAACCAGAACATCGTCAAACTTTTTTAGACTTAGCGACAAATGTAGCAAAATTAACTAATGAAACTGAACCAGGAGCGAACAGTTACACCTTTTACGAAAGTCAAGATACTCCCAATTTATTTTTCTTCTTTGAAGACTGGCAAAACGAAGCAGCTTTTGAAGAACATCTCCAGAAAACTTACACCAAATCTTTGATCGAAAAGTACCCTGAAATCCTTGCACAATCTGCCGATGTCAGAATCTATAAAATCGAAGATATAGAAAAAAAACAAATCCCTTAATAGTTAACAGTTAACAGTTATCAGTTATCAGTTATGAGTTACTAGTTCGGGGTTTAAATTCCCATCCTTCATGCTTGATCCCTTGATTTAATTTTCCTCTTGCATTAGACCTCTTGCAAAAGTAAAAAAATAATCATTTTGACGACTCTTTTCGTGAAAAATCTTCCCTATTCCCTATTCCCTGACTTGGAGCAAGAAGTCTATTCTTCGAGTACATTCAACCACAACCAACGGAGTATTTATGAACTCAATCGACTTTCCCTTTTCCGACTTAATTGCTGGATACGTCACCCACTTTGATCGCGAAAATGATATCTTTGGCATCAAAACTTCAGACGGTCGGGACTTTCAAGCTATTTTAACTCCCATGACCTATGCCAAACTTATTCAAAACTTAGACGAACCGTACCCCGATGCAACAGGGACAATGCGATCGCTGCTTGACCCTGGTCGCTATCTGTTTACCTATGGTGTTTTCTATCCCGATAGTCCCAAATTTGAAGCTAAACAAATTATTTTTGTGGGTCGCACTAAGGGCGACTATCTATTTGAAAAGCCCAATTGGTGGATTAATCAAGTCTCTTCCCTTGGCAATTTTTACTTTAAATCTCAATTCGATGACGGAGATATAAACTATCGTAACTATCGTACTAATTTAGCTCTGTCGGGAGAGCGATCGCCTGACAATTTTAGTCAAGAAACTGACACTATTTCCCGCCTCGTCTATGGATTTGCTACTGCTTACCTAATGACAGGAGAAGACCATTTTCTAGAAGCAGCAGAAAAAGGAACAGAATACTTGCGAGAACATATGAGATTTCGAGACTTAGATGAAGGCATTGTCTATTGGTATCACGGGATCGACGTTGAAGGCATAAGAGAACACAAAATATTTGCCTCCGAATTCGGGGATGATTATGATGCTATTCCCGCTTATGAACAAATCTATGCCCTAGCTGGTCCTATTCAAACTTACCGAATTACGGGGAATCCTCGCATTATGGAAGACACGGAGTTAACCAGTGACATCCTCCCTCAGTTTACTGAGGGCTTCCCCAACTCACGAAGCGGGCATTCCTGCACCACGCCACTTATCTAGATACACAGCAGCTACCATGTACCCCCGACAGTACGACAATTTTACAGGCAATTTCTTTCCCCCAGAGTCCCTGGGTACTACGTATTACAAGAATACTCATACTCCTTCATACGTTTGGAATTTTACCGACACAACGTGCATTTCCCGTGTCGAACCCCATATTCCAAGTTGTCAAGGTGCTGAGAGGATGCGATTACAGCAATTTATAGCTAGACTTTGCATACAGGAGTATCATATAACGAGAGATAGTCCTTGTTACATAAAAATTTTTTCATCTCTATGGAATCAAAAATACAAACCGACAAACCCTGACCAAAATTCATCCCACCGACAAGTCGGGGGACTTCTTTTGGAGAGAAGTTAAACTCTTTGATGAATTCTTCCGGGACAAAAGCGAACATGGCGGATACTTCTCCCATATTGACCCTATTACCTTATATCCTCGTAGTGACGCTTTAGGACAAAATAAAGCTAAGAAAAATTGGAACTCTATCGGCGATCATGCTCCAGCTTATCTGATTAATTTGTGGTTAGCAACAGGCAAGCAAGAATACCGCCAGATGTTAGAAGATACCTTTGATACCATTGCCAAATACTTTCCTAATCCTGAAAAGAGTCCCTTTGTTCAAGAGAGATTTAACGAAGATTGGTCTGATGATACCACTTGGGGATGGCAACAAGATCGAGCAGTAGTTGGACATAACCTAAAAATTGCTTGGAACTTAATGCGTATGTACAGTCTCAACCCCAAAGAAAAGTACCTCCAACTAGCGACAAAAATCGCCGATACCATGCCAGCAGTAGGGAGCGATCGCCAGCGAGGCGGTTGGTATGACGTAGTAGAAAGATGTCTAGGTGCAGGGGAAGAAATACACCGCTTTGTTTGGCACGACCGCAAAGCCTGGTGGCAACAAGAACAAGCAATTTTAGCCTATCTTATCTTAGCAGGCTGTCTTAATAATGATGAGTATCACCGCTTCGCCCGTGAATCTGCTGCCTTTTACAACGCTTGGTTTTTGGATATAGAAGATGGAGGGGTTTACTTTAATGTTCTCGCCAACGGTATTCCCTATCTAGCCAGTGGTAATGAACGGGGTAAAGGCAGTCATTCTATGAGTGGTTATCACGCTTTTGAATTGTGTTATCTAGCAGCAGTTTATACTAATTTACTGATCGCTAAACAGCCGATGGACTTTTATTTCAAACCCTTACCAGGCGGTTTCCCCGATAATATACTGCGGGTGTCCCCCGATATTTTGCCCCCAGGCAGCATCAAAATTGGCTCAGTAGAAATAGACGGAGAACCCTATAGCAACTTTGATGCGGAGAAACTAAGCGTGAAGTTGCCCGATACTACTAAACGGGTCAAGGTCAAGGTGCAAATTGTCCCTCAGTGAGTAGGACAGAGGGCGTGATGTCAGAGGGTAGAAGTATTCAAACTAAAATCAACCAAAAAATAAATTTCTTGGCTTAAACTCCAAGTCTGTTTCAACGGACTTAATATTCTTAGACAGAGAATTTATTCTCTGGATGCACGAGAATAAATTAGCCCTGCCTATTCTCTATCTCAACTATCGCGCCATTATGACTTGCTAACTACTTATGACCTACCCATCCCTAAAGCCTTTGTGGAAGAAAGTTAAAAATTTAGAATTAAAAAGATGGAAATTAACCTCAAGAACTACGAAGAAGTCATTGTTGCGGAACTCACTGGTGATATAGATGCCAATACCGCACCAGAAGTAAGAGATAAAATCTTACCCCTAGTTGCACCAGGAAGCAAGATTCTCCTAGATCTTACTAAAGTGCCTTATCTATCCAGTGCTGGATTGCGAGTGTTACTCATGCTGTATCGGCAGGCATCGTCTAAAGACGGAAACCTCGTGCTGGTCGGACTCTCAGAAGAAATCACTGACATCATGGCGATAACTGGATTCCTAGACTTTTTTACTACAAGCGACACCATCGAAGCAGGATTAGTAGCAATTCGTTAGGAAAATTGTTGGAGCAAGAAACAGCAATCAACTTCCTCATCATTCATCCCTCATCATTCCTATCCCAGCACCCCTCATACCTCATCCTTTATTTTCCTTCTTGAAAAAATGGTAATAGAAAGAATCGATATTCATCCCACCCATAGATACGAACACTTCAAGCTGCGTCGCGGGCGACCCTTTCCTTTCGGTGCAACCCTTGTGCCTGGAGGAGTCAACTTCTCAATTTATTCCCGTCATGCTACTTCTTGTACGCTAGTGCTATTCAAAAAGTACGCTCCCCAACCGATGGCGGAAATTCCCTTCCCCGAAGAGTTCCGCATTGGCAATGTCTATAGTATGGTAGTTTTCGACCTCGATTACGAAAATCTCGAATATGGCTACCGCTTTGAAGGTCCTGATAACTTTGCGGAAGGTCACTGGTTCGACAAGAGTAAAATTCTACTCGATCCTTATGCCAAAATTATCGGAGGACGCGATGTTTGGGGGGTAACGCCAGACTGGAATAATATCTATCAACACCGAGCCAGAATTGCCTTCGATGATTTTGACTGGGAAGATGATCGCCCTTTAGAAATTCCCCCAGAATATCTAATCATCTATGAAATGCACGTCCGCAGCTTTACTCAACATCCCTCATCTAGAGTCAAACATCCTGGTACATTTGCTGCAATTAGAGAGAAAATTCCCTATCTCAAAGACTTGGGAGTCAATGCGATCGAACTCATGCCTGTTTTTGAATTTGATGAGTTTGAAAATTCTCGTCCTTCTCCAGTTACTGGGGAAAAGTTATTAAACTACTGGGGTTACAGTACTGTTGGTTTTTTCGCTCCTAAAGCTGGTTATGCAGCAACGGGAAAGTTGGGAATGCAGGTGGATGAATTCAAAGCCTTAGTTAAAGACCTGCACAAAAATGGCATCGAAGTCATTTTAGATGTTGTCTTCAATCATACTGCGGAAGGAAATGAAAACGGTCCTTACATTTCTTTCCGAGGCATTGATAACAAAACTTACTATATGCTGACCGCAGAAGGATATTACTTCAACTTCAGTGGTTGCGGTAACACTCTTAACTGTAATAATCCCATTGTGCGGAATATGGTACTTGATTGTCTGCGTTACTGGGCAAGTGAATATCATATTGATGGGTTTCGCTTCGATCTGGCTTCTATTCTTGGACGGGATCCTTGGGGCGCACCTTTAGCCAATCCTCCCTTATTAGAAGCCTTAGCATTCGACCCCATTTTGGCAAAATGTAAATTAATTGCTGAAGCTTGGGATGCTGGAGGATTGTATCAAGTTGGTTCATTCCCTGCTTACGGACGTTGGTTAGAGTGGAATGGTAAGTACCGCGATAATATCCGTCAATTTCTTAAAGGAGATGGTAATGTCGGAGAGATATCCCAAAGTCTTCAGGGTTCACCAAACCTCTATGCGCCCGCTGGTCGTTCTCCAGCAACTTCCATTAACTTTGTTACTGCTCACGATGGATTTACTCTAGCTGATTTAACTTCATATAACCATAAGCACAACGAAGCCAACGGAGAGAATAACAACGACGGTACTAATGATAATTACAGTTGGAACTGCGGAGTAGAAGGCTGGACTCACAATCCGGGAGTTAATGCTGTGCGACAGCGACAAATGCGAAATGCGATCGCTCTACTTCTGGTCAGCCAAGGGATCCCAATGCTGCTGATGGGGGATGAATTGGGGCGCAGTCAAAACGGTAACAACAATACTTACTGTCACGATAACGAATTAAGTTGGTTGAATTGGGATTTACTGCATCAAAATTCTACTTTATTCCGCTTTGTTAAAAACTGTATTGCTTTCCGTCACGCTCATCCAGTTCTCAGAAACCGTCAGCACTTCCAAAATCACGATTATGTTGGCAGTGGCTATGCTGATATTACCTGGCATGGTACTCAAGCCTGGAAAACTGATTGGTCTAATCATATTCGCACTATTGCTTTCATGCTTTGTGGCAAACACGCCCTACAAGGAATGGTAGAAGACAACTATATCTATGTAGCTATGAATATGCACTGGGAATCTCACTGGTTTGAAATTCCAGGTTTACCGACCGATATGCAATGGCACGTTTTTGCTAACACTGGCTGTAACCCTCCTAATGATTGTTATGAACCTGGTACAGAACCACTATTAACCAATCAATCTAGCATTTTACTAGGCGATCGCTCTGTGGTGATCCTCATTGGTAAGTAACAACATATATTCAGCAGGAATCACTAACTACTAACTACTAACTACTAACCACTAACCAATCAAATCTATGACATTCAAAGCTAACTTAGAAATCATTAACGAGATCGCTAAAATTACTTTAGCTGGAGAATTAGATGCCAATACGGCTCCCCTATTTAAAGAACAAATAGAAAGGGCTTTAAAGGAAAATATTAAATGTCTAGTTTTACTAATGCAAGACTTAGAATATATGGCGAGCGCGGGTTTACGAGTCTTGATTTTTGCCAAACAGAAATTAGGTGCAACAGTAGATATCTATCTAATCAAACCTCAAGAAATGGTGAGAGAAACTATTGAAAATACTGGATTTCATCACAGTGTAGTTATCAATGATGAATATCAATCCCCTTAATAAATACCATTACAAAATTAACCAATTCTCTGATCGGTTGCTACAATCTTTCTCCCTCCTCTCCCAGTCTGACAAGGCTTGTCTTAATTTTAGGCTTATCTCTCCCCGTACCCCTCTCAGGTCATAGTCACGCAAATTTAAATCGAAATGGTATTATTTGTACATTCTCTATTCAAAAGTAATAAGTAATACTTTCCCTGCTCTTGAGAGCTTCTCAATCCCCCCGGGAGGAGACTTAATAGATCCAGGTATTGAAACCAAGGGGATCGACTTTGTAACTAAGTCTCCTTCGGTGCCCCATTCCCTATTGCCAGAAAAGCCTATTACCTATTACCGCTTTACCTATCTCAACTATCATTCTTAATAACCCACTAACTACTTACTAAATCCTAATGATCCTTAAGCCGTTAACTGTTCCTGGGAAGTTAGAATCCTTAACCGCAATCGCCCAATTTGTAATTCAAGCTGCTCGGTTAGCTCACCTAGATGAGAAAACAACCTATAAATTACGTTTAGCAGTTGATGAAATTGCCACCAACATTATTCAACATGGCTATGCAGCAGCAGGTTTGACGGGAGAAATAACCTGCTGTGCAGAACTTGATGATCATCATTTGATGATCGCTCTTGAAGATTGGGGATTAGCCTACGATCCTTTAAAACAGAATCCAACTAATAGCTTAGAGCAACCTTTAACTCAAAGACCAATGGGAGGATTAGGCATTTATTTAGCAATCAATAGTGTTGATGATTTTCAATATGAAAGGGTTGGCGATCGCAACCGTCATATTTTTATTGTGAGGCGTTGACATCCTCATGCGGTAAACCGCACGATTCCTACCAGTCTATAATAGACTCTCGGTGGGTACTCGTTTCACAGACAATTGCTCAAAACAAGTTTCAAGTCTTACATCATCTCCACGATGGCTGTGTCCCAGCCCTAAGATTCTCATACCTTCTAATCTAATATTCTTAGCTGCATTTTCATCTCTTGAATGCTTTGTGTTACAGACTTCGCAAGTCCATTCACGTTCG
>JAAUYJ010160839.1_pt1 | contig 16610 bp, 22 predicted proteins | sample 7278031 | NCBI WGS metagenome assembly JAAUYJ01 (sample SAMN14350222, study PRJNA611818) | marine sediment metagenome | isolation source: surface marine sediment (1.8m) | place: French Polynesia: Moorea | collected 2018-08 | reverse complement strand
TTTTTTCTCTATCGACCTCCCTTCTGCACCAATGGGCCCAAGAAGAGGAGGAGGAGGAGGAGGAGGCATCCCCGACAACACGGAGGGAGAGGAGCGTCGGCCTCCAAAAATGTCCCCCTCCCTCCTCCTCCGTCCTCCTCCTCCTCTTCTTGGGCCCATTGGTGCAGAAGGGAGGTCGATAGAGAGAAAAAACCGGGCACAATTTGGTGGAAAAAAAGACTTTTCCCAAACTTTAGGCCAAGCGAGAAAACTTATTATTTCCAGGGATATGGGAGGAGATCCACGAATGTTTTTGGTCGTCCAGTTTCCTTTCACAAAAGTAACATCTAAATATTCAGCAAAAAAAGTTTTCGTGTGAAAAGCGCGGTCGCAAATATTTTCCCACTATAAGCGTCCTCTTTTTTTCCCCGAAAACGTGCGAAAAAAAAAGATCTAATATCCTACCTGTGAAAAGACGGTGGTGGTTTGACCGATTCCGATTCCGCGTTTCCGATTCTGCTTTTCCGCCCGCAGCAGATAAAAGTCTTCCCGAAATAAAAGGGGGGGACGGACAGAAAGACTGTGGAAATGTCTCGCTTCCTTGTTCCGCAATGGAGGATCGGAAATAACGCCTCCGACTCCGAAAAACCAATGAAGCGATCGTTGTACAAAGTATGTGGAAAATTCCAATCTTTTGTTGTGCGGGAAATTTTTTCCGCCCGCAACTATCGTATATAATAATGCTACATATCTTTAAAACACCATCATTGCCGGCAACTTTGAAAACATTAACTAGACAATTAGACATGCACATAACAAATGATGCGTCCTGCCGTATGCCATCGTGTCATGACTCTGGACAAACCATGCCCTTGTTTCCCTTCTAGGCAACCTGGTTGACTGGTGGGAGCCCGCCACCAAGGCCAGCTACCTGAAGAAGGCGCAGTGCATCATCCGTCAGTACGAGAACTACTCCATCCCCCACCTGGGCGGGCTCACCCTCAACGGCATCAACACCCAGGGGGAGAACATCGCCGACAACGGGGGGATCAAGGAGGCGTACAGGGCATACGGTGAGTCGCAGATAGTTTATTCTTGAAGGAAGGGAAATGTGTTGATGCGCAAAGTGATCTCGGACCTTTGAGCCTTTTTCGGACGCTGCAAAAAAGAACAAAATATTTCCCCCCCCCCCAGCGTCCTCATCTTAATTGGTGTTTTCTCGTCGGCACACGTGCATATGACATGCAACTCTAAAATAAAAAAAGCATTTTTCCCCCTTACTTTCCGCAATGACTATCTCGGGCGAAGATCTGTGAGAGAAACCCCCTGTGCCTCGGAGGGGGGAAAATCGCGATATCATCATCGTCGCCACCGTTACTTTTTTTCCGCTCTTGACCCTGAAGCAAAAAAAGGAGGAGACTTTCCTTCTTGCTATTTTTTTTCTTTCGAAGGCAATGGGAAAGGAGAATCCCTCTTTTCCCTGCACGCACAATATAAAGGGGAGGGGGGATACAGCAAATGGATCGGGAGAGGCGGAGGCGGCGTCGGATTTTCCCTTTCCCAATGATTCCGGCGGAGGCGGAGGAGGAGAATCCCAGCTTGCCAATGCCGACGAGGAGGAAAAATCCATTAAATCCGTATCTCAACCAAAGTGTTGGCGGGCATTTCTCCTCTTTCTTTCCTTACTTTTAAAGAGAGAGAAAATCATTGACATAAAGGAGAGCCACTGATGGTTTAGCAGAAAATACAACCGGTATATTAACAAAGAAAAAATATCTACGTTCTTCTCCTAAACGGCCGAGTCAATTCGATAAATATTCATGTCGTTGTTCTACTTTTCAGTGAACTGGGTGTCCCGCACCGGTCGCGAGGAGGAGCTCCTGCCCGGCCTGGAGCGCTACAGCCAGCGGCAGCTCTTCTGGGTGAGCGCGGCCAACGTATGGTGCGCAAAGTACAGGGACAAGGCGCTCAAGCTCAGGGTGCTGACGGGGGTGCACTCGCCAGACATGTTCAGGGTGCAGGTGAGTCACTACGTAAAAAATGTACGTGTAGAGCATGAGCAAAATTAGCATTAAGGGGGGATATATTTGGGCGCTAGACCTCGCTGTCATGAAAGCGAGCAGCTTCATCATACAGTGGTGTTTTGGGTTGGATTTCGGTGGGAAGCTAGGAGATGCTGCGATCCGTAAGGCACGTATGTAATTTGCAGTAGTTATAGCCGACAGAAAGCTGTCATTAACCGAAGGACTCCAACGTATTATTTTTTTCCTCATGCGTTTCAAGTAATCATACAGTCCAACAATGTTGCTTGGGAAAGACAGGGAAAAAATCAAACCACGTACAGTTTTAAACGAAGGATATATATTGTAAAATGTGCCTGCTATAAGTGGGCCCTCCTGAGAAGGGAGCAATCAATTTTGAGCGGGGGGGGGGGGGATCGAGGCTCGTCTGAGCATTTTAATATGGAAGGATTGTCCGTCTGACCACCTTGGTTGTTTTCGATTGAATCGATTTCGGGCGGCGGCCTAAACAAATATTAAAAGCATATGATGACATTCTGTCCTGAGTAAATTACTTTTCTCCACGCCCTTTCATTCCTTTGAGTCGGCTGAAATTGTCTGATGCACACAAACCTTAAGCAGGGCCGAGACTTCTTAAACTGGGGACATTTTTTTGCAAAATAAGGTGCAATATTTTGAAAACTTCCTGGAGTTGCAATTGATTTGTTGGCTTTTTCAAATTTTAAAATGCAATCGGGGAAGTGTTTTTCTGGTCTTTCGCCCCTTTCACTCATTTTTGAAGTTTTGCTAAATGCTTGTTGAGGCAATATTTCTGTCTCCATGAAATTCAGGTGGTACAGCCAACAGGAGACTGCAGACCAAAGCAAACAAGAAAGGGATCCTTTCACTGACCTGCGGCGCTATTTAACTTATTTTGTCTAGTGAATTAATCTAAATATTGAAGTGAAGAAAATCAAGAAATTGAAGTAGAAGATTTCCCTGAATGCAACCCTTTTTACGTAAAAGTTTTTCCTGAATGCACCTCATTTGAAGTAAAAGTTTCCCCTGAATGCATTCTTTTGAAGAAAAAGAATTCCCTGAATGTACCCCTTTTGAAGTAAAAGTTTTTCCTGAATGCACCCCTTTTGAAGTAAAAGTTTCACCTGAATGCACCCCTTTTGAAGCAAAAGTTTTTCGTGAATGCAACCCCCCCCGTTTTGAAGTAAAAGTTTTCCCTGAATACACAGTACAACAGCAGCTCAATGGTGTTTGGGCATTTATTTATAGGTAGTTATGTTTCATTTTCATAATTTCCCTCCTCCGTTCCAGGGCCCTTTCTCCAACATGAGGGAGTTCGCCCGTGACTTCTCCTGCCCAGCGGGGGCGCCGATGAACCCGGAGGACAAGTGCGAGGTCTGGTAATAAGAAGAAATTCAAATATTTCTTTTGAAGAAGCGTCGATTTTGTTTATGGAAAGTGAGGAGTTCCGGAAAAAAGCAAATTTAGTCAGGACTTATACTTTTGTCGGTCTAGAGAGAGAGAAGAAGAAGAAGTCAGAAATAATTAAAGAAGAACAGAAAAAGTGTTGTACATATGGAAGAAGAAGAAGTGAAACATGTTTTCCCCTATATAAACGGTATACTTAAATAGTGGCGCACAAAAAAAAGAAGAGAGTGGGAAAGTAAAGTGAGGTGAGTGCGTTTGTGGGAAAATATATAGCAAAAAGTGTCTCTCCTGTGGACTCCCAAATCCAAAAAAACCCAAAGTTTTGTAATGGTACCTGAGGAGAGAAAAAGAAGAGAATATGACACACAGGACTACACTTAAAAAGGCAGGGCCGAAAATAAACCCAAGTTTTGTTTTTATGAATATTCTTACGCGGCCACCCACCATATGCAAGGAATTCCCCATCATTTCCCCCCAAAAAAGTGTTGTGAGCCTTTCGACTATACGTATACAGTATGCCCTTATACAAAAAGAAAAAAATAAAGCAGAATTACGCGTCGTAGTCTTCAAATAAAAAAAGTTTTTGCGCTTTTTTGCGAACATAGAGAGGAATTTGAACTCGTAAACTCAGTCGGTTTTTTAGTCTTTTGTATTTGAATTCCAGCTCTCCAAGAAAAGTGCAACGTAATTTTCTTTTCTTTTTGTTTGGGGAACCGTTGTCGTTGGCATTGGGAGAAAAAAACCTGCATGCCTCGCCGCCGCCGGGTTGGCAACGCAAATACTTCCCTGGCACTGACCAACCAGCCAGCTCGCCGCCGCCCACACAAAGGAAATCGGACACGGCAGGGCGCAAGAAGTCAAACAGGGGTTATAAAACGATTTCACATTGATGTATAAATAGTTAAATAATTCAAAACCTCCCAACGAACTAGAGTGCGGCGATATTACGCGAAAAAAAATGGCGTGATTGGGCCATGAAATGAAAAAGCTTTTATTAGGCGCAAAATCGACGTACAAACCACAAAATGTAGAGATTTTGAGCGAATTTTGACAATTGTTTTACCTTATTCTTATACAGTATGAGGCGCAATATCATCGTAAAACCGTCCCAGCGTAGATATTGTACGCATTTTTTGTAAAATAAGCGCGGGCGCGGGCGTATACGGCCGAACGGCGGTTTTGCGCGGATTTTTCGCCCATTTTACATTTTGTTCGCGCAAAAACTAGTTCACTTTTTGGGCTGTTTGAAAACAACGGTTAATAAAATTTACGGTTTATGGAAGTGAGTTTATTTGGGAAAGCGATGGCGCTAGCTCTTTAGAGGGAACCTGCTGGGCGGAGGAAAGGTACACAAAGCTACTTTTGACCACTTGGAAGAGAGGAAGAGCCAAATCTCGCGCATATATAAGTTCCCTTGTTGAAAAAATCCAAGTTCAGTCACCCTTCGCGGCTCCGAACGGAAGAATACAACATGGAGACACAATTCCTCTTCTTGGCCCTTCTGCTGGGTGGCGCCAGCGCACAGTTCAATTTCGGTATAACAATTACTTTTTAAGACTGGGAAAATAATGGATTCGATTTTTTTGCCGATTCAAGAGCGCTGCTCCTTCTTCGGCTCTGACCGCAAGGAGCTCTGCTTCAAGGTGGTGCCAACGCTCATACAGGTATATATCATAAAAAATAAATTTCCCGGAAAAAGGTTTTTAGAAAAACCGCATTTTTTCAGGTCCAGATGGGGGAGGACGGAACCGACGACGACGTCACAGTGCAGATCTGCTCCGACAGAAACGCAGAGGTTAACAGCCCATACATTCCCTCACTGATGAAAAATAATTTATTTGTGTCAAATTTTAATATCTCAGGAGTGCTGCACCACGCCCGCCCTGAAGCGGACTTTCTTCGACGATTGGAGCAGCGGTGGGACCGAGGAGTGGGCGGAGGGGAGGTTCGGGAATTGCGCGGGGAAGGCGTTCAACGTGCAGAGGGGGATCGTGGTCACGCTGGCAAAGTCAGGATCGGACTCGCTCGAGTGAGGAGTTTAGTACTGCACACTTGTCTGTTGCTAATGTAGCATGGCTTGTTGTAGGCTTTGCAGAAAAGAATAATTTGAGTTTCTTTTTTGAACTGTTTGTGGAATATGCCTTTTTTGATCTTTGCATTTCCCCCCTACAAATGATTCCTTCCGCACTTAGCGTCAAGTCCATCACCGTTGACGCCCGCTCGTCCGTCCCCCCCGTGGTGAACGCCAAGACCAACAGGGACGAGAGCAGCGAAGAGGAAGATGCGGACACTGGCAGGTTCGTCTGCGGGGGGTTCAACCTGGGAGGGGGAGGAAACGTCCTGGGAGGAGCAGGTGAGTAGGAATCGAACATTGAAAAGTTTCGCAGATCACACAAATGTGGTTTGTTTTCCCTGAGAACTTCGCGTAGTTTCAATGTTTCCAATATCACGCCAGAATAGTTTTTAAAAAGCGTTTTGTACAGCTTATTCGGCATTACGGGTGATACGTATGCACGACACAAGTCGAGCGTTGTTTGTTCCCCGACATTTCCCCCGGCTGACATTTTCTCGTGTTCGTATGAGGGATGCCACAGTCAACAGCTCGGTTTTGCCCGGTTAAAAAATTCATATCGGTCTGCTCGGCAGTTCTAGCTGAATATGCGACTGCTGTGGCGTAGGACGGAGGGGGTCTTCTTGGTGCCGACATTGCTTTTGTGTGCTGCCGGCTCGTCGGTCAAAGATTCCCTGGTTCCAGCAGGATCCATGTCCGCCATGCTTAGTGCGAAGAAAGGCTCTGAACTGGTCATTGTTGTATCTCCCAAGTTTGGCACTGCCACAAGGTGTGTGTGTTCTATTACGGCCATACAAGTAGGCCCTTTCAAGTTTAATTTATCGTAGAGACTTTGTCACGGCTGCGAGTACTCGGCAACTTGGATTGTCCGTTTTCACAATTGAAGGCGCTTCAGAAAGATTCCCCAATCCTAGATGTATAAATCCACAAACTGTCAGCAGCCAAGACAACAGAAGATCAAAGCTGTTCTTATGCTGGCCCCACGACGAGCAGGAAGCAAAGGCAATGTTGGTGGCCCTCTCCCAAACAGTCGCGGACTGTCCCGACTTGAAAAGGCCCGGATACTTCCATCCCTCAAACACAATCGTGTTTCTCGCCAACGCAAACACGACAGAAGAGTCCAGGAATATTGTGAACGTCGTTTTTGAGGAAAGGTATGTCCAGAGGCACCCGCAAGCCTTTGCCTTTTACCCCAGCGAGAGAACTTCAAACTTTGTGATGGCGAGGTTCAACATTTACGAATCACGGCAATCCAGGGCCTTGGTCAATCCTCAAGGAGACAGAAATGGCTTCGACAGACTTTTGGAAGATTTTCCCATGCAAGTATGCATCAAAACAAAATATATTTTATTTGCAAACATCACTGGAGATAAGTGTTTTTATAGAATTTCACTTTCCAAGTGGGCTGCCTGCCCTTTACCGCCTTCATAAGCGCGGAGACCGATCCCGAATCGTCCGATCCCAGACGGGTCTACCACCAGCACGGCGGGTACGAGGCCCGGATGCTGCAGGTGATATGCCAGGAACTCAACTGCTCCTATGAGTACTCGAACCCAGAGGACTTGCTCTGGGGCTCAGTGAAAGAAGGGGAGAGCGACGGGCTCTTCGGGGACATTGCGGACGAAAATATCCACTTTGCCATCGGCGCCATCCTGGGATTGGTGGAGAGGCACCGGGTATCCGTGTTCTCGCCCACCGTCAATTCGGGGGAGGCGAGTCTCACATTTGCATCGCCTTTGCCAAAGGGCAGGTAAAATGCCTTTTAAAAAAATCAGGACTTTCCCGTGCTGCAGCACTGTTTTGATTTCAGGTCACTAGTTACAATACTCCAGCCGCTTGATTTTGCCACATGGGTGGGCATTCTCTCTTCCTACGCTGTCATTGTGGTCGTCCTGAGTCTTTTGGCCAAGCTGGAGGAGTCCGTTGTCGGACGTGGCAAACTTGGAGGCTGGTCCACGGTGTCTGGCGCCGCTTGGAACAGCTTTGGGGCTGCCATTGGAGAGAGCGTCTACAGATACACCAGGACCAGAGGGGCGTGGGCTTTGAGGTTCATTGCTTTTTGCTTGAAATATAGCTACATCGAAAATATGTTTTTTTCCTAAATAGGATAGTTTGTGGAGTGTGGGTTTGGCTTGCTTTCGTCTTCCTGACCACTTATGGAGGCAATCTCAGGGCATTCCTAGCCAGTCCAGCCAGAAAGCAGCCCATTGGCAGCTTACAGGAGCTGGTCCAAAGCGGGCTCCCCTACACATTTGTCCTCTATGGAGAGCCAAGCGAAAAAGAGCTGGAGATGTCACAGGATCCAACAATCAAAAAGTTTTGGGAGAACAAGCAGGTCATCCCCTATGAAGATTTCTCTTATGAAAGAGTGAAAGACGTCTATGAGGGAAATTCCGTCATGGTGGAATACTTTGAGCACATCAACACCATTGTCCAAGCGGCCTTCACCTTGCCAAATGGAGAGCCGCTGGTTCATGTGCCCAGATCTGTTGGCTTCAACACTTCCGGCCACAGCATTTGGGCCTTCCACCCCATGAATCCCTGGCTGCACAGTTTCGAGCCCTTCTTGCTCACCTTCACAGAGACTGGACTTAGGAACAAATGGGAAAACCTTGCAAGGCAAGTATGGCATTGAGCATTGAAAGCATAGTATCTGATGAGCAATTTCTCCCTCCTACAGACTTGAGCTAAAGGATAAGTACCGCCGCGAGTTGGCTTCTCTTGGGGAGGTCACCCCAGTCCAAGGGTTGGTGCAGCAGCAGGGCCACAGGGAGGGGGAGGAGGAGGTGGCCCTCGGAGCGTCTGACTATGCTGGAGTCTTGGCCCTATCCTCCCTTGTGATAGGCGCCTCTATATTGGCCTTTCTCGGGGAAAGGGCGATGGCAAGATGTTCGAAATCGAGAACGTTGAAGAGGAACCTGAAAACCTCCGTAGCTTCAAGCAGGCGGTATTCCCTAAAAGCCTGGCGGTGACATTATTTTCCCGGCCGTCTAAAACATAACGAAAAAAAGTTCAGAGCTGATCCCAGCAAATGCTACACCTACCGGTAGTGCCTAAATTAAAAGCGGAAATGTCAGATTGAGCTACGGACAAAAAAATCAACATACGTAAAATAATAACTATCAAATCTCAGCGAGGTTTATCATTCGCATCGCCAAAACATGTGGGGGAAAAGTTTAGTATTTACCAATAGTTGATTATGTGACAAAATTACGTGTGTACACATACCTACTTTTTTTCAGGCGGCGCTGCCAACCGCCAGACCAAGTTTTGCAAGGCGGGTCCCTTCGACCTTTGGCGCATCGAGGGGATGAACGTGACCATGGGCAACGCCGTCGGCGACGGGACCAACGACGACGTCAGGTTCAAGCTGGGATCGGACGTCGACGAGAAGAACGCCTGCACTAAGAGGCTGCACAGGTTTGAAAGATCTAAAAGATAAATAAGAAGCGTGTTTATGGGAAACTGCATCTGTACACTTTAGGCTCCTTTCTGACGACTTTTCCAAGGGCGACTACGAGCAGTGGCCGAGGGACCAGTGGGGCGACTGCCAGGAGGTCCTTTATAAGGTTAGCAACAAGGATACGGTGTTCGCAAAGGGCAATCTTCTTTCTCTTCAATTAACTCCTATGAAAAAAGCAGAGAGAAAGGCAAGAAAATGTTGTTTGTAAAAAAAATCCACCCAGGATGCAAAAAAAGATTTGCCCATGATTATCCGCGATACCGGCGATAAAAGTATAAAATATTTTTTAAAAGGTTAATGACCTCCCGGACGTGACTGTGATCAAGGAGGGCAAGGACAGCCTGGTGGTGGACAAGGTGGAGCTCCGCTTCACCGTGGTTGACTCCCCCCCGAGGAAGGAGGAGCTGGTCTGCAACGGATTCAAATTGGAGGGGGAGTGCGGAAAGAACGGGAAGTTCTGCACAAGGAAGCTGCAGAACTGCAGGAGGAAGTTCGGCGGCGGAAACAACAACAACAGTGGCAACAACAGCAACAGCAACAAAAACAACAGCGGCAACAGCAACAACAATAGAGGCAACAACAACAACAACAACAACAACAACAACAACAACAACAGCGGCGGAATTCTTAATGGCTGAAACTTAAAAGCCGTCTTCATATAATGTCGTCTACATACAATAATATACTTTGGGGAACATTTGGTCTATTAATGGGGTTGTGGTAAACTGTACGAAATAAACTGGGATTCGAATGATCGAAAGCCTCCTCCTGTGCGCGTAACTATAGTCATTCGAATTGCTGCTGTCTACCTACAGTAGTAAAAGAGGGTACTGCTTTAAAAAGCCACATGTTTTCCGGTCAGAGTTTTTGCTGTTTCTATTAGTTTTTTTCGTTCTCTCTGTAGACTTTTCGTACTCGATGGAAGTTGCTGCTAAAATTTCATGTCTCACTCATACCAAACTACAAGGAACAGCATATTTTTCTCGAAAAATGCGTCAGCCGAGGGGGGAAGGATTCGCGTATCTGAGAGGGAGGAAACGAACAGTGAAAAAAAAGATGAGAATGCCTTCAAGTTTCGTGAATATTCTTTGGGGTGTACAAAAATAAAAAAAACATCATGGCAGTTTTATTTTCTTTTGCTCCTCTACCTCCTCTTGTTGCAGATTCCGTGGAAGAGACAGAGCCTGACCTTAATATTGGAAAGAAACCGTTTGTAAAACGAGAGCAATTCAGCAAAAACGCCAACAATAACTACCTGGTTGTCCAGACTGGACCTTGGCTGCTCCCTTACGGCCGGCAGCGGCCTCTGTGTCGTCGTGGTGGTGGTGCTGATCCTTGGCGGCACCGTCCTGAAGCTGTCCAGGTCGAAGTGGGTGCAGTCTCCTGTCTCTGCGCACCGCCTTGCGAAGTCGGCGGGGGTGAGGGGGCGCCGGGTGGTGGAGGCCGAGGTGGTGGTGGTGGTGGTGGTAGTTGAAGTGGTGGAGGCGGTGGGCTCAGTCACCTAAGTACGGGGACGGGATTCGCCACTGTTTGCAAGCATATATCATCAAATGAATCAAATTTTGCACGCTTTGTTGTTGTTTTTGTTTGAGTGTTTTTTTAAATCCTTCCGTACCAGCTGCTGCTGCTGCTGCTGCTGCTCCTGCCTGTCCTCCCTGCTGCTGCTGCTGCTGCTGTCCTGCTTCTTCTTCTTCCTAACCGCTGTCATCTCAGCCAGGTGATCCGTGTTGCAGTGCTCGGGGGTCTGGAGGCAGCGGTGGATCTGCGCCAGGATAAGGTCGTTTACCTCCCTCTCCTCTTTGTCAGCCAGGTCCAAGCTTGCTTCTGTGGTTGTTGTTGTTGTCGTCGTCGTTGTTGTCGTGGTTGTCGTCTTGGCCTCCTCCTTCCTCTCCCTGTCTGTTAGACCCACTGGGATCAGATTGGTGTCGCAGTATTGGGGAGTCTGGATGCACCGGGTGATCTGAAGGTGGTTCGATAAAAAAATTAATATATATCGTTCGCTTTTACAGGAAATGTGTGTGTTCATACCTGATGCCTGAGAATGGTCTGGAGAGCCTGCTCCTCCGCCGATCGCTCCGTGGTGGTGGGGATGGGCAGCGGGGTGGTCGTAGTGGGAGTGGTCGTCTAGATTTTGCACCGAAATTTGAATGCCATATATCTATTTTAAGAAGCTTTTCTGTTCCACCTGTCCTGGAGATAGTGACGTTGCGTAGAACTCTTCCAGCTGCGAAGTGTCACAGACGCCGTATAGCAAGCAGAGGCGAACCCTGGACTTGGCGTTCAGGCGGGGAACAGGGGCGTTGGTTGTGGTAGGGGTTGTTGTTGTCGTCGTTGTCGTTGTGGTGGTTGTGGTGGTCGTTGTGGTCGTAGTAGTAGTCGTAGTGGTTGTTGTTGTTGTTGTTGTTGTTGTGGCAGTGGTTGTCGTGGTGGTTGTCGTGGTGGGGGTTGTCGAGGTCGTCTTCAACTCGTTGCCCCTCCTCTGGTTGTCGGGGAACAGGCTCCTCGGCTCCTGGAACAAAAGTGTTTTTGTCTGGAAACATTGCCATAAAACAGATTGGCGAATCCTCTACCTGTTCTCCCCCCTCCAGCTGCTTCTTCCTGCTGCCGCTCTCCTCAACGTGCTCCTCCTCTTCGTAGCCTAGGACGGTGGGGATCTGGATCACCCTCCGCCCCGACCCGGTGGAACCGGAGGAACCGGACACTGACCCGGCGGCTCTGTTGGCGTCGAAGTAGACGCTCGTCGTTGACTCGGTAACTGGCTTCTCTGTCCTGTAAAAGAAATAAAAATAACTTTTTGGTATATTTCGGCTGTTAGTGGGGAAATGAAATACTTTTCGTCCTCGTCCTCTTCGAATAGGAATCCCTCCACGCTCTGCTGCACCGGGAACCCAGTGACGACGTATACGCTCCCGTCTACGATCCTAAGTGGCCGGTGGTCCTCCTCTTCATCCTCCTCAACAGCCTTTTCGGTGGTGGTAGTGGGCTGCTCTTCCCGCCTTCCCTCCTGTAAAGAGAACAACACAATATTGTGGGAGCAAAGTGGCTTTATTGTTTTTACCAGTATTCCCCTGTCGTTGAGCAGCAGCAGCTCGTCCATGTTGATGGGAGCAGGACCAACAATCTCGTCGCCGACAGCGTCCTCCTCCTCCTCCAGCACCTCACGACCGTCAAGGGTGTTGGCCGCAGAGGTCCTGCACTCCGTGATTATTAAATAAATTAACCTTAATTCTTTGCATGTGGGAAATGAAAATGTCTTGCCTGAATAGCTCCCTGACCGGCCCGGCGGTCATCTCAAAGATCTCGGCAAGCGGAGAAAAGATGTCATTCTGAAAACAGTTATGTACAATGATTTAATAGTCAATTGAATGTGCCAAATGTAACTATTTTTTGTCCACCTCCTCGTCCCTGGGCGTCCTGCTCCTGGCTGCCTCCTTCCTGTTGTCCCCCTGGCACCTCTTGACCCACTTGCCGTGTTCTGCGCATGCGCCGGCAGAGTCCACGAACTCGTGGCAGACCTTCTTCTGCACGATCATCTCAACCTGGCGCGTCTTGCACTCCTCGCAGGTCTCCGTCGTAAGGGTAACCTACAAAAGGAGAAAAAATATTACTTCTGAACAAAGCAGATTCCCACATAAAACTAATTTTTGAAATATGTAGTTTTTTTAAAAAAATATTTGTTTCTCACGTCAATGTTCTTTTGTGTGTCCATGCACTCTGATCCCCTCTCCTCGAACCTGCAAGTCGAAAGGTTTATTTTTAAGGCATGCGTTTCAAAACGTGTGTTGTCCAAAGTTTAAAATTTCCCACCTGCAGTTTAGCGGCGCGCATACTGGATCCAGCTCCCTCTCGAAGCACCTCATGCTTGTCTCCATCCTGGTTCGGCTCACGCGGGTGCGGGAGACCTCGCCGCCGACGCAACGGACGGAACTGTAATAAACGATACTTTATTATGGATGGAACATTGGCTGGGCTTATTGACTCACCCGTCTGGTTGGGCCACTTCCTCGCCCCCTCGGCACTCCTCCCTCTCCTCCACCGTGGGCACAAGCTGAGGAGCATCAGGATATGACAATGTTTAAAACACTGCAGACGAGTCAGACAAAGTAAAAGTAGCCATTAAAAAACCGCTTTCAAGATCTTGAATTTACAGCGGGCTAGATTGAGGCGTAAGTCGCTCTTGCTTAATGGTTCATAATTATATCCACCCTCAGGCTCTATACTCAATTTGCATAAAGTGGCCGCTTCTTAGCAGAGTATCGGAGCAAAAAGGAAAAATGAAGATGGCACGTGTGCACTTGGTTTGGGTCAACGGACTCCCAAGTGGATTCGGGGGATTCATTGGAATTCGACAATGACACTTTTTGCCCCAAGAAACGTGCGAAAATGCGGAATCTCGTGGTAGTTTCCTCGAACAATGAAAATCTTTGCAATTACCGTTCGCGAATTCCTCCTCGCGTCTTCTACGTAGGATAGCCCTTTTTTTAGCCGATCCCTGTGAAAGATGCCCCCTCCCGACAGAAAAAAACCTTATCTATTTACTCATTCAGGAGGTATCCTCCATTCACAAACTCCGTTGGTTGTTGCCACCGTCGCCGTTGTCTACAACAGCCCATCTCTTCCCAAAACGGACAGAAGAAAAAAGGTTGCTACTCATGCATGTCTAAGATGCAGAAAAGCGAAAAGAATGTTGCCGCTGTAACGTAAGAACAGCCGGAGTCAATTTTGGGTGCCATTCTTTCCCTCGCGCCCTCTCCTCCCCCTCATTCTTACTCCAGCAGGGATTCATGTAATTACGCAGAGTTTTTTTCACGAAGAGAAAAAAAACAGTACTATAAGTTGCAAGAAATTTTTAATCTTAATTTGCACTTTTCTAAACTTACACTGAATTTGTGTTAAAGTTATAAATAGCGTTTATATTAAACTGACCCTTCAGACGACACACAAAAGTCCATCTTCCTTTCAAAATAAACCCTCCTCTCTCCGCTCCACCGTTTTGGTGCAAAGGAACGAGGAGTAAGTGGGGTTATAAATTCGTCTCGCTTGGCCCGTCCTCCCGCCCATTCCCCTTAAAAAATTCCGGGGGGGGGATTTGACGAGCTACGCGTTTTGACACCTCGCCTCCTCCTTGATAGATGAAAAGTCTCATTTGTTTGATGCTCACATGTGCGAAGATGAGCACTACATGGGTTTTTTTCTGGGGGGGGGTTTGCCTTCGACAAAAAATTGAAGGAGCAGTCAGGTCGGATTACACATGTTTTCGGCATCTCGTTAGCTAGGCTGGCTATAGAAAAAAAAATCTGCCGACCAGCTCTTTTTTGCTAATCCTCGTTTTACACTGGCCAACACTTTAAGGTCCCAAAACTCGAAAACTGACCTGGAACTCATCCTCGCACCAGTACTGCTTGCTCTTCCTGCAGAAGGTGGGGCACTGGAAGCAAGGGGCGCCGCAAACCTTCTCCACCTTCTGCTGGCAGATCTTGACCCGCTTGCGGAAGGGAACCTTAAAAAAACAACAACCTTATTTTCCCACCTAAAGTTGAATGAAAACAATTGGAACACCTTTTCGAGCGTGGTTTGGCACCTGGCCCTCTGGCACTCCTCGTCCACCTTGTCGACCACCTCAACCTCAGGGCGGGTCACGCACTGGCGGCAACGGTGCTCGTACTGGCACCTAAAAACGTAAAAACAATTCGTTTCCCACAAAATCACATTCCAAAATTTTTTGCACTCGCCTTCTCCCGTCCTGCGACACAAATGGGACCGAGGCCTGTCGGGCGTTTCCGCGCGCCCTCAGAAGCTCCTCAAGGTTCCTGGAAGGACATTCGCCAAACAATAAGCTATCACTTTATTGCTGAATCTTGTACCTTGCGTCCGCGGCTGAGAGGGTCTCCGTCTCCTCCATCTTGTCCGATGGAAGCAAGGGGGATCCCTCAGACGAGAGAAAAGCCAGAGAGATGAGAAGGAAAAAGGCCTGTAGGGAAAAAAACGAGAGAAAATTGGGAACAGTCATTGCGCAACGATGTCCGGAATTATTAAAAATATTCAAGGTCTCGTTCTCCCTCGTGTCAGACAGTCAGTCGAGGTTTAATTAATGGGGCGCGAAGGAAGATGGGTCGGGGGGGAAGGGGTATCAATCATAAGAGGGAAAGATGCTGGTGGTCGGTCGGTCTTTCGTCGTCGCCGTCTCGTTTCTCCTCTGAACATGCAAATATGGTTGGTCTCGTTTTGGGATTGGATTTCTTGGAAACGCCCTTGAAAGTCCGTATTATTTTGAACATTACAAGATAAAACAACTTGCTGCTTCGTTCGGACCACCGCATTGTATATAAGTATTAAGTTCTGCTCTGATTTGCTTTCGTTCATTTCATGAAACTTGCATGAATGGGTAATGTTGTGCAGGTACTCCATATCCCCATAACGCGTCTTCGTAGTCGTTTCTCTCTTCTCTCATTTTCCATCATTCTCCCTCCTCCTCCTCCTCCATTTTTGGAAGTCATCCAATCTCGCCTCATCCTCAGACGGGGCCCATACGGATAGCCACTACTGCTCTGAATGGGCGCCGCCACCAACCCATAATCCCCCATAAACCATTCCTCTTCTTTCCTCTTTTACCCCCTGACTGCCAATTACACATCCTTCTTATGCATCCTTCCCCTCGTGACACAAGAAGAGGGAGAAAAAGCCCAGAACCAGTTTTATCCCCCCTCCTCCTCTTTCTCCTAGGCTTTCGTCTCCTGTTGCTGCATACTACCACCAGGCGCAATCTCATGCAAAGTTGGGAAGATGAGCAATGAATATAAATTTCACCCGAAGAAAAAACTTTTTCCTACAATGGAACTAGTCATGGTTTTGTTCGGGTCTGATTTGTGGCAAAAAAGTTAGCATTTTTATGTTTGGTGAATTTCCTTCTAATCTGCATGAGATGGGAGGGAATCTGTTGAGGCGGATGCTATAACCTTTTTTTTGTCCTCGTTCACTTTGACGTCAGAAGAGGAGGAGAGCATCACACAAAAGCCATTTTCCCTTTCGTCGATGTGTTTTCTGGGGAAATGGGCGTTGAGTGTTTGAAGCTAGAAATAAAATGGGTTTTGGAAGGTGATTTGTCTGCTTTGACTCTTTTTCCTTCGGATTTGGAGAAAGGGAGGAGGAGGAGGGGGAGACCACCCACTGCCATGAATGCGGCGGAAGACCAGGATGCTTTTCTTTTCTGGATGTGTCATGAGTGTCTGCGTCATAGTTGTGAAGTCAAAATATGCGCGGAATGAATACCCCGCGCGTTTTCCCCTCTTCGCAACAAAAAAGTATCAGCCTCTTTTATTCAATGACGTCTCTCGCATCCCTCAACAAATTATATTGCGCGCAGACGGCCAGAAAAAAAGTTGGATGTCTGACTTGACCCTCTCATAAATCACCTCTCATTAGATGTGGGGGGGATGAAAAAGGGAGGTTGCCTGAAAAGAAGGCTTTGCTCGGCGGGGGTTGCTTTGGCTAGAAAAGGAGGAAGGGGTGGGTTGAATTAAAGTAGGAGGAGGGGTGGTAGTGACGAGGGCAAATGAGTTCAGATTAGCCGGCTGTTGGTTGGTTGGTTTAGCCTGTCAAAAAGGTTTTTGAGGGGTGCAATGAACTCTGAAGGGAATTGTCGGAAAGAGCG
>JAAUYJ010086529.1_pt1 | contig 16616 bp, 25 predicted proteins | sample 7278031 | NCBI WGS metagenome assembly JAAUYJ01 (sample SAMN14350222, study PRJNA611818) | marine sediment metagenome | isolation source: surface marine sediment (1.8m) | place: French Polynesia: Moorea | collected 2018-08 | reverse complement strand
CCCTCGCCTCTAGGAGACGACAACGCAGTAGGTGGATTCGACGACGACGGGGGTTACTCGCCCACTTCCCCTCCTCGAGACGGAGGCGGAGGCGGCGATTTCGCACCCCGTGATGGAGGACGAGGAGATTTCGCACCGCGATACGGTGGAGGAGGATTCGTGCCGAGAGCGGCGGGGAACTTCGGAGTGGCTGGGGCGGGGAGCGCCGGCCTGAGCCTCCCCAAGCCCGTTCCGTCGCTGCCCAAGCCCGTGCCCTTCGCTGGCCACATAAACCCATTCAAGCCTCCCGTCACGATGGGCGCCCCCCCGTCCTTTATGCCTGACGCGCACACTCCGCCTCCCCAGCAGGACCTCTTTCCAATTCCTCCCATGGCTGTGTCTCCCGACAGGGACATCGGCGGCGTCTCTCCCCCCGCCAGCAAGCGACCGAGGGAGGGGGGCGACGACGACATGCAGCCGCCGGAGTGGGACGCAGCACAGAGCAGGATCATATCCAACCCTCACTTCCACCCGGGGACCAGCTCCTTCATCCGCAAGCCGGAGGAGGCGCCCCCGGACGACTCCGCCCCCGCCTCGCCACCGACCATGGCCCCGGTGGTGCCCACCGTGCCCGTGCCAGTGCCTGCGCCCTCGCCCGAGAGGCGGCGGCCCACGCTCTCAACCTCTGAGCTCAGCAAGCTGCCGGCGCCAATGTCCTACGAGGATAGGGTGAACAACCACCTGGGGACCCTCTCCACCAAGCCCAACGCCGACGGCAACGAGGAGCCCGTCTTCGACATCGACCCGACCAAGAGCTTTCTTGACCCGGTTCCAGGTTCGTCGTCTTCTGCCGCGGCGGCGACTCCCCCTCCGGCGCGAGGGACCCTCCAGATACGGTCGTTGGGTTCCCTCCAGCAGCAGCCCACTCCGCCGCCGCCTCCCCCGGAGCCCACGGACGCTGGGAAGGTGTCAGCGGACTTCACTTGCTTCCTCGACACCCTCATTGACAAGCTGGGCAAGAAGAGCGCAGCGGCAGGAGGAGGAGCTGGGCCCGCCCCTCCGCTGCCCTCAGAACCCCACCCCAACGAGTCCGCTGCGAGGCCCCCTCCCCCACCAGCAACTGAAAACGAGGGCGAGGCCCTCCTGCAGCAGTTCATCCGGAGCGCAACCGCGGAGAACCCCTCTGCCCCTCTGGAGGACAGGATCGTCCTGGCCCAGCAGAAGATGAGAGGACTCCTGGACAGCCAGCGCAGCATGGGCAACACAGTCACCAACCTCAAGACCCTGGCTACCGTCCTCAAGAACCCTCCCCCTCCTCCTCCGCCTCCCCCGGGAGGAGGAGGAGGAGGCCCAAATGTCACGGAGAACGACATCGACGACTTCATGAGCGCTTGGTGCGAGCCCCCCGCTCCCGCCGGAGGAGGAGATCTTGAACCGGGGGAACTGGCGGATCAGCCTCCTCCCCAGGCGGCGACGGAGCAGCGGTCTGAGCCGGCCTTCTCCTCAGCACTTGCAAAGCTTCGAGCAAGAAAAGCCCTGGCCGGCGGCGGTGGTGGTGGCGGTCCTCCTGGCCGAGATCACATGGGACAGCAGCCGATGGATCTCGACGAGGATGACCACCACCAGCAGAATCAGCAACCCCACTTCAGCGGTAGAGGGGACGACGAAGGCTACGGTGCTTCGTGGCACGCGCCCGAGGGAAGACAGCAGCCTCCTCCTCCTCCTCCTCCTGCGGCGGCGGGCGGCCCGGGTCCTGACGGCTTCCGCAGGGATGCCTTCGGAGACGGAGGAGGCAACATGTTCGATCGCGGGAGGGACAACAGGGGATCGGACTTTGGAGAGGGAGACAGCGGAGGAGGCTTCGCGGGAGCGAATCGACCACCAGACTCTTTCGGACGAGGAGGAGGAGGAGGAGGAAGGGATTTGTTCCAGGAGGCCGACTGGCGGGGAGGAGGACGGGGAGACTTTGAAGGTCGCGGCGGAGGTGGTTTCCAGAGGGGTGACGGCTTCGGAGAAGCCGGAGGAAGAGGAGGAGGAGGCTTCCCCAGAGGAGACGGCTTCGGTGACGGCTTCCAGAGAGAAGGAGACGGTTTCCAGAGAGGAGATGGGTTCGGCGACACCGGCGGAAGAGGTCAGCCCCCGTTCGATCCCGGCTTCGGCGGCGGTGGCGGCCACCCCCGCGACGGAGGCGGCTTCCAGCATCATCAGGGCGAGGGTGGCGGCCGCGGCGGCCGAGGCTTGGGACCCGGAGACGGCTTCGGCGGCGGCCCAGGCAGAGGAGGAGACCGCCCATACCTTGACTTTCCTGACGTCGGCCCGGGCGCTCCGCCCTTCGCAGATGGAGGAGGGAGGCCCCAGGGTGCGTTCGGCGACGGGGGAGGAGGAGGAGGATTCGCCGGGGATGGCTTTCCGCTCGAGAGGAATTTCAGGGACAATTTCCAGCCGCCGCCGCCGCACATGAGGGGCGGATTCGGCGGAGGACGCGGCGGAGGACGCGGCGGCTTCCACGGACAAGGAGGAGGAGGAGGAGCCTTCGGTGGAGGAGAAGGGTTCGGGCATTGGGACAGCGAGCCCGGCTGGGGCGACGGGAACCGCTACTGATCTGTTGTTGTCTTGGACCTCCTCGACCTCAAGTTTACCTGCTGTGCACCATGTGTCTTTTGCGCTGCATCATACCTGGACAAGAAAAGCGGACTTCTGTGCTACTTGAGAAAATTGTCATGGGTCACAAAAGGGAAGCGGAGAGTGGAACGAGCAGTGCTTCCGTCTGGCAGACAGAACTGTGAGGGATTGTTGGACTTTTCTTTGGTGCGTTCGCATTATAACGCACGTTCATACTACCCGTGCAAGTGTCTTGAAAACAATGTCACCGCCCAATAAAGGAAGGTCACGGCCGTTCTTCCCCCCTTTGCACTTTTGTGACTACAAATATGCAACTTGTCTAAAACTAAGTTTACTTTTTTGATTGAATTTAGACTCCGAGTCCAACCGATCAAGGAAAGCAGATCGTCACCGAAGGGTCATGTGCAATTTTTCTCCCAGCTGCAGTGAGCGACGAGAAGTGAGAGAATGAAAATAACAATTGAATTGTTGTCACGTAGCACTAACACTACTACTTGTTTTAATCTCCACTTGCAGCCTTCATAAATCAATTCCCCTCTCAGCGGCGGCAGCTTTTCGTCTGCGGCGACAAACATGCCGGGTAAGTAGAAACAAACCAGCTGCGGTTTCGATTTTTTTCTCCCCACCAGGAAACAGGCAATCAAACACACACAATGCCATTTTCTCTTCACATTTTCAGACCCGGCCCCTCCCGGCGAAGACGGCGCCCCGCTGGTGTCCGCCGCCGCGCCCCTCCTCGACGCCTACCAGGACTCCCCGCTGATCGGCCTCGAGTTCGTGGTGGAGGTGCGCCGGCCCGGGCTCGAGCCAGCGTACCACAACTTCCTGTGCAACCGGCAGACCGACAGGATCGGGCTCATCCCTTGCCTCATCAGTGCCGAGCACAGACTTGCATATCTGGTGGGTTTCTTGCTATTCAGGCTTTTTTACTTTTTCATTAGCCTAATTGTTTTTGATGTCCACTTAATTTCAGCGCCGCTACTTCCCCCTTGTGAGCAAGAAGTTCTCCCGCGTGCCGAACCTCTCGGTGTGGGAGCCCATCACCTTCGAGCTCCTGGAAGGGGTGGTCAAGCGGATCGAGTCCACCTTCGGTCGCCTCCAGGTCATGGTCTTCGTGGAGGGCGGCAACGACGGCAGCTTCCTAGACGCCAAGGACAAGGTGCTGAGGCGCATCGAGGAGGAGAGTGTGCACTTCCGGGAGGACTTCCGGGACCACCCTGAGCACAACTTTGGCAGCATCCCTGACCCGTTCGCCGCCTACATCGCCCGCCTGGACCCGTCAGAGGTCGTCAAGGACCCGGACGCCCAGGACACCGGGCTGCTGCATATCGAGGACAAGGGACACAAGTCTCTCATGGAGAGGGAGATTCAAAAGTGAGCGTGTTTAAATAATATTTGAGAAATTGGGAAATGGAAAATTGATCGCTCAAATATTTACCGCAGATTCCGCGAAGCCATGACGAAGGAGGAACAGAGGAGGAAAGACCAAGAGGGAAAGGAGAAGGACGACTCCTCGTAAGTCACTTTTACTCATTACATTTCTGCGTACATGTTTACCTTATTGCTCTCCAATTTCAGAAAACAGTCCGGAGACAACAGCGACGGCCCTGTGCGGCACAGGTTCAAGCACAGGGCGCCCCTTCCCAACCGCGGCGCAGGGAAGGCTTCCAGCAACAGGGGGGGAGGAGACGACCACCGAGACCGGAGGAGGTCCAGGAGCAGGAGCCCTCCCTCCAGGAGAAGATCCAGGAGTCGGGAGAGGGACAACAAAGACAGGAGGAGCGGTGGAAGCAGCGGCAAGCGCGGGGCAGCAGGCTCCCCCGGCCCTGAGGAGTACCGCTCAGCCCTGGAGAAGTGGAAGAAGTTCAAGCAGGCCGAGCGCGTGATGCTGTCCTCGGTCAACCGCCGCAAGGACATCTACGACAAGCGACCAGAGGACCACCCGTCCTACCCGGAGGAGTGGAAGGCGTTCTGGGAGCGGCGCTACCAGGAGCTGCAGGAGCAGGGCAGGGACACGGACGGCCACGACTTCAAGACGGAGTGGATACCCTTCTGGGGGCGCCGCGTCGAGGCCATCTTCGAGGAGGAGGTGCGGGAGAAGACGCGGGACCTGCTCGAGCAGTTCGAGCTCGAGTCGGGGGAGGAGCCCAAGAGGGACGACTTTGCCGCCCCGACGAGGCCGGCCAAGGAGGGCAGGATGAGGGACGAGGGGGAATCGTCGGAGAGGAGGTCGGGGGGACGGAGACGAGGGGGCAGTAGGAGCAGGAGCCGCAGTAGGGATAGGGACAACAGGGACCGGCACCGAGACAGGGATCGGGATCGGGACCGAGATCGGGATCGGGATCGCGACCGGAACCGGGACAGGGAGAGCAGGGGTCGCGGAGAAAGGTCCCCGAGTAGGGAGAGAGGAGATAGAGATAGGGGAAGGAGCCGAGACGGAGGAGGATGGGGAGGAGGACGCGACCTGCCGAGGCGGAGCCCGGGGAGGTCCAGGGAACGGGAGTGGCACCAGCAGCGACAGGGATCTTGGGAAGGAGGGGGAGGCGCTCATGGAGAAGGATACTCAGGTAGTTTTCCATACTCTGAAGTCTGAACGTTTTGTGTTCAAAGTTCATATACTATCTTCTCGTTGAATAGGCATAACCGCATTGGAGGAGCGGAGGGACCGAGGAATCTCCCGCAGCCCCCCGCCTAGGGAGAGGGGCTACGACTACCGCGGGCACGGAGGGGGAGGGGGAGGCCCCCATCCCCACGGAGGCGGAGGCATGATGCAGGACGGGCGTGGTGGAGGAGGGGGAGGGGGCTTCGGCGGCTTCGGGAGCTTCCAAGGTGACGGAGGAGGAGGGGGAAGAGGAGGCCCTCCGGACGATTTCCGCTCCCGCTCCCCTCAGCAGTTCCACCAACACCAACACCACCCACACGGAAGCGACTTCCACCCTCCTCCCCGCCACCACTTTGACCGCAGCCCGCCCAGGAGCAACGAGCACCTGGAGGACGCCTTTGACGGGCCAGTCAACGTCCTCCCAACGCTCAGACAGCTCACCGCACTGGAGGACATCCTGGGCAGCCTGGGGCCGCAGATCACCTCAATCATGGGCAGGGCCCTCAACCTCGAACAGGTGCTTGCCGTAGCGACAATTTTATGGATTTTCTTCTAGTACCTGTTCTCCCTCTTTGTTCTGCAGACCCGGTCTGGTGCGAGCAACGTTCTCCTGGAGGACTCGGACGTTGCATGCATCCTTGACATGGTGAAGGAGAAGCTATTTGCACAGCTCATTGCAGGTATACGTTATAAAAGTAGACTTTTGAATTAAATGTGCTTAAATTGCCTTCATTTTCTTTCTTTCAGGCTTGCTTGACGACTCGAAGCAGGGCGCTGTCCGCGTGACCCTTGACCACCTGACCCGCCTCCTCCGCGCCTCCACCAAGAAGCGCCCGGTCCAGCCGCCAAAGCTCAGCGCGGTCCCAGACGAGAAGGGCAAGCTGCAGAAGATGCTGTCGGAGCTCCTGGCCAAGATGCTGGTGGAGCGGGGCATGACCAGGATGGACGACCACGACTTAAGGAAGCTCGTGTTCAGGGTTGTGCAGGACACGGAGCTGGAGGGTACCGTAGCCAACCCGGGGAGGAGGCCGCCGCCTCCGCCCTTCATGCCACCACGCCAGTCAGACCCTTACGGCGGATATCCCTCCTACGCAGCCCAGCAGAGGCAAGTGCAGTACGGCGGCTACCAGCAGGACCGTTACGGAGCGGGTGAGTGCTTGGGTAGTAGATCAAATTTCACTCAAGGACGGAGCGTAAAATTTCTCTCCCTAATTCCAGCCCCTTCTTCTTCGTCATACGGCGCCCAGCAACAACAGCCGGCAAGATCCGGCGCCGCCGCCTTCGGAGGTGGGGGCGGCAACCCGATGATGATGGCCTCTTCCTCCACCGACGTCGGCGGCGGCGGCATCGATGGCGGTGGAGGAGGAGACGAATTTGACGACCTTACGGTGGACGAACTGAGGTCGCTGCTCGACAACTTCAAGAACCTCTCCAAGGCCGAGCAGAAAGATCTCATCCAGTACATGCGCAAGCTGGAGACGACCAACCCGGACAAGGTGCGCCAGCTTAAGTCCAGAGGAGGACCTGCCGGAGGAGGGGGAGCAACAGTGGCGAGAGCGGAGGGTGGAGGCGGAGGAGGAGCGCCATTGTCCCCCTTGGCCCAGAAAAGTATGGAAGGTGGGGCGAACGCTGCCGCTCCGTCGCAGGGCAGAGGAGAAGGACAGTATTAGAAAAAGACTCCGCCACGCATCACATTATTATTTTCGTCTCTCCCTTTGCATATGAGATCACAGAAGCGAGTTGTTGTAAGCGTACACGTGTCACTAAAAGGGATAAAAGAATCCGCTAAAAATCGTCATTTAAACTCCTTGGGTCTTCATTTTCCGCTTAGTCCTCTGCTCCATCTGACAAGTTTTCCTCTTCCGTATCGTTCTCTTCAACATCGTCTTGACCGCCGCGCAGAACTAGAGCGACCAGGTTGGCGTTGCACAGCGGGCAGGTTCCGCGCCGCCGCAGCCAGCTCCCCAGGCACTTTTCGTGGAAGAGGTGCCCGCACGGTGTGGATCTCGCCTCGCCGTCCTCTGAGGAGGACAGCATCTGGCCCCAGCAGATGGAGCAGCGGTCGTCGTGGGCTCGAAGATGCTCGTCGGAGGCCAAGGGGAGCTTGGAGATGATGCTTGACGACATCTGGAAGGAAATTGACTCGTGGCATTTACAGCCATTTCAAAGGGTGCATGAATTGTTTTCTCACCCGACGTCTGCGATAGTTCTCCATGACACTAGCCTGGTCATTGTAAATTAGGAAACCTTTAGAGGCAAGGAAGGCACAGAAATCGATAATTTCCGAGCCTCCGTCGAAGAGTTTGTAAAAGGCCTGGAATGGAAACAAGTAAAACATTTTATCTTTAACGATTGACGACCAAAAAATATCAGCTTGCATATGTCTATACTCTAAAGACTTTTTCGAATAAGGTTGCACAGTTGCTTTTTGGGAATTAGAATTTTCCATTTTTTATTAAGGTCAAAATTCATGTCGTAAAATTCAAATTTAGAATTCAAATATTCTATTTCTATTTTCTTTTTTGTCAATGGGTGAAATCACTTGGATGTGAAAAGTTTAAAAGTGCAAGTGTAATGGCAAACTGCTCCTGGTGCAAGAGGCCCTTCCGGGTACAGAAGGGAGTTTATCAGCTCGATCCCAGCGTGCCGGAAGACGGTGGAATTGCTGAAAACATCCGGAAGAGCACCGAATGCATTGGCAGGAACATCCCGATGCACCGCTCCGATGCTGTCGTAGCCAGGGAGGCGTACGAACTGTCCAAGATGGTGTTCTACCAGAACCTCACGGGTCCCTGCAAGCCCATGCTCTTTAAGAAGATCAAGATCCCTGTTCCGTCCATCGCCACCTACGACACTGACGCGCCGCAGATCTCGGAGGACTCCGACACTGCCTACTCTCCGGATTCGGATGAACAGGACTCTGAGGACAGCGCCTACGAGCCGCCCAAGAAGAAGAGGGCGAAGGGGGGCGCCGGCAGGGCAAGGAGGTCTCCCGCGGCCAAGAAAGCAGCTACTCGGGGCAAGAAGAGCGGCGGCAAGAAGTAGAAGTGAGTCCCTACCCCAACCCCTCGTCTTTTCCTACTGATGCCACTGCTGAGCTGGAAACTTCATTGAACTAAATAAATCGATGGTCGCTGTTTTCTCACACATGTCTAGGTAAAGTAGAACTCACCTGTACGCAAACCAGAGCGGCGATAAGAATATGGATCAAGAGCGCAGCCAACTCGTAGAGGTGATTGAGGTCATCCGTGTCGACGTCTCTGCCTTTGACAAGCTTGGAGTACAGGCGCCACATTCCCGTCATTGAAATGGCTGCGGAGAAAAGAATTTGTTTAAACCTTAACAGAGCTCTTTCGATGGTGGCGTTTACAAGCAGTCTTTGTTGCGTCCACTGCGTTGTTCCAGGCCGACAACTGTATGAGAAAAGTGAGGTGACGGCCGTCGAATCCCTCTTGCTCTTCTTCCAGCAAGATGCCGAACAAGGCGATGCTTCCCGAAGTCAAACAGGCTAGTACTGTGATGCCCAGAAGGAAAATGAGCCGGAAGGGTTCGAGCAAGCTTGACTCGCTAGTCCTTCTGACGAAGCTATCCAGGGCTATCCGCGTGACCACGTGTACGTCTCGCATGAAGTAGAGCGACAGCACGAACAGGTTGGCGCAAAAGACCGCCTCCGTAGAGGCCCCCTTTACGGGGAACCTGAGGAAGCAGGCCAGAGAAAGGGAAGCTGAAATACAAGGATTAAAACTATTATTTCGTTGACTGATCTGAAGTGATAATGTTTACCGGTCAATAGTCCGCTTCCTTCAAAGAGGCCCACGTCGGTGATGATTCCCATGGAACTGAAAGCTGCTCGGAGGGCTGTGACCGCCACTGAGTGCAGGGCGCCAAAGCCAACAGCCCCGGCCGATATGGTCACGGGCGACTTCATGGACGACGCTGTAGCCCTCAAGATTGCCCAGAAAAGAGTCGAATTCTAAGGAAACAAAAGATTGCGTCTGTATTCCGCATGTAAGCTCGCCTTATCTTATATACCTCTGCAGGTCTCCACCACATCTCTTGGAGTACCAGAAACAGCCAGAGATAGATCATAGCGTCGGGGTAGATGCAGTTCGAGACGAAGTTCACAGCCATCCAAAGCGGCCCGGCGGTGCTCCACTGGGAGACGGCGGAGAGCACCACATCTGTTTAAAGTTGGTAATGTAATGGCAACAGAAACTTTACTATGAGGGGAAAATCGTCTCTCTTCTCACAAATGAGGTATCCGACCACTGTAAAGATCTTTATGGCGAAGGAGCAACAAAGGAAGATCGCAAGCCCGTAGCGCATGTTGTTGTGGATCCAGAAAAGCCTGTCCAGCGATATTGCGCCCAGGTGGACCCACCCGAAGAGAAGGGGCAGAAGGCACAGGGAGTACACCGAGGGGGAAGACAACGGGTTGAGGTGTCCTCCGTCGCGGAGGCACACGCGGGCCACCGGGTGAGCTAAGCACAGGCAGAGCAGTGCCAAAAACATCTGCAAGAGAGGGAAAACAGTCAGAAAGTCGAGTTGAGACAGAAACTCGATTGCGAATGCGGTGACTCGCCGTGGAGTAGCTCCAATGCAAGGGCGCACCGTCCTCTTTGTCGATGCCTTCCTGGAAGCCTCCCCTGGCTTCATTGAGCACAGCCGGGCTTAGCTGGTCCGCCGCGACGTGGCAGGCAACGGCAATGGCCGCGCAGTATAACTCCACCAGGTCTTTCAGTTCCCCCCTGAGCAGGAATAGCGCCAGGGCCGCACACAGGAGCACCAGGGTCACCAGGGCGGGCGGGCCCAGGGCGGAGAGGAAGTTCCTGTTCCCAGGGTCGTCCCACACCCTGCACAGCCAGTCGATCAAGACTAGCCCCGGCACTCGCAGGATACCGTTGGCCAGGGACAGCAGGGAGTGGTGCTCAGGTGGGAAGGAGGACAGGTCCATGGCGGAGGAAGCCCCGCAAGTGCGGAGGACGGTGCTGAGGCAGCAGGAAGTGGCCTTTTCTCGCCAGGACTGTCTACAACGAAGAGGTGGGTTCCTCTCCGTGGCTGACCTGCCCGGCGAGGCCTGACACCTGTCAGGGGTCGCACACGGACACCGAGAACAAGGCCGAGACCCCCTTCAGCACAGCCGGGTTCTTCACTTGTTATTGTTTTCAATTTTGTTTTGTGCTCCTTCAGTCCTTCTCCTCTCGCTACTTTGCTGTTTCCCCCCGCGAAACCTTTTCCTGCTTCCGGCGACGGACGAACCAAGGCGTAAGGGGCGGACAACGGAAAAAGAACAGGAACAAAGTCACCAAAAGAAGTCCGGACTCCGGGAGAAATGAAAAACCACGGAGAACAATTTCTTTGCCTAGAAATGCAAAGCCAAATGTTGAAACAAATTTACGATTCGCTGGGGAATTCGTCTGCGCCCGACTGAGGTATTTTCATACTCCAAAGAGTGACTCTCTTATTCGCATTTTCTTCACAACGTTGACATCGGGTGCCTTCATTACATCCAGGAGGAGGGGGAGAAACTCATTACAACGGTTCGGATGAATATATAAAACTGGAAAAATACACACGAGATTCGTTCGCAGAGGTAGAAGATTTCTTGTGTACATAGGTAGGTGGTAGCGCTGTCTTCCCTCAGAGGCAGCCGCACCGGTCCACCCTCATGTTGGGCAGCTTCCCCAGGATGACGTTCTTGTTCTCGTCCATGTACAGCATGTTCATCCCGGACATCTTCTGAGGTGCGCAGCACGGGTTGCCGTTGGCCTAGGAAGAGAAAAAAGAAAAGGGTATACGAGAGCGCCATTGAAGTTGCTCCTGGTGCTGTTGCTGCTACTGTTGCTCTTGTTGTTGTTGTTGCTACTTCTGTTGCTGCTGTTTTTGCTGCTGCTTACCTGTTGCAACAGGTGTGAGTACGGGTTTGACGGCATCATGACCCCGAGCGAGCAGTCCCCGGCGCAGTAGTTTGCCTCGTACTTGGGCGGGTGGATGATCCACTTCCAGCCGAACTCGAGCTCGAAGTCGATGGTGATTGGCCAGAGGCAGCAGTGGGTCTCCGCCGCGTCCCGCTCCTCCGTGCACACCTTGCTGAGCGTGCGCTTGTTCCTCCTTCCCCTCCCGTCCTCGCCCCTCACCACGCTCTCCCGCACGTCCAGCTGGAGGAAGGGGGCAGAGTCCGGCTGGGACTGAACGCCGACGCGGAGCTCGCGGCCGGCAACGCCGTTGGATTGGCCGTTGCCCCCACCGCCGACGCTGGTGGAGACCTGCATGACCAGACCCAGGTTGGTGGAGGGGTCCTTGAGCCACATCGAGACCACGTCCCAGACGTCGAGCTCGGCCCAACCGTCCCTGTCTTGCCTTAGCTTCACCTGAGGAAGAAAACAACAAATCAATTTGGCATAAAGATGACTAAAGGGGTCGTAAGAAAGGCGTACCAAAAGGAAGAAAAGAGGTATCGGAACTACTTCTGTCAAAAACAAACAGTATTTTTAACTAAATAGTATTACTTTGGGGGACAGTCAGGAATCGATACATCCATTTTTTTCTTATTTTTTTCTCATTTTTTGCCTGAAAATGATTATTTTTGGTAAAGCTTTGTATGAAATATTCATACAGGCCATGCAGCCACAGGAAATGTTTTTAACAATTAAAAGTAAGATGTATCAATTATGACGCGTAGGTTGAGTTATAATTTAAGTGAGTTTTTATAATCTTTTCCCTAAGGAAGGAGTAGTGAAAAAATATTATTCTATGTCGGAACGCCTTTATGACGCCCTCTTTAGTTTCCATTCTACAATCTACATTACCTTTGTTGCCGCCTCCTGCGATAGGAAGACGTGCCCGTTCTTGTCCACCGAGACGTAGTAGAGGTTGATCCAAGCGTGCTCCTCCTCCTCCTTCTTTTCCTCCTCCTCCTCCTCCTCCTCCTCCATCGATGTCGTCTCGGCCCTTGGCAGGTGGACCCACAGCGTCGCCCTGGTGATCTCCTGCCAGTGCGGGGTGGTCCTCTCGTCCATCCCGAAGTGCTGCACCTCCCAGGGCCAGGAGTGGGTGGCAGAGGACCACGCGGCGCCGGAGGAGGAGAAGGCCGAAGACAGGCGGTCGGCGGGAGAGTCAGGCGCCGGCGCTGCAAAGGGATGGAAGAATTTTATTTCATTTCATCCTCCTTATCCTTTCCCAGTGGTGGAAAATGGTTCTTTGAACCTTGAGCTAGGTAATTAATTCAATGGACGACGCGTTCAAGAACCTCATTGCTATCGGCGGTCGTCGTCTTCCTATAAGCAGGTATCAACTTTCACACCTTTTTTTGCCTTGCTCGATCGTAATTGAGTTTGTACTGCGAGGGGGGAGGGAGGGCGGCGCCGGTCATTATTGGAGGATGTGTTTCGCCCTAGTACGGATCGAAGCATTTTCTGCTCTCTTTTCCTCCTTTTTTTACGATTCCGTCTTGTGTTCACCCTCCCCAGCTCTTCCCCCTTCTGGATTTGGAATTGACCAAGGGAGGGGGAGAGCTGTTGTGGTGGTGTTACAGATCGACCAAAAGCGGCGTCGGGCTCTCGGAAAACAATCAGTGGAGAAGTTTGATGGCCGCGGCGATCGCATTTCAGACTTGAGTGGCCCCAACGGAGAGTTGGGGGAGGAGGTGGGGAGCATGATAAATATGAATTTTATTGACCAGTTTTTTTTATCGCCGCATATGAAAACTGAGACACCGGAGGAGGAGGTAGAGGGGGGGGGATGCATAGGAAGGGGTGGGTTTTTGAGGGGGAGGGGGTGGTAGTTTGGAGGAGGAGGAGGAGGTAGGTGAGCTTTTTAATGAAATCGTCAAGTTACCCCCAACAATAACTCTGGAGAGAGAGAGAGAGGTGTAGCCTGGCTCGCCACCACAGAAAGGGGTGTGTGTAGTGCAGCAGACTTGGCTGGCAAGGTCACAGTTCCTTCACCCCTGGCTATAACAAGGTAAGGCGAATTCTACACACGGCCAAAGTTGGAGGAAAGGAGACGCCAAAGCCACCGTTAGAGCTAGTTGCGTGGAGGCAAGCTCTCCCAAATATTTTTTGGACGCCAAAGGGTTTGTGGCGAACGGAATTTTTTTTAGAATTATTCTCTCCCGATGACCGGCCTTGCATTTTGAGAGCTTTTTCCTGAGGAGACATCAGCAGTGGCTCAAATTCCCGACTCCTTCCCCCTCCCTTCCCCCTTTTTCCCAGAAAGACGTACGGCGCGAACCCCTCCCTCCCTTCGCGTTCCAGCCGCCGCCGCTCCTCCCAGACTATTTTCTTTTTTGTCTTGTTCCAAAACCAGCCATGTCTGCTTTGAAAATGTCTTGGCTGCCTCCTCCTCCTCCTCCTAAGGAAAAAGAACGGGGGGGAGCCGCCCCGCATAATGCACACAGAAGCCCCCCCCTCACCCACCCCAACCTTTTTTTGGGAGTGACCCTCCCCTCCCCTCCCCTCCTTTTCCCTTCTCCTTCCTGTGACCGCGAATAAGCCGCGCAGGGTGGAAAGAGGAAAAGAGGAGAGAGAAAGGTATACTCTGTGACCGCGTTTGGTCTGACTCGACCTGTTGCTGCAGCAGGAGCATAAAGGCAATTTGTCTGCTGCAGGGAGAGAGACCCTTTTGCCTGGCAACAACTGGGTCAGCCACCCTTTCGAAAAATAAAACGGGAAAGCGGAGGAGGAGGAGGAGGCAGGGGCGGAATTTCATTCGGCTTTTTTTATGTGGCGCGGTACTTTTCGGGTGGGGGCGATCGTGTGATAGGGGGTGTATCCTTCTCGGCCAAAGCACCTGGAGTGGAAAAAAACCGCTCTGGGTCAATGCATTTTTTTGTACCTACAAGGTGCGTCGTTCCCCCTCCTCCCCTTGGCTCCCCCACTGTGTCCTCCTCCTCCTCCTCCTCCTAAGCAAGTGCAACCACCAAGTTCACCGCTTGAAATAATTGCCTCCTTGGTGCAAGCGGGGGAAGGGGAGGAGGGGAGGAACTATAAATTACGCTCCTCCCCAACCTTTTTTCTTGGGCATTTTCCCTTCCCCATGCAATTTCAATTCCGGCTCTCTCGCGGCCGCCGCCGCCGCCGAAGCCGCCGCCGCCGAAGCCGCGGCCGCCGCGGCGGGGGAGCAGGACAGAAAGCGAAAAAATAGGATAGATGGAAAGGGCAAAGCAAAGCAAAGCAAGCCTGCAACTACAAGTATGCACCACGTGGGTACCAAAAAGCGAAAAGAGGGGGGGGGGGGGGTCGGGCTTTTTTTCCCTGGAGTTGGAAAACACCCCTTTTCCCCTCTTTTTCTGAACCCTTAAAGAGTTTATCGACCCCTCCTCCTTTTCTTCCCCCCCCCCCCTTGCCAACGAACCAAAAAGAGGGGGGAGAGGGGAAGGGGAAGGAAGGAGGAGTTGCAGCAATCACCGTTTCACTTTTTTTGTGTGTGGGGAGGTGAAGGATTCGATTACGTTGAGCCGGTGGAAACCGCGCTCTCCTCCCTATACAGGATTTTCCGCCGCCCCCGATTTTATTTTACCTTCTTTTGCTCATCAGCATTCCTCCCTTGCGCGCAGGAGGAAAGGGGGGCGGCGGGGGTATCACAATGCCATTGTTGCAACATTTGCGAAATGTAAGCGGCGGCGGCCGCTCTCCTCCTCCTCATTCATCGACATTCGATTCGCGAAAAAAGAGGGGGGAGGGGGAGAAATTTTTTCCTCCGCCTCCGGGCGGGGCAGATCACAGATCACCCTTCCTTGGGCTGAATGATCAATGTGGGACTGGAAAGGATTGGGGGGGGGATGACAGGTTGGTTTGGGTCATGGTACGATCGCAGAGGGACAGAAGAACCAAGAGGAAGATTTTCCTTGATTCCCCACTTGTCATTAACCGGACAAATTTCAAGCCGGAATACTTTTTCAACGCAGTTACATCGCAGTACCTGTGTTCGACAGGAAGTGACGTTGAGATGAAAATGTGCAACATTTTGGAAGAACTTGAGCTTACCTTTCGTGCAAAGCAGTACCACAAGTACGACACCAATTCTGCCCACACCAGTTCCTCCCAAGGAAAGTTTATTTCGGAATGCCAGGGCCTCCCCTGCACCCCAAATTTTATCTCTTCCCCTTTGATGCATAATATGCATGGGAAAGATTGGAGTTAAGTAGAAGAAATCGCCAACTGTGCACCTTCCCTATAGCATCATAAATCTCTATCCCCCCCACTCCCTACCTCGTTTGCAAAACAGGAAACGTCGCAGAAAAAAAGAAAGAAATAGCTCGATGATCCGATTCGGTAATTCACACTTCTTATGCAAATGCAGGAGCAGCATTCTTTTCCGACTTTTTAGTCTTCTTACCGTCCTGTGCGATGATGTTGATCTGCCTGGTCTGGAAGTGGAAATCGTCGTCGTCGCCATCCTCGCCCTGTTTAATTTCGAAATTGAAATCTGATTACCTGAACTTTCGCAACAGTACTTTTCGCACAAAAACTTTTTTCGAATTAAGCACATTCAAATCCGAATTCAAAATTGAGCAACGATACATTTCACAAAAAATATATATTAAACGAAATAAATTTGAATTCGAATTCAAACGTGCGCAACAATTCTTTTCGCTTAAAAAGTTTTTTTGAAGATATCAAATTCAAATTTAAATCTGCACAACGATTCCGTTCACAAATGAAATTTCCTAAATTTAAAAAAGTTCAAACCATCGTCGTTTCGAACCTCACCTGGTCGTTCTGCATCCCGTGTTGGCCCTTCTCGCCCTCGCCCTCCCCTCCTAGCTGGTGCCTGTACCTCGAGAGTAGCTGCCTGACCAGCCTGACTGGGACGGCGTCGGCGGCGGAGACGTTGGGCGCGTGCGCGAAGCCGAGCTTGCGAAGGATCCTGTCCCTGATCTCCTCGCGGGTGAAGTTCTTCAGCAGCTCGCGGTCGGCCGCGCAAGAAGGGCAGTTACTGGAATAAAGGAAAAGATGGAAGCATATTACTGCAGTAACGTACGAATTGTTCAAGAAACATCGCTTTTCTTGCTCCCCAGTAACTGTTATGTTTTTGACAGCAGTTCGAGATCCGACTTACCTTGCCGGCACGTACTCCTCCTCCTCCAGCGTATGCCCCGTCTCTCCGTAGTAGTCATACCCCTCATCCTCTTCCTCCAGCGGCGGCGTCTGCGGCTGCATGAAGGCCTCCGCCTCCTCCTCCCCAAGCGTCCCCAGCAACATCTCCTGCTCCGCAGGCGGACGACCGTGGTGGCGGTGTCGCCGCAGGGGATGCTGCTGCTGCTGCTGCTGCTGCTGGTGGTAGAGGTGCCGGTGGGAGCGGTGGCCGTGGCCTCCTCCCCCTCCAGTGTCACCGTCGGCGTTGGCGCCGCCGAGGAGGACCAAGAGGAGGAGGACCAAGAGGAGGAGCGCCAAAGAGAACCTGGGGAACT
>JAAUYJ010068600.1_pt1 | contig 16631 bp, 19 predicted proteins | sample 7278031 | NCBI WGS metagenome assembly JAAUYJ01 (sample SAMN14350222, study PRJNA611818) | marine sediment metagenome | isolation source: surface marine sediment (1.8m) | place: French Polynesia: Moorea | collected 2018-08 | reverse complement strand
TTCAATACTTGTTCTCTTGAATCTCCAGAAATAAACTCATAAGCTGATACTATCCAATCTAAAGTTTTTTGTGCTTCTAATGAATGGTTGTTTTGTATATGTGGAACTAAAACTTCTATTAATTCAACTACTTTAGTTCTTTTTAAATAATGTCCGATAATTACAACTGCTAATATTGAATATATTGAATATGACAAATCATCTGTAAAATCTAGACAGAAAATACCTATATTTTCTAATACTTTGATAAGTTTTTTAGTATTTTCAATTTCTACCAATTTCGGGTAATCAATTTCCATTTCAAAATCTTTTTTGAAAACTAACATGAACTGCAAGAAGTGCAGCACCTTGCGCTCCTTTTTTAAACTCTTTCAAATAGTAAGCTTTCTTATTATTTCTTGGCATAATATCCTCACAATTGAACTATCAACTTACTTCATCAATCAGCTTTCAAACTCTAATACTCTGAAATTATCCCAAATTATTTTTCAAAAATTAATATTATAAATAATAGAATCAATTATATCTTACGATACCTTCCGGACTTTTATTTCCTATAATGGTGGGTATATTTAATAGAAATCCAATTTATGGCCAGTTTAAGCAACTTTAATGAGTGGACATCTACAATAATTCAACTGGAAAATGAAGAAGACTTGTGGCGTGAAATGCTTGCCAACAAGAGGTCTATAAATACTCGAAAAGCTTACGAGGCAGACTTAAAAGATTTCTTCAAATTTCACGGTATAGAGTTGAATCAAATGAGCGTGCAGCAGTTATTGAAGTTAGATAGGTCGAAAGCGGTGCAGTTGGTATTGAAGTTTAAGAGATATCTAGTCAATGTGCGCAAGTTGAAACCTGCTTCAATTAATCGTAAAGTCAACGCTATTAAGGCTTTAGCGAAATATGCTTATGATGTTGGTGCTTGTGAGTGGAAGTTAGACGTGGAAGCATTAAGGTCAGGGAAGGTTGAGTCTTATCGTGATACTAGAGGGGTTCCAGCAACAGATATTCAAAAAATTTTGTCGTATCCCGATCGCTCGACAATGGTAGGGAAAAGAGACTATGCGATGCTACAATTATTGTGGGGTAATGGATTGAGACGTGCAGAAGTCGTGGGGCTAGATATAGATGACATTGATTTAGGCGACAGCTCTTTGTGGGTGAAAGGTAAAGGGAAATCAGATACGCTTCAGATTAAAATGAATAGTTCGACGCTTGAAGCTGTGGAAGATTGGTTGATTCCTAGACTAGACTACTATTACCCAACTGATGATAGTCTGTTTATAAGTCTTAGCAATGTTAGTCGGGGTAAGAGATTATGTGCGGAAACACTATATAATTTAGTAGATGAAGCGTCCAAAAGTGTTAGTATACCTAAGAAAATGAGTCCTCATAGAGTAAGGCATTCTGCAATCACTACTGTACTAGAAAGAAATGGTGGAGATGTCAGGAAAGCTAGGGATTTTTCTCGCCACGCGGATATCAAGACCTTGATGGTTTATGATGATAACCTTAATCAAAGTCAGGGAGAAATGTCTGATTTGTTAGACTTTTAGTTGAGTTATATTTTATATAGCGTCTAAACACAACTCTCTGAATTTTGTGGTAGGAAGAAAAACAATATAACAATATAGTTTTCAATCAAATAAAACTTTAATAGTTTTCTACTAATTACTGTGGGGTATGTGTTATCTAAATTCCACAAAAAAAATGCTGCCGTTAAATAATAACTAGCAACACTTATCACCCTTATAAAAAACAAAAAATATATACATTATTTCCTCTTTAATAATTCCTCAAGTCGCATCGTTCTACTTCTAAGCTCTTCAATTTTAGTTTCTAATATAGATATTTTTTCTAATATCTCACTGGTTACAGTGCGACTAATATTTCCTATACCATCAACATTATCCTTAAGCATTTTAACTTTAGTTGCAACTTCAGCAATGTTATAAACCTCTGCACTTTTATGTTCAATTTGGCGTTCTACTTCCATGTTATTGAAAGACTTTGTGATTTTTTTATACAGCTCGAACGCTTTCCATAAAATACCCGCTTCGCCAATCATTATAGTACCAATAAAAGCAATCTCTCCTATTGTGAAACTATGTTCTGTTAGTCCATCCATATTTTACCTCTAAATAATATACATTTACCTATCTATTATACATTGAATAACTATAAAATTACGCTTCGCGACTATTTATAGTTGTTTTAAAGTGTCCTGTGATAGGATAGTTAATAAGAATTGAGAGTTAATTATGAAAACAAAATTTTGGTACACGACACATAAAGATACTTCTATATCGTTACCTGTTTGGGATTTCAGAAGAGATAACTGGAAAGATGTAGAACCAGTAGTTTTGAGGAAGACAATGCTAGGGGCAATGCACCCAGGGATTGAAATGTGCATCGGCGAAGTTCCTACAATAACTGAAATTGAAGAAAATGTCCGCAATGGCTCCCAAGAAAATGTGGATTACTACATCGAGAAGATGAAACAGGGTATACCTTTTCACCGAAATGATGAGGGTGAAGAAACAGCTAGTAGATTTACTTTAGACATAGCTGGCGGTGCTAGGACACACGGGCGTGGTATTTACACTGCATCTGGATTAAATATCGGTCAGCTTTACTTTGGTGCAGATAACTCTATGGGATATATAAACTACGGTTCTATTTTAGTAACTGAATGTAGAAAGATTATCTCTGCTAACCTTGACATTCTAATCGTTGACGACGAAGACCCGGTTATTAGGGCAGCGGGTCTAGGTGATTCTCATGGTAAGTGCAAGAAAGAGGTACTGACCAACCTATCAAGAGGTGTAAAACGACAAAGACCAGAAGGTGAACCAGATACTCCAATGCAAGTAAGGATAGGCTTTCCAAATGAGTTCTTATTTAAGGGTACTATTGTTAGCTTTCCCGATGATACCCAACATCCAACTATTAATGAAATATATCCCGGCGAGTGGGATTTGATTCTACCATTAAGCGGTATTAAGGGTAATAAACCAGACCCAGGTAAGAAACTTATACGCAAGTTGTGTTATCTAGGTAACGTTCACTTTGCTGAGGAACGAGAAGCTATGGCATCACAGCAGTTTTGGATGTGGTACACTCCTAAAGCCATTAATTATGACATAATCCCAGTGTTAGAGGAGAAATGCGTAGAGCTAGCTGAAGCTGTGAGGTCTAGAACAAGAATAACCGAAGTATTCACAAACGTTGAACAAATGAGAGCTGATATAGGTTACATCGGTGAAATTGACCCTGAATCATGGGAAGCAGACGACGACGGCAGCAGTCCTGTGGGAGACGATGAACTGTCTGATGGTTTCGATGGTGAATATGTAGACCCTGTTGTTGAAATCCTTGCAGCAGATAAGTTTGGGACATTATTGGAACATCCTTGGATGACAAATAAGATAATTGAGCGGTTGTCGCGACGATGGAGGCGATATGCACTGAACACTCATGTGGTAATGAAATCTTATATGGCAATGCCTGATGATACCATACCAGATGGTCAATTTGTTTGCGGTTCTCTCCCCACAGGATACCACATCATTTTCAGGAATCCAATTTTACACTATGGCAGCATTAAGTTACTAAAGAATATTAACAACGGTGCTTACCCACACTATGAAGCACAACGGGGTACGATGTTTATGTCCCACCAAACAGCAGCCGATAGTCAGGCAGACTTTGATGGTGATTACTTTACAGCAATTCCACTTGATGAAGTACAAAGCCAATTTGCAGAAGAGCTAATTGATTTGATTAATACCGACTCAGGTTTTGCTCAAATTGAGTTCGACAACTACATCGCTGAAGAAAGTAACGTATATGGCCAAGATACCTTCAAGCATATCATCTTTGAGACTGTATTTAATGAGTATATTTGGGGCGATATTCCAACGATTACGAAGCCTAGTAAAGTAAAAATTACTGGTGAGATTGAGGAAGTATTTTATCGGTCAATGGATAATATCACTGGTATAGTTTCTAACATGATACAACACGCAAAGTCTAATATGTCATACAACCAGGAGGTTCTGATACCTAATTTTGATTGGAAGACTGGACTCTACGAAAGTGGTAGTACAACACGAATGACAATTATTGCTTTCTTAAGTCAGGAGATGCAGATTGCTGTAGATAGACTAAAGAATAACCTGTACCATAATATGCAGGGAATTAATATATGCCGTGGTGTTATTGAAGGATACGACAAGCCCAAATGGTTACACAACAGGGAGTATAAGGACTCTAACGCATATAAGAAGCAAATAATCCCATTAGGTACAGTATCACAAATAACTGACCCAGATACAGGTAGGAAAGTATGGGTAGATATGGGAGACAACACACACCCACAAGATGTAGTATCTCTAACTATAGCTGTAGTTAACCACTACTGGGAAGAGTGGGCTTCACAGAAAAATCATGTTAGTCAGTATAAATCATTTTTCCCTAAAGACTATGATGGGATTATGAAGCAGTACACTGATGCGATTCACAAGTGGTATGGTATTAGCATGACAGATGCAGCAAGTATCGGTAAAGTGAATCCAGGTACACCACAAGAGCAAGACCCGGAACCTTGGAAGTATATCGACGCACGAAAGAAAGCGATGCGTGTGGTGAGAAGCCAAGCAGACGATATTAGGTCACTGTTAGAGAACTTGGAAACAATTCTAACTGAGGAAGTTGAACATCGTGGTGTAGAAATACTACGCCGGATATGGAACCTAAACGACAAAGCATTGGTTAGAGAAGTATTTAATGATGTAGTTACCAACAACCCAACTGGAGTAATCCAAAACTCCAGTAACTACGAAATCGCAACTGGTTACAATTGGGCAGCGTCATTCTGGCATTCAGCTCATAGTCCTGGTGCATTAGAGACATCACTAGGAGGTAGCGTGTTTAAGCTATATAGTGACGAAATTGTTAAGAGATTATCTAAGGCTACTGAAATGAATGTAACAACTTGGTTTAACGGTCAAAGACATGAAATGGGAGACTATATATTTGGGTCTAGTAATTCTGTGGGTGACTACGATAACCATGACCGGAATAGCAAATTCCCAGTAAGGGCGATTAAGAGAGAAGATTCTCGTACAGTATTCATGCCTAGTCGTGTGGGAACAGACAGACGAATATTACCAACTACCTCTACAGAAGGAACTAAAGTACCTAATGTAATGCAGGCTATAGTTGAGAGACATGGCGTGAATAACGACCGTGCAAGCTCTCCACGATTTGTAATATTTGTGCGGAGTAGAGAAGGAAGACCGTGGCGATCGTTAGGAATTGTTTCGAGTGGAAAGAGTACACCGCCTTTGGATACTTTACTCGAAGTTGCATTGCATACCTACAAACTTACAGATGAGGTAGAGCCTATGATGATGAAAATCAACAGTGGGTTAAGTGGTATGAGAACTAAAGGTGGGATAATGGAATGGCGTAAAGCTGAATAGTTGAGGATAGGTGGATAGCGGGTTTGACATACTCCCGCTTGTTTTTTAACCTAACCCAAAAAAAGATTCTGCAAACCCTTCATATATTGGAGTTTGATTAACAGTTAACTTAGTTTTAGATTCACTTTCTAGTTCTAGATTTGACAAATACTTTTCTAAATAATGTATTGCCTTCTTGATATCTTCAACCCTATTCTCCTTACTTTCACCCTTTTTTCTAAGGATGTACTTTATGGAATTGCCCAAGTAATAGTCTAAACCATACTCGTCTACAATATGCCACGGTTGTATTTTGTGTTCGATGTAATGAGTTCCACCAATTTGATAGTTTTTCATATTAAATAATCTTCAGTTTCAGTGTAAGATGGGGCTGTTTCTGATATCACACCCTTATCAAAGTATACCAAACATAACCAGGTGTTCGCCTCTGTAATACTTCTAAGTATTCTCTCCAACTGTGGGGGAGCATCATCAAATAATGAATCTTCAACTAAAACTTCTTCAAATTCATAGTGCAGCATTTTACCTACAAATAAGTTCAAAACTGATTGCTGGCTGTAAAGCTCACCATTAGATTCTAAAGTGTACCAAGTCCAGTCATATCCGTGTTCAAACATACTCTTAACAACTTCACCCACATACTCAATTGCTGCAACTTGGTTTGAAAATTGATTTAGTTCTATGGAGGGAGTGCTAGGAAGATTAACAAACTCTCCAAAAAACTTATGAGCGTGTTTATGTTCAAATTTTTTCCTGTTTTTCAATACATAATTTTCTGCATTCACATAAGGTAATATTTGGTCTATCCATTTAGAATCGCTCTGTCTTGGAACCAAAACTACGTCATCCCAATACTCAAAAGATTCGAGCCGATTAATTAATTCCTGTTCAGTTTTATAGTACATAATATATTACAAATAAACTACATTATTATAATTTTAACCCTTTTTTTCCTGAGTTGGCCTCGCTTCATAAATATATAGGCTTTGCCTTTCGGGTTGATGTTTTAATGTATCTAATTAATCAATGCCTACCCTTACACAATTAAATCAAGATGCAGATTATCTAATCAAACTAATTGACGCTTGTGAAGATGATTCAGAGTTGACTACAATTCTTGAATCAGAACTTGACGTAAAGTACCAAGAAATTAGCAGTAAGATTGATGCGTATATTTACGTCGCCCGTAAACTTGAGGCTGAAGCAGACTTTCTCTCCACAGAAATAAAGCGGATGCGTGAACTAGCCGAAAGCAAACGATCGGTAGCAAAACGATTAAAATCGGCAATCATGCAAAGTATGATAGGTAGCGGTTCTAAAAAGCAGTCAACAAATTACTATTCCCTAACAGTTGCTTCTAATTCTGTACATACTTTTGAACTTGCAGATGTGTCTGAATTTCCTGATGAGTTTTTAGTTACTGAAACAATCGTTAAGATTGACAAAGTGAGGGTAAAAAATGCTGTAGATGAAGATGGATTACTCTATAATAAAGATGGTAAAGTCATTGCTAAACTCTACAAAGGAAAACATCTTCGCGTCCGATAATAGGACAAATATTGTATAATGTAGTAGAAAGATAGGAATAATATAATGGCTTGCCAAGGTAAATGTAACATAACAACCCATGATATGGGATATTCAGTCGTAAAGTCATGTGCAGGGTGTGGAAGAGTGTGGGAGTTACCAAAGAAAGTACCAACTTTCCCACCAGGAACAGAAGATGAAAAAACTGAAGTTGAAGCTGAAGCTGAAGTAAATACTCCAGAGCAACTGGCTATAGAGCAGGCTTTGCCATTCACTGTAGTTGTATTTGGTGATGAGAAATAAATAACATGGATATAGGATTATGCGTAACAGGCGCAAGGTTTATTAACAACAATCAGGCAGTAATTGTCAGAAATTCAATTAAGAATTTAATTGAAGATATTAAATCTGCAACAAAATTCGATAACATTCAATTCCATGTCGGTGATGCGATGGGTGTAGATACCATAGCAAGACGTTATGTAAAGTTCTACGCCCAAAATAATAATTGGATGGTGGTAACTGACCATGTAGTTAAGGACAGAAATAATAAAGCGTCATACGCTCAAAGAAGTATGGGCATGGTTAATCACTGCCATCAAGTTAATTCAGAAAAAGACAACACTATAATTATTGGCTTTCCTAATAAACCTTGTCCTAAAGAAGTAACACCCCATAATCCTTTCTGTGGCTCTGGCTCTGGAACGTGGGCTACTCTAGCCTATGCTAAATCTAAAGGGATGATTATTGAAATTGTCCCTTTAATCCAAAAAATACCAGCACCGCATTGGCTTCTCTCATAGCTGTTACCAGTTATGTCTGGAAAATGAAACACTTTTTAAATCCGTTTAGTAGTTTTTTAGACTGCTTTATTACCTGGCTAATACTGATGGAATCCGATTCTAATAACAATAGTTTTGTTTACAGCGAGTTCACAATTGCGCGATTTGTTTTTTGGGATTCCATCTCTAATATCGACTAACAAATAATTTAGTTGATATATGCTACGCAATTTTTTGTGATGATTTTTTAGTTAAATAAGGAAAACTACAATGCTACTATTTGAAAATAATGCTGCTATTCTCAAGTCCCAAGTTTACACTCCAGAATGTGAGGTAGGTTCAGAAATTCTGTTCAGGGTTGACATGAAAGACGGCTGCATTAAGTTAGATTCAGAGCCACTACTTGATGAAAATGGTAATGGTATCCCTTTTCGTTTCTACGCTCTAGCTTGTAAACCATTCTTTGGGGATATCGGTTTAAGTTCTAACTACAGTTGGGTTAAAGTTTTACTAATCCCATTAAGTAAGCATAGTCTAATTGAGTTCAGTAAACTAACAGTATGTTCGCTTTATTTGAGAGGTGATTCTCGTAACAACTTCATTAAGGCTAACTCTCAAGCACCAGCAAAAGGTATTGACGTGAGTAATGCTGTTATGGCAACTTCATTTGGTCGTGTCGAAAAGTCAACAGCAGCAGGTGGTACTAAAGTTAATACTCGACCAGCAGTGTTTAAGTTTGTTCAACCAGAAGGTGATGAGGGTACAGCTATTAAAATCTTCCAGAAAGAAATGGGTAGTCATCGTGAGAAAATAATTAAGCTATTATCCTATAACTCTGGTAACAATTTAATCGAGCTATTAGATGATGGTAAAGATGCATAACGCATCGAAGGATTCAAGCAAGGTAAAACTATTGCAGGTAGCAATGAAGAATATTATTTACCAGCTTCTTCTGTTACTAATGGTAGCGTAGAAACAAGCGTTGCTAATTTTTAATGAATAAAGATTAAATACTACTATAAGCAGGCTGTAAAGTCTGCTTTTTTTTTTACCATGCTAACTGAACACCAACAAGAAATATTTGATAAAGTTATTGACTGGTATCGTAATAATGACGATTCAAACTTCTTATGCCTCAAAGGTGCAGCGGGTACTGGTAAAACATTCGTTGCGAGTACAATTGCTGCCAGATTACACTGTCAACTTGAGCGCATCTTAATTACTGCTACTACAAATTCTGCTGCTAAAGTAATTGGTGATAAGTCAGGTATCGAGTCAATGACAATCCATCGACTTTTAGGATTGAGGATTGCTAATAATGAAGATAAATTATTTCTGGAAAAGTCCAGTTCTTACTACCAGAACAAAACAAATTATGACCTCGTGGTTATTGACGAAGCTAGTATGGTTAACCAGGAGATATTTGATGAAATAATCACTAGCGACCGTTCCAAAAAATGGCTATTCGTTGGAGACCATTGTCAATTAACTCCTGTTGAGGGCGATATGTCACCATGTTTTACTCTCCCCACAGTTCAACTAACTGAAGTTGTGAGACAAGATGATGATAATCCAATATCTAATGCAATACAGGAAGTAAGAGTTTTAATTGAAAATAATATCCCTACAATGCCTAATTTATCTACTAGCTTTACTGATGATAAGTCTAATGGACTCTGGTACTACGATATAAGTCAGATTAGAAATTGGTACGCCCAAGCGATAGGGTGTTTCAAAAGCAAAAACGGTAGTACGTTAGAACACGGTCGCATCGTCACTCTCAAAAATAAAACTGAGAACTTCTTTAATAACACTATTAGAAAAGCTGTTATTGATTCTGATGAGCCGTTCACCTGTGGGGAAATTATCAGGTTCAAATCTTCATACATGGAATGTGGCTCAATGGTGATGCCGTCTGGTTCGGCACTAACAATTGAAAAAGTTACTCAGACTACTATCAATCCAAACGAATTTAGCCACTTTTTACCGGAAGCTGCAATACCTGGATATTTCCTTAAAGGTCTGGATGAGTATGGAAAACCTAAAATTGTTCTAACCATAGCACCAGGTTGTGAAGGTATGCTTGAAAGATGGAAAAATATATCAGCAGCTTCACTTAAAAATCTACCACGTCATCGCAAAGGTGCAGCATGGAAAATGTGGTGGGATTTCACAAATGGTATTGCAGATGTAAGTTATCGTTATGCCTCTACAGTGAGACGAGTTCAAGGTGAGACTATAACTAATGTATTTCCTGTAGTCAAGGATTTAATGTCTTCTCCCACAGAAGATTCAAAGCTGAGAAATCTGTATGTTGCACTGACAAGAGCTAAGTCAAAAATAATTGGAGTTAACTAAAAAACTAAGGCGGTATAGGGTATAAGGTAAATAGTAAACATATACCGCTTTTTTTTTATTCTATAACCCTAAACACAGGTTATCAACTTTACAGACATCATCAGCCCACAAACTATCAATCATCAGAACAATCCCTGGAGGTGCGGACGTTGAACGTTGACTCCACAAATAATTTCAGTTATTAAGGATGTTTGGGTAGTGGTTAAAATGGTCTATCAAAATCATAGAACGATTCAAGTCAATACTGAGTAATAGATAAGGATTTTTATTAATAAGTTTTACTTATAAAAAGTTTAAAAAGTATTTCAAGTTCTTTTCAACTTGATTTTCTAGACAATCAAAACTCTACTTTAGTCACTCATAGTAAGACTTTCAGCTAATTGTCATTTTTAAAATGTATATTTTGTTACAAAACTTAGTGACATCTCTTACAGCCATGACAAAACAGTTAAAATCGTTTAAATTCTTTCTGTGTATGGGTTTGTGACTCCCATGACAAAATTTTTCCTATTTTAGCTTTACGAATATTCTGCAAATGTCCATGTCCAGTTTTTTTTGTGTATGGTCAATTGTCTGTGGGGAAGAACATAGACACATAAATTATTTGGACTAACATTTTCTGAGGCACTCGTTTATTGTATAAGTTATAGACGTTTATTTTTAACCCTCTAAATCTAACAAGCGCAGGTACTTAACGGAAAAGAGTGCTTAATATAATGTACCTAAAATCTAAGACTTATCCCCACAGAAAAAGTGGCCATTTATCTGCTTCTAAAAAAATGGACATGGACATATACGGATTTTTAATAAGTTGAAAAACGAGAAAATTTTGTCATCGCTGTCATTCCAATGTTGAAACGTAGAATTGGTAAGGATTATACCCGATGACAAAATTGAAAAAGGGGTATTTTTAGCCTTGTCACGGCTGTCACGGCTGTCATCCATTTTGGTAACAACATATACACTTTAAAAATGATGATGAGCGGAAATCTTTACTGTGACTAACTAAAGTAGAGTTTTGATTGTCTAGAAAATCAAGTTGAAAAGAACTTGAAATACTTTTTAGCTTTTATATAAGAAAAATTTATAAATAAAAAAGTATTCAGAGTGCGATCATTACTGAGTGCAAAGTAAGAAACCTGAAACGAAATTAACCTCACTTATACTCAACTCAAACTGATAAGGGTGGAGTGTTTTTATATCTGTTTGAAGTAGATGCACGCTGAGAGACATAAATTATTTGAAAGACAAGCAAGGTTTACCGTGGAAATCAGTAATATATTTTTTGTTGCTTAACTGTTGAAGTGAAGTAACATAATCTTGAGATGAGTATTCACAACAAACATACCCCTCATATTTAATGTTAGCAATAGATAGATAATTATCCTTATCCTTGCCACATCTACATTCTGAATACCATCGGGGGTGCGTGTAAAATATTTGGTCGTGGTTAATTATATGAGAAGTAGCAATTATTCTATTAGAGGAAGGCTGTAAATTAGAAAAGTTAATAACAGCCCTATCACGATAACCTTTACAAACAAAAGCTAAGATAGACCTAAACAACTCTACATTAAGTTTAGTAGGATTATTAAAAGTAACGACTTTAGCAGGGGTGTATATAGTCAAGTTAGGTAAATTTTTGTCATCCATAATAGGATAAAAATGTTGTAATTCCCGTGCTAATTTATAAAGACTCCTACTGTCATTGCACTCAACAAGAAGAGTACGGGTTTTAAGTTCAACGCCAAAAGTAAAGCCTGGAAAGAGAGTAAACGTATTATAGTGACGGTCAAAATAATAATTAAGGAACACTGTGAACTTATCCATAACCAGCCCCCGAATTTAATTTTGTACTCTACTATACTAACCTTAAAAAAGTAAAACATACAACTGATTAAAATAAATCTTCATAATGGTAGTTAATATCACTGTGTTTTTACTTAACAACATCATTGATTATCAAAATAATAGTTACTTTCAAAACCCCAAAAACTTAATAACTGTCCTATAATAGTACATAAATAGAAGTATATAATTAGACGAAAAGCAATATAGTAAAATGTCTATAATTAGTTGACAGTTGTCTACAACATTGCTACAATGTAGATATCACACTAATTCAAAATTGAGGAAATTAAACATGAACACATCTAAAGGCAAAATCGTTGATGAAATTTATCGTGAATTAGCCCCAACTACTGATTACTTACCAAAAGACGATATAGCACAAGTAGTTAATCTGTTTATCGACAAAGTTCGTGAAGCTTTAATTGGTGGTCAAAAAGTAACAATTAGTGGTTTATGCAGCTTCCACTTAAAAGAGTACAGCGCACGAACATATCGTAATCCTACAAATGGAGAGGCTGTTGAAGTACCTGCTCGTAAGTTACCTAAAGCACGTTTCTCTAATAGCTTTGTAGATGAAGTAGTAGCAGCAAACCCTGTGTAATTCACACATCAAAGTAAACTAGAGTAAGCAGAACGAAAAGAAAATGTCGGAGTTGTTAGAGGAACTAAAATCTAGACTACAGAATGGTTTTTGGCACGTTGAAAAGTATGTAGTTGATAAAACTTGGGGTAACATTGATACAATTACCTCAGAATTTAACGGCATATTTGATGCGGTAGCTAACACTGAAAACACAAGCGGATTAGCTAGTATTGACAGGGTGAAAGAATCTGTTGAGCTAGTGAGGTCTAGCACTTCCGACCCCCTGACTGTGGGGGAACACATTCTAACAAGCCTACAGGCACTACAATCTTTACACGGGATAAATGGTGCATACAATAGTAGGAAATATCCAGATGCTTCTTCTTTAACATCAAAGGGCGAGTCATATATTTTAAGGTCGCCTCTTTCACATAGAAATAATCAAATCCACAATGAGTTTTTTATCCAGACTAACATCCCTGAAATAGTAAATAATTATTCACTAACCTGGGTTCCAGAACTAATTGGTGGAACGGTAAACGAATTAGGTAGAACGATATACCCATCGCTCCAGTTACCAACTACTCACGTCCAGACAGTGCATTATATAAGTAAACTGTCGAAAATATTATTAGAATGGACAGGATTTAGTTCTGCACCCCTCGCCTCAGCAGTAAGTTATTGGATATCGGGAACAGTGTTAAAGTCATTGGGAATGGGGGGTAGTATTGCAGCAAGATATTTAGCAGCAGGTGGATTAAAAGCAATAGCACCTGCTTCTAGTACCCTACCATTCTTAACAGCATGGAACACATTAATACCATTTGCCCCATACGCAATAGCAGTAGCAATACTAATCACAGTATTAATCAAACTAAAGTACGAAGAGGATGTCACCATATTAAGCCAATTTGTGGTGTTCTTTGGTAGTAGTATGGGTAGAGGAATGAAATGTGAAATCGGAGGTTTCCCCACAGATAAGGATGATTTTTTAGAAGCTGTGGGAGAACTAATGGAGGATTACACAGTGGCGTTCGGGTTAGAAGGAGGGCTACCAGTAGTGGGAGTAGATAGTAATGGAAATAAATTGGAGCAGACAGAACTGCTAACATTGTTCCAAACACACGCTCAACTCCATAACGTGGTAGCGAGTAGTGGAATAATAACAAAATTACAACCGACACTTATTGATTTAGGTTAATATCTAAGCTAAATTCCTGTAAAGTTGACTTCAAACAAGTGTCTGTAATTTGGAATTGATTATTAAGATTATTAAAAAAAAATAACTCCCTATCTTCGATAATTTTAACTAAAGTTTCTAGAGTTAAGGAGTTATTAATTTGGTTAATTGTGAGAAACTGTTCTACAAATCTCTTGGGAGAATCAGCCACAGTTGAAAAGCCATTTTTGTAAAAGTATAATAGCTGTTCACTATATACAACTTTGTAATAGCCATTATTAACTAGATTAGCACCTACACTAACATAATCCTGTGGGAAAATAGTTAAACCGAGACGAGAAAGATAGTCAATAGAAAAATCTATTATATTTTCGTAAACACCAAAAAGTTCAAAGTGCATAATGAGGTTATGGTTATTATTTAGTAAACATCTAATATTTCAATTATAAGCTCTTTTGGGTCACGATTGTGCTGACTAATACACTCAATTAAATATGAAGAAATATTTCGATGGCCGTTAAGTTCATCAGTAGTACAATTCTTTTTTCTGTCATGGCCAAAGTTTCTTACGCCAAATACTTTGGTGTTGATTAAGATATTAATCTCGTGGTAATACTCATCGTTTGGTACTGTACCATGAACCTCAATATATTTTTCTTTGATTAAATCGAATAGAGCTTTATAGTCACCCCCATAGTATCGCTTTGAAACTTCTTCACGACTTTCAATAGGCATTAGATTATATCTCCTGTATAAATTTTTGGATGTCCGATTGTAATAATTGTCTAGTTCAATTGGCTAGTTCAATAGGGAAAATTTGGATTAGATTGAATACCCTGTTTAAGTTTTTGGATATGTAATTCTAATTCAGTTAAATTATCAAGTGTTAACTTTCCAACGGTTGTATTTGTCATTGGACTCAAATTATGAACAATACTTTGAGAATAAGCCTCTTTAGCAGAGTCACGGGCAGTAACAGCCATTGTAATTAATTTTTCAACTTCAGATGGAAAGTTCATAGTGAATTTATTTAATTCAACTTTTAGAATCTAACTTTACTTCTATATCTTAACACACTGATTTTTCAAAAGTTCGTATGTTATTGGTTTAATTTCGTATACAGGGTCTTCATATCCATTATATGATTTTTCCATGTAACCTATTGTGAACAGGCACTCAAGAATGGGGACAATTATTTCGTTGGATATAGATAGGAATCCAAGCCCTCTCAAATAATCGCACCACCCATACACATCACAGGTTTGAAATGTGCAGTTACAATTAGGCCGTCTAAGTATTGCTTTGGTGATTTGTTGATAATCCACGAGATGAACGCTAAAATATAAATGTCTGGTCTTCCCGCACTGAGACCTCGGCGAATGAACGGGAGTAGGTCGCCGTGCCAGGCTTAGAGGTTCATGCACAAAGCTATCGGGGGATGAAGCGGTTCTAAGCCAAACCCCCCCCACAACAACTATATGTCAAATTGCCATCATATTCTTTTCAGGAATGTACTCTTCCCAGTTAGCCTTGAAAGTAAACACTTGCACTACATATCCGTCGAACTTGTAGCGATCGTCTTTGCAGTTAAGCCACCAAATATCACCTTCTTCTAGGGAATAAGTATTGTGTTCTGTACTGTCTGATTGCTTATCGTATTTTTCAACAACAAGCACAGATGTATAAACAGGGATTATAATAGAACCCCAATTAAAGATAGAATGCTCACGATGAAATTTGCACCAACCATTAGAAACGAGTGCAGAGTGCCAAAGAGGATTATTATATGCTTTATTCATGCAGGCAGTGAAAAATGTATCAGCACGTTCAGTAGGCTCAATAACTAAACCAGATTTGGGGAGTAAAACCCGATGCCGTGCTTTCTTCTCATTTCTAATAGGTTTAAGTGGTGAGAGATTGGAGCCGAGCTTAACCCAAATTGAATCTCGTTCCTCATCGTTAGTCTTTAAGAGATTAGGCTTTAATTCAAGAGTCATAACCCAATCTTGGAATGATTTAAGCGTATCAGGGCGGATAGTAGTCAAAAATGAAGCGGTCATGTTACATCCTTGCTTAGTATAAAATTATTAACATCCTCCCGACGTTGTACTTGCGTGACAACGCGGGATTCCCATCCATCAAGTAAAAAAATCACCACTACCCCCGAAAGGGTAATGATGACTAAATGACTAAGTTGGTCTCAGATAGCAGAACTATACTATTTTTAGCTGTTTCAATCGTTTTCCTGCTGCAAGAAAGGCATCACAAAGACAGCAAATATATGGACTGTGAGTTCCTTTACCAGCCCAGATTGTAGGCCGTGGTAAGTCATGCTCACATCGCATCAACCAGCTCTCACCGCCACGAAACTTTACCTTCTCCCACAGTTCAGGATTAGACACAAACTTCGCAGTCAGAATATCAGTCATAAACTTATCTTTGGGATGTTCGCCTATTGGTAAGTCTAAGTTCTGATAATCTTCTCGCAGTTGTTTATTATTCCAAACATCAAATGCAGAACTAAATTGCTTGCCTTGAAACTCAACTGGATATTTGTTCTTAATAAGTTTTCGTTCATAGGCTACACAATCGTTGACAATCAAAGCTCCACCAATACCGCGACTTTTAGAACTGATATTAACACCACTACAAATTAATACCACATTATCAGTATCAAAGGAATCAATATTTCGTTTAGTTCCTTTGCTGAAGTTGTCCCAAATTGCTAGCAGTTCGTCGGATGCTTCTAACATCGCAATATCACGAGCTGTATAATTACCCTCAACCTTTACCAGTTTCCAGTTTGGATGAGGTACAAAGTTTCGGGGATAGTCTGTGCAATGCCAAACCTTAACTTTCTC
>JAAUYJ010226969.1_pt1 | contig 16632 bp, 16 predicted proteins | sample 7278031 | NCBI WGS metagenome assembly JAAUYJ01 (sample SAMN14350222, study PRJNA611818) | marine sediment metagenome | isolation source: surface marine sediment (1.8m) | place: French Polynesia: Moorea | collected 2018-08 | reverse complement strand
TAAACTCTCTTATGAAAAGCCATCTGTTGTACAGTCAAAACGGCCATTTCGACCCTCCTCTCCCATGAGATTTATACCCCCTTTACATGCGCATTGAGAGCAGGCGTTGGATTTTGCCTTCGCCTGAGGGAGGGACACCCTTTTCCAATGCGGAGAGGAGAGAGAGAAGGGGCAGAATTTGGCACCCCCTGAGGCTCTCTCCACCACTTTCTGTAGGCCCCCTTTCCCCATATCCGCTGCCGCAGCCGTGAGTATGTGAGGGAGCATGATATGGGCGGATCCTTCAAGGGGGGAGGAAAAACTTTTGATGGAGTCAGTTTTCCGCAAGATGGAAATGGAAGTATGCGGTCTGTTTTACTCTTCATTTTTGCTCCCGATAAACCCAAACCTGCAGCACCATGCAGTCAGTGTCTCTGCTATGTGCCTCCTCTGCCCGGGAGAAAGCCTAGGGGGACCTGAAGCTCGAAAACAAATGAGAATTCCGAAGACGCATAATGGCGCATTTTGATTTAAGAGAAGACGGGAAGCAGAAGGTCGCAAAAACAAGATCTATTGGAATAGCCTTCTTTTTCCTTTACATGAATTTAAAGGTGGAAAGAGAACGATGTGCTTTAACTGCCGCCGCCACAACTAAACTTGGCACTATGTAACTAAACTGAGCGGGCAAGAAAAACTTTTTCCCCATTTCCAATTTGGCTGCTCCCCATCACTTTAACCTCGAGGATGCACCCTGCATGGCTGGCTGACATTTTCAGCGTCTTCTTCCTCTGTCCGCCGCCAGGAGAATTACGTGCTGGGAATACGACTCAGGGCCAAAAGAGGTTGGATGGCGATCGCGACACAACACCAACAGGTCGACGGAGGAACGTCGGTCGACGGTCGGCGAGGTGGGGGAGGTGTGTTGTCGCGGCGGGGGGAAGAGGAGGAGGAGGAGGACAAACAGTGGAGGAGGGGGGGGGGGGGGAGGAAAAGCGAGATAGCATGGGATCGAGGACGTGGCTGACTGAAGGCTGAAGGCAATGTAACGCTGCGGCGTATGTAGCTGACTGAATGACGACACCCAGGCTAACAGAAGGGGGAAGTTTCATTCACCAGCCCAGGTCAATAATGCCGTTGCCAGAACCAAAGAATTCCGGTATGGGGTGATTTTAATAAATGTCTTCAACTCTACATTGTTTTTGACCAGTTCTGCTCAAAAAATATATATAGTAAGATTTCAGAAAAGTTTTCCCCGTGGAAGAACTGGACTTTTGAGGCACTTGTTGCTGCCTTGGCCGCCGCCGCCGTGTTTATAGGGGAGTGAAGTGACGATCCCGAGGCCGTCACCGCTGCACTACCATGATCCTCCCGCTTATGAAACGTGACGGAAATTCCGTACCTCCAATCCACATCCTCCTCCTCCAACCGTGGTGGCGAGCGACAAAGGAAGCTTGTTTAGAGTCCCTTTGGGGATGGAAAAGAAAGGGCGGATCAATAGTCTTTGTTTCTTTTTCTTTGACCTTCATGATTAACAAGCGCCGCATGGGTCGGGCAGGAGACTGACAACGACCCCTCCGGCATCGAGGATGTCATCTTTGACATTAATTTGGTGCCTTTCTAGCCTTGGTTTTTCGTGCTGTGTTTTCCCAAACCGCCACACCGTCGAAAGAAGGCCTACCAGGTTAGAGGATATAAGTGCAAGTGCACTCTGGCCTCTCACCGCAAAGGATTGAAGGGGAGGGAGGTGGGAGGGGGGATTTGTGGGATGGGTCGGTCGGTTGCAGCTGCGTTCGGGCGGTCGACGATGATCGGACCAGATACCGAAGATGGGGCTCTGTCGGATCGCAACGCACACACCCTTTTCACGAAGATTGGATGGACAGAAGTGGGGGGGGGGGAAGTGGTGTGGATTGTGGATTTCGTTGGGATTGAAAGCAGGCAAAGAAGCCGAAAGCAAGCGATGAGGGCACAACACAAGGCAATGTTGCAAGTATTATAAACTCGTTTCCTCTGCCAACTTTGAAACATTCTGTTGCAAATATGTAGGGAGAGGGGGAATATTTTTTATGTAGCAAATCTGACTTTTTGAAATGTCAGATTGGAGTACGGCGCGTGATGACAAGATGACTTTTGCCGCAAAAAGATTTTTTTCGAAGACGTTGCACAACGTAAGTTTGTGTCCCACATTTTCCCCATAAAAACTACGTAACTTTTCTCCTCCTGGTCTCACCTTTCTTTGTCTTGTTCTTCCCCTTCCTTCTTTCTTCTGACACCTGTAGCGCTCATCGAACTAAGCACCCTCACTCTCCACTGCTGGGAAAAGTCTCGGCGGGAGTGATCCCACCTCAACACTTTCGTCTTCAATTACCGGCGTCGGAAGGAAGGTCCCTCTTCCCTCCCCTCCCTCCTCCAAAAGCGGCCCAACAGAAAGGAGGAGCTTTCGGCTGTGGGCGAAGGGGGAGGGCGCTTGGGAGGACTGAGAGGGAGAGGGGGGGGGGTCTGCGGAGGGGCCTTCCTCTGTGGGAAGAGGAGGAGGAGAGAGGCTTTTCTGCCTCGTGACAGCCCAGAGAGCAAGGTGGGGTAAGGAAACGTCGAAAAGAAGAGACCATTCTCGCCGCGATTTTCCTCCTCCTTGTTTGTATTTTTTTTTAAGACCGGAAGGGGGAACAAGCACGTGTTTGTGGTTTAATTGTCACTTTGTCAGACGTGTTTCCGGAAGAAAGCAAGGCTCCAACTCAATGCAGCGGGATGTGTAACCTCGGAAGCATGAAATTGCATGTCATAGGGGATAGGGAAAAGAAGAAAAGGGCCGGTCGGACATCCAATGCAGGATACCGTAGTGTGTATGCGAACAAAAAACAAACGTGACACATAATCATTTTTTACTGTATTTTCCCTCGCTGCATGAAAATAGAGACGGTGAAAGGGGTAAAAAAAGTCCCAGGGGCTTATTGGTTCCAGGGCCATCAGTAGGAAAGCGACGATAGAAAAACGATTTTCTAAGTGTGTCCAAGCACAGCAATGTACATACGTACCTTTGACACCATGCTTTTTGGTAAGTCCTGTGCTAAGGTCCATTTGAGCCCCAATGGCTTCGTGCCCGAAGCCGTAGAAAAGTGTGGACAGGCACGGTATTGTGCGCGACAAATATCAATACTTTGTCCTTATCTATGGCTCGATTTGACGGTGTAATCCGATGTCAAAAGGAGGAGGGCGAGAAGCAACAGTCCGTCTACGGCAAGATATAAGAAAACTTTCTTTTCCCCTGGAGAAGACCAAGTCGTTTTTTGCGATCTTCCCCGGTTAGGGGATAAAGTCGCAGCCTCAAATGGACGAGAGGATGAGCGGAGGATGGGGAGGTTTCCCGCACGTGCAACTCGCGCAAAAAAAGGAGAATGAAGTGGCCTCGAGCGGAGGGACGGACGGACGCTCTTGCGGCGACAATAAAATTGCTAAATCCCCCTCTCTCGCTCTCTCTTGTGCAAGGTAAGGAAAAGGGGATGGTGGCGGTCTCCGGTGGTTGGACGACGGAGCCGCCATTCAGCAAGTGGCGAGGGGAGAAAGAGGAGGAGGAAAATGGCCATAAAATGAAATTAGGGGCAACGGGGAGCGAGCGGGAGAGAGACGGTCGAATAGAGAGGCTCAAGGGAGCGACGCCGTCGACACTTAGAGATGGGGTTGTTTCGGAGCAGGAAGAAGCCCGGATATTTATTCCGGTTTTTTCTGCCTCCTCATTCACCCCGTTTCTTCGATGGAGGAGGAAGGGACGAGAGCGGGATTGTAAATCTGACCTTAATGCCACTTTATGATGTGTATTCACCCTCATTGACCATAACGGGTTGGGGAAAATAGATGTTCTGCATGTGTGTGTGCGTGTGGTCGCCCGCATTGTTTTTCCCCGCCCGGGGAAAGTCGTAAACAACATAGCCACTCTCTCCATTGCATCGTCTTCCTTCTTACGCCGTATACTGCGTTCTCCGTCGGTCTCAGTCATCTGAACGTACGGGAAAAGACGTTCTGCGACGTTGGGGTTGGATGGTCTCATATGCATTGCACGGGCAATTTCACACTGCGGCGGCACTCAGCCACTTGGCCATTATACATTGGAGCTATAAATTTTGCAACGCAGCAGGATGTGTCATAACTGCATTTCGCAGGTGCATACCATACTGTACACGTACCTTCCAGTGGCGAACGGAATATGAAACTTGCTATTTGACATCAAGGCGAAATTACGAACTTACCACATAAATTGGACATGTGTGTACAGTGCAGCATCGGCAAGCAGCAAATATGGGTCAAGAAGTCGCAATCTGTGTCTCGTTCGGTGACCCGATCCCTTTCCCTCCCCCCCCTCTCTACCCTTTCCCTTCCCCTATTCCCAAGTGACCCAAAACTTTTTTTTTGCCCTGCTCTACCCGTCTCTCTTCCGTCTTTCTTTTCTTGCAGTCGATCGGGCCCCTCCTTCAAAAGAAGAAGAAATCTGCACTTTTTCCCTTCCGCCGCCCCAACCCTATTTCTTTCCAGCCTCGGCCCCGGTGGTCTAGCTAGCACCACATATTGTACCCCGACCTAAGAATCGGAGCTCTTTTCTCGACAACACTCGCACAGACAGCATCGGGATTTTCACGCGAAGGAAAAGGAAACTTTATTTCCAGAAAGGCCTTTGCTGGACTTTGACGAAGCATTGTTCGCTTTCTGGTGCGAAGAGCGGGGGGAAACTCGGAGGGAAGAAGGGTTTTTCGCCGGGGGCAAAAAGAAGAGTTGTTAATCGACAAGGCCGCGAAAAAAAAGAAAAAAACGGCCGCCGAAAAAAAAGAAGTCTGGAAGAAAAAGCCCAAAAGCCATCATCCTCATCTGTCACCGCCCAACCGTGAATCGATCGCATCGCACGAAAGAGAAAGAAACAGAAAAAAGAAAGAAAAGAACTTTCTTAAATTCCTTCGGCTTTCACCAGCACACCACGTACAATACTTTGAAACCATGCTGAAGAGAGCTGCTAAGTGCCTCTTTGCCTCGGCCGCCGCCGGCGGCAGGACCAGGGCGATGGCGGTCTCCTCCAGACTGTCCTCGTCGTCTTCCACGGAGGAAGATGCCAAGTCCAAGAAGATCGGGCTCGTCGGAATGGGCAACGTCGGTTAGTAATTTACTTTTCAAGGCGTATTTTCTCGGCGTTTTTTTTTCGTGTCAAGGCTATTTTCCACTTCCTCCTTCTTCTCAGCTTTCCCCGAGGTCCCCTTTTCCGGTCCCATAATGTCCCCCCTTCCCCCCTTTGACATTCTCTTCTTCCGCCCAAAAAGGGCCTCGCCGTCGCCGGCATGTGAAAGAGAGGCAACAAAATATCCGAGAAAAAGCAGCCTACGCTGAAAACTCGATACCATGCAGAAACGGGGACATTTTCTCTCTTCTTTCTCCTTTCCCCAACAGGCGACGCCGTCCTCAGGAACCTGGTCAGGAACGGATTCAACGTGGCGGCAATGTCCGACGTAGACTTGGACAAGTGCCGGAGGCCCGGTGAGGAAGAGTTTGGTTTTCTTGGATGTGTCAAAAAATTGGGATTATTTTTCGTAATTTGCAGACTATCCCAAGGAGGTGAAGGTGGTGGGGACCAACAGGGAGGTGGCGGAGATGTCCGATGTCATCATCACAGGTACGAAAAATAGCAATTTCATGGGAAATTTGTGCAATGCACCTAAAAATACCGAGTAAGAAAGTGGCAAAATGCATCCGCCGACTTTCTTCCTGTCGAGCCTGTTGAAGAAAAAAAGGCCCGGTCTCAATATATGAAAGAGAGGAGGGAAAGGAAAACGGTTACAGCGCAGCCGTCATCCCCCAAGGGGAATCTCGATGCTATGCTAGGAATGCACTTTTTGTTTCTTCCCCCCGAACAGGCATTGTCAGCGACACAAACATCCTCGATTTTGCTCCAACAAAGCTTTAAAACTTGAGGCTGAAAAAAATCTTTTTTTGGGGAACTGGTGCCCTTTAATTATTTATGTCCCTGTCAGGCCTCCCCAAGCCCATGCACGTAAAGGCCGCGTCCGAGGGCCCCGACGGCATTTTATCTGGCCTGAGCAGCGGCAAGGTGTGGGTGGATCACTCCACGACCGACCACCGCCAGAGCAAGGGCTTCGAGTCCGCCGCGGCCTCTGCCGGCGCTGCCTTCCTGGAGGCCCCCATCACCGGCGGGATGGACGCCCTGCGCAAGGGCCAGATGGTGGCCCACGTCGGGGGGGACAGGGCCGCATTCGACCGGGTGCGGCCCGTCCTCGCCGCCAGCTACGGGACCACCATGTACACGGGGGAGGTCGGCTCGGCCATGCTCATCAAGGTGGTCTCCAACATGCTCTGCTGCGTGCAGGTCGTGGCCATGGGGGAGGTCCTAATGCTCGGTAATAGAGAAGAAATCCATAGTCCATTCAAAGTTGCTTTTGCTGTTTATGCTGCTGGTGCAGCAGGATCTGTTGCTGGTGTAATGGCTAGCTCCACTTCTGTTGCTGCTGTGCAAGATATGTTGCTGTTATTCAAGATGCTTCTGTTCTTCTTGTTGTTGCATTTTAAGAAGTTGTTGTTCAGGATGAAGCCGCTGTTCAAAATATTGAAAAATATTACTTGTAGTGTTAACGTTAATTCGAATTATGTTTCCATCCCCCCCCCCCAGCCAAGCGAATGAATGTCGACTTGGACCTGTTTTGGCATGGCGTGCGCGCCTCCGCAGGCAACAGCTTCCTGTGGGAGACCGCAGGGCCCTGCATATTCAACGGGAACTACCACGACACGTTCGCACTGGACCTGCAGGTCAAGGACATCCAGCTAGCGTACGACATGGCAAAGGACGCTAAGGTATAAATTCAAATTCAAATTTATAGAAATTTAACAATTTAGACTTATGCCGGAAACTATCTTCAGGTGGCGACTGAATTGCTCGGCGCCATGCAGCAGATCTACCACCGCGCCCTGTACCAGCTAGGGCCCACCTCCGGGTGCTACGCGCCTCCCAAGCTGCAGGAGGACTCGCTCGGTGTGGACCTGAGGGCGGACGGATTCAAGGACTGGACTTACGACGTGGAGAACGTGGAGGGGGCCATTCACGTCAGGCACAGGGGGATCGATCTCACGCAGAGGGGGCAGTGAATGGAAACAATCCGAAACTTACTTTCGAAAGCCTATTTTAACATAACGTTTTTTATAATTTATTTGAAGAAAAAAAATGACGAGAACTAGACTAAAAGAATACCATTCATGGCATTCACGTCAGACACTTGAGGTTTCTTGTTTCTTGCACGCATCTATTCGTCGATGAGGAGGTGCACTCACAGCCATTCTCTTTTATTGTGGGAGAAGCGGGGAGAAGATACGGCGTTCAATTACGTATATGTTGCGATGCGGTGATTCGGGAAAACAAAAGGAGGAAGGAAGCGGAAAGAAAACAAAATCAAATTAAATTAAGTGCAGAGGTTTTTGCAAGTACAGTTCATTACAAATCTTCTCCGTACCACGGCTTGTGCAAGGGCGGGCAGACGAAACTGGAATCTTCCTTGTTCGCCTGGTCTGCCAAGGAGGAGAAGATCGTATCGGCGAAACCAGAACAAAGGTAGAAAACAAGGAGGAGCTGTAGGCGGAGAAGTCCCGGTCGCTTGGAGCTAGTCACGCCACCAATAGTTTGTGGAAGACTGGGTACGGACTTTGTAGCCAAAAGGAACGTACCCTTTATCTCCATTATCGCATTCACCCATTCACCCATTCACAAGAAGGAGAAACAACGCCACAAACATATTCCCCTCCAAAGCTATTGCAACCAGATCAATATGCCCCGCTCCGCCCTGCCCTCCCTCTCCCGCCGCCTCCTCTCTACCGCCGCCCCCGCCGCCAAGGGCGCCCCCTCCACCGCCGGCGTGGGCTCCTCCGAGGCCTCCCGCCGCATCTTCTCCCGCGAGGACAGGTGGGGCGCCCGCAACTACGCCCCCATCCCCGTGGCTCTGGCCCGCGGCAGGGGCGTCCACGTGTGGGACGTGGACGGAAAGAAGTACTACGACTTCCTGAGCGCCTACTCCGCCGTCAACCAGGGCCACTGCCACCCCAAGATCGTGGGGGCGCTGAACGCCCAGGCCGAGGTGCTGACTCTGACCTCAAGAGCTTTTTACAACGACGTCCTGGGCGAGTACGAGGAGTTCGCCTGCAAGCTGTTCGGCTACGAGAAGCTTCTCCCGATGAACACGGGCGTGGAGGGAGGCGAGACGGCAAACAAGCTGGCCAGGAAGTGGGGATACAGGGTGAAGGGCATCCCGGAGGGCCAGGCCAGGATCGTCTACTGCGAGAACAACTTCTGGGGGAGGACCATCGCGGCAGTCTCAAGCTCCACCGACCCCACCGCGTACAAGGACTACGGGCCTTTCCTGCCAGGGTAACTATAATTAAAGAAAAAAAAGTTTTTAGTTCTAGGTCAGTATTTCTTCCACAGCATTGACCACGTTCCGTACAATGACCTCGAGGCCCTGGACAAGGCCCTGGCAAACTCCAATGTCTGCGGCTTCATGGTGGAGCCCATTCAGGCGGGGAAAACACAATCCTATAAATGGGGAAAACACAAGCCATTATTATATTTCTCTTGTTCAGGGTGAGGCCGGCGTGGTTGTCCCTGACGAGGGATACCTAAAAGGAGTGAGGAAGCTCTGCGACAAGCACAACGTACTCTTCATCGCAGACGAGGTATTAAAAAACTTGCAACATCAGTGCTATGTTGACAGGTGTTGAAACTGAAAACGTGAAGACAGGAGCTCTTGCTCCCTCAAGTCAAAAATTAAGAAGCACCTCCAGCCAAAAGGAAAAGAATGCTCCGAAACTTTTTTTCGCCACTTCGAAACTTGCATGGCGCGGTGGAGCTCCTTTCAAAATAGAAAAGGAGAGAAGGGCTTGAAAAGAGGCATGGATGGAAGATGGTGGAGGGGAGGAATGGGGTGGGGCTCTTTCGACGGGGAAGAGCAGAGAAGGGCAGTCTTCTGTTTTCTCACCGCGCACCAAGGGCCCAGATGCGAAGAGGAGACGAGCTGGGGAATCTTCCCCGGGGACTTTGTCGGGAAAACGAGGGGGCGAAAAAAAGGGGAAGGAATTTTTTTTTGGGGGGGGAGGAGGAGCGAAAGATCCATTATGCTTCCTCCTTCCTCTTTGCTGTTTAGTGTTTAGAGTTTGGTGCTCCGGCCAAAACAGATGCAACATCTGTTGCTGCAACTAAAAAAATCTTAACTCTTGCTTCCGACCGATTGTGCTGCTTGTTTCCCTCCAAAAAACTTTAGGTGAAAAAGTTTAGCTTTTCACAAAATTCTTTGGCCTTATTCTACAGGTGCAGACTGGCCTTTGCCGCACGGGCAAGATGCTGGCAGTTGACCACGAGTCTGTTCGTCCGGATGTACTGATCCTGGGAAAGGCCCTGTCCGGCGGCGTCCTTCCGGTCTCGGCGGTACTTGCCGATGCCGACAAGATGGACGTCTTCCAGCCGGGCACGCACGGGTCCACGTACGGGGGAAACCCGCTGGCGTGCAAGGTTGGTGCAGAAATCCGAAAAATACAGACCATAAACATCTTTCTAATTGATGTTTTTGTAGGTGGCCATGGCAGCGCTCGAGGTGCTGCAGGAAGAGAAGTTGGCCGAGAACGCGCAGAAGCTCGGTAATTCATTATGTTTACCACCATTTTGGAACAAACTTTAATTAGTTTCCCTCCCTCAGGCGAGATCCTCCGCCGGGAGCTCGCCCAGCTTCCTGACTCCGTGGTGAGCGAGGTACGCGGCAAGGGGCTCCTCAACGCCATCGTCATCGCCAAGGAATTTGACGCCATGGACGTCTGTCTGTCAATGGCGGAGAAGGGGCTCCTGGCAAAGCCTACGCACGGGGACATAATCAGGTGCGTGGAAATGGCAAAAGTATTTTGCTAACCTAAAGGAAAGAATTGTAAATTTGAAATTTCCATTGCAGGTTTGCTCCCCCGCTGGTGATGACGGAGCAGCAGCTCATGGAGTGCGTCGAAATAATCAGCGACGTTGTCGGGAATCTCACGTCCAAGAAGTAGATAGCCTGAAAAAAAGATTGGAATAAAAGACGGCATTGAAATCTAAGAGAGTAAAACTATCTTTTTCTCGAATGTTTTGCCTAATATTTTATTACAAGCTATTGGTAGTTTGAATTTTAAATTTATTTTTTTCTACTGATAAAATTGAGGAAAAGCGGCAGTTGTCTGATGTCAAAAATAATTTCCGGACGTGCGTGAAACATCCTCGCTCTTTGACCATGCCCGTGGAGACGATTCTCCGTACCGCCCGGATCGCCGTGCTGATCGGGCTCTCCCTGGCCTTCAAGCACCTGCTGGAAGTCGAAGAGAAGAACGTGTGCGCCCTCGTTCTTGTCTTCTGCGCCTTCCTGGTGGTCTTCGGCCTGGACTTTGGTTTCCGCCGGTGGACCATGCTGATGGCAGTGGCTTCCTGCGCTTACCTGGCCAGCTTCTACGCCCTGGACCTGCCTGAGCTGTACGCCGCAATGATGAAGCGCACGCCGCCGAGGAGGGCCACAGCATCGTCTGTCGTGCCAGAGTTCGTTGCCCAAGCAGTCCCAGCGGTGAGTGTCCCAGTGGCGGTGGCACCCGAGTGCCCTCATGCTGCTCACGTGGTTGAAAAGGAGGCTACGCCGGACTCCTTCTTCAGCGTTATTTTTCCCAGCAGTTGGTGGAACAGTCAACAGAGATAGTCGAATACACGATGTTACACGTGTTTTCTAGCATTTCACTACTTTTATTACTGAACGGGGAAAAATCATTTGGCACTAATTGAGATTGAGCGTAAACGTAATAATCTGTCCACAGCCCAAGGCACATGATCTGACGCTTAACAGAGATCGGGGAAGTCTTCTTCGAAATTGTCTCCCCCTTCAGGGGAACCCCAAAACCAAATTAGCCAATCAATGAGTTGAGGGAATTCTTCCTCTTGTTCCGTAAATCCTCCCGCCGACACATGCTTTTTCCAGGAATCCACCACACCCTGTAGACAACTGGCCAGCCTTTCCAGCACGCTCTGTGGCCACTCCATTCTAGTCAACGCCAAGCACTGATCCTCCAGCACCAGGGGAAGAATCAGCTCTGCCTTGCACAGCCTAACGATGAGGGCCTCCATCCTGAACCAGGAGTCCCTGGGATCGGGAGAAAACCCCATCTGGTAGATATTCTGCAGGCTAAGAATGTCGTGGAGGTCGTCCCTCAGCAAGGGAGGGAAGGTCAGCCAGAGGGTCACTAGCTTGTCTTGAACCTCGGCCGACATAACCTTGGGGGCCATGACCACCATGGTGACTGCCCAGTCCACGGAAAGGTGGACGAGGCCTTTCAAACCCTCCACCGAGGTTTGCTCGCGGTCATCGAAGCACTTTTCGATGTCGGCCAGAATCTGGAGGGCAGATGACGGTGATACGCTGCTGGCCTTTCTCTTTCCCGTGGCCAAGTCCTCGGTCAGTTCCTGCAAAAAAAGAGAATCACTGAGAGGCATTCCACTCACGATAATGATGGTGTACGTACTCTCAGCTCTGCTATGACCTTGACGGGAGAGGCTATTGTTTGGGCGGTGCTTTGCTGTCTGGCTACATCCAGCTTGGCCCCAGGGTCCTCCAGAAGAGCAGCCTGCTTGTCCCACTGCTTGTTAAGAATGGCCATGAAAGTCTTAGCCAAGAGTTCTGCAAGTAAAACGAATTTGTCAGCACGTGATACCCTCATAGTAAAATAGGAAATTACTTTTGGTGACGTTTTTGCGGATCCACGTCAGGCCTCTTTTCCTGGCCTTCTTAGTCCCCAGGAGAATGCACTGGCGCTTGGTATCTCCGTCGATGTTGTCGGGCAGCAGCATCTCCATGGCCTCCTCTACCCTCCTGGGCACCTCCTCATCCAGGAAGGCCTTGGCGTCCCTCCGCAGCTGCATGCAGTGTCCGGCAGCCAGATCGCCTACTTGGGCCTCGATCTCCTCCCTGACCTTTCTCGACCCTTCGACATCGTGCGGGTCCACGAAGCCCAGCCTAATGCACCCCACCATGTGCTCCTCTACCTGCTTGAGGGCACCTCCGGCCAGCGCTCCGCCATCCTCCTCAGAAAGCAGGACCTTGTTGGTCAGCTTTGTGAAGATGAGGTTGGAAATGAACTCGACCGAGTGTCTTAAGTCCGGGCTCTGGCTGTGGAGGAAGTTTCGTTCCAGGAGCGCCAGTACCTGCTCCTCGCTGGTGGCCCCCTCCTCGTCCGGCGTGGGCTCCAATAGGAGTTTCTTCCTGGCCTCGTCGTCCACCAGGGAGGCGCTGGCCTCCAAGAGACTTATCTTCTTCTTGCCTCCTTTGCCAGCATCTTCTGCTCCCTTGCTAAGCGGAACTTTGACGCGCTGTGAGGCCAGCCTTCGTGCGAGGTCATCCGCCGTGGCCACCGTGGAGGCGCCCGACTTCTTCCCCATGGCATACTGCAACAGCAGGCGCTTGGACTCCCATAGGAAGAGGCATCGGCAAGCGTGGACAAGGTCGGGGTGGATGGCGTTCTCCACCTCGTCCAGGTGGATCCCCTTGCTGTCGCGCGGGACGAACGCCTCCTCCTCGTCGACGTCCTCGAAGACCATCCTGCTCACGGCGGTGTCGGACTCCAGGGGCGTGTTGAAGAACAACTCCCTGGAAACGAATGTCAGGAGTTATGAATTACTTCGCAAAAAAACAACGCGAAAAAAAATCGTACTACCTTGGCACCAGAGGGTTCTCGAAAAGCTCCCCCAAAATGATATTCAGAAGAAAAGTTCCCAACTCGCTGACACGAGCGACGGAACCTTCTCTTCTCAGTATCGACTTGTACACGTCCGAGATGGTCTCTAGCAGCGTTCTGACGCCGCCGCAGCGCATGGACACGGGGTCGAGCACCGAGATGAACTCGGCGATCCACGGGAGGGTGACGACGAGGCGCCGCTCGCGCAGGCTCTGGCGCAGCATGTCCAGGAGGTTGACGGAGAAGGGAGTCTGGAAAGAGACAAAGAAATGTAGGGTAGGTAGAGCCCCTAGGACTGTTTTAAAGAAAGAATGCAAAACCATACCTGCTCCCTCAAGGCAACCTGCTGGCGAAGTATTTCTGCCGTCACTGAGGAGTCCCTGCTCCTAAACATGAGCGTGTCGATCAGGCCGAGGAATTTAGCCGCAGTCCTGAGGCTGATGATGACGTTGGCCAGACGCACCACGTCGTCGGAGGCGAAACGTTCGTCCTCTGCTACATGTTGATAGGTTTGATTCATTATTGTCTAAGGCGTGAAAAGAATGTCAAACTCAGAAACTCACCGGTCTCGCCGTAACCAATATCTGCTCCTCCGCTGGCAACGAATCGTTCTCCGTCCTTCTCCTTGATCACCTCCACCAGGGACAGGCGGAGATTGCTGATAAAGGCGTAGTTGTTGCAGCCGATGATGAACTCCTTGAAGAAGCGCTGGGAACCAAAGAACTTTCCCCCGTCCTCTCGCTCCCTTCCGACGCCGAAGGCGGCCACGAGGGCGTCGCTCCTGGGGGAGGACATCAAGTCCTCCTTCTCCCCGGTGATCCTCTGCTCCAAGCTGGCGATCTTGAGCGGGTCTACGCGCTCCGCCTCCATCGCCTCGCTGGCGCACATGGTCATCATCTGGTCTCGGAAGAGCTTTGCCAGGCGGGCCAGGTTGACCGGGTGAGTCTAGAAAAAGAAAGACGAAGTATGTGAACGTCGAAATTTCTACAAAAAAGGTTGCTTGATTTCTTACACTCAAGCCCAAGAGTGTGCGCATGGATTCGCCAAAATGCTCTAGGAAATCCATCTGGCTCTGTCCAACGTTCCCGAACTTTTTTATCCTCTCGTGCAGCGGCCTCTCCTCCTTTCGAGCGCCCCCCTCTTGCGAGGCGGCCGCCCTCATCACAAATCCCCTCAGCATTTCGTACAGGAGGTCCCTCTGCTTTTTGTAGTCCTGGAAGTTTCTCTCGGAGGGGAAGTTTGAGACGCTGTCCTTGATTGGGTCGTAGCGGACGCTCTCCATAGGTCCGCCTGAGTAAGATGCGGCAGCCCCCGCGGCCTCGGCCAGCGGAGGGAGGGCGCCGCGGCGGGGCAGCCGACCAAGGTGGGCGGCAAGGTCCGGGCAGAACCTGCGCAGGCGAGGGTTGCGGGAGAGGAATCGGTGGGCAGTGTCATCAAGGTGCCGCAGCAGGTGTCGGACGCTGTCGAGGGAGGCGGCGGCAAAGTACACGCAGTTGTGCACTGTGTCCAAGAGGAGAGAGGATGATCTGTCAAAAAAAGAAAAGAGTTTAACTTGGGGGGGGGAACGGCAAAAAAATGAAAGGTGATACGATAATACCTTTCTTCCGTTGTAGATCTTTCCAACATATTCTTCTTCATTTCAGCTCTCTCGCAAGTCTCCTGGCAGGTCAACAGCTCCGTCATGAGGTACAGCTCGGCGGATATGTTGATGCAGAGGTTCCTCTTGAGGACGAAGGAGTAGAGTTTGGCAAGCTTGTCCAGCTTGTCCTGGCTCGTAACCAGCAATGGATCTGCCTTGACCAGACTGTTGTCTCCCAGAGGCTCCTGGCTCAGCTCCTTTCCAGGCGAGGCCAATAAAGCAGATGCAACTTCTGAAAAGAAAGACACAAGAACTTGGCATAGGGATGCTGAGTAAGTTGTACGTTGAACATCAGTCCTACCTTCTTTGGGATTCGGAACGGCTGTACCGATACTTTTGACAATTTTCATCCAGATGTCATGCTTTTCGATCCGTTGCGGTTGAGGCACTGCAGGGGGCTGGGCCGGCTCTTCATCGGCATCTTGCTGTGCAAGAGGTTTGGCCTCGATTTCTTTGGTGTCTTCAAAGTTCAGTCTAGTTGCTGCTGCGTCGGCGTTTTGTCGGACCGATTCCTCTTGCTGCTTCGCTTCTGAGAGCTCTCTGACATCAGGCAGGACTTTTCCGGCATCTGGTTGTAAAAAAATTGCGTGTAATGGTGGGAGAGACTTTTTCTAATAGGTAGATTTACTTACCCTGAAGTACGCGGGGTTGGCTGTTTGTCACAGAAGGCGACAGGCTCTTGGACTTCTTCTTCCTATTCTTCTTGGCCGCTTGCTTGTCAGATCCTTTCTTTATGGTGACAAAGTCTCCTAGGTTCAAGGTTCCAGCGGTAGGAGGGCCTCTCCTGTCCCCTTGGATATCCTGCCCGTGGTTTCTAAAGGAAGATTCCAGACTCCTCCTCCCGTTGCCCTTCCTCTCCCTCGGGGCGGCAGCGGCGGCGGCGACGACAGAGGCCGTGGTCACCATCTTGAGCTCTACGGGCGGCACCCCGCTGAACCTCTCCTCCAGCTTGTCGAACTTGTCTCCGGCCGCGTCCGGCGGGTCCGCCGCCAGAGCTATGATGTCGAGGTCGTCCCCGTCCGCGCGGGCGTCGCCAAAAAGCTGGACCCTCTTCTTGGCACCGCCACCACTGTTGTTGGCGCCCTTCCCCGCGGCGGCAGCGGCAGAGCTTTCCCCTCGCGAGCCTCGACGGACTCCCACAGCCTCGCTACCGTCACGGGGGAGACTTTTCTTCTCTACCGGCTTTGGAGCAGGCGCCTTGGTGGGAGACTGGTAATCGTACTTGGCGGCCTGCGGGACCGCCTTGGCCGGGCTCGGGTAGCACTGCTGGCTCGTCTCACGGATGCTGAAACAAAGAAGATCAGGGATGACTTCAAATGACAAAGAACATTCTCTCTTGTCGTCCTCACCCCGCTGACTGATCGCGCAAGAAGTTTACGAGCGCCAGGCCCAGCTCGGGACGAAAGTCCAGCAGCTCCGGAGGCGGGCGACCAGGGGACTTGGGCGGAGTGCTGAGAAGCTCTCTTGGGTCGGCGGGAGAACCGGACGGGGGCCTAGAACCACGAGAAGGATTCCGGGGCGGGGCGACGGGCTCCTCATTCTGAAAGAGGTGGAGAAAGAGTTTAGGAAAATCATGACTGAGCTCAGAAAAAATTGAAGCGCAAGTGCACTTGGGGAAGTGTCCCTGCTCCCTGCCCCCTCCTGGGGGTCATCCTGCTCACCTGGAACCAACTGAGGAAGACGTCGAAGGTGCACTCCGCGTGCTCCAAGTAAAAGCGGAGGAGCTTGTCCGTGCCATCCATGGTTCCCACAGGAACACGAGGTCACGACCACAAGCTCGCAAAGCCTTAGCTGAAGGACTAGGTCATGTCCCACTCATGGGGCGACCTCTAGTTGACCTCGGTGACCTCGAGAATAAAGTTTTAGACAAACCTTTCGACGTCCTTTCGCTTGCGTTTTTTCCGTGCTTTTTTTCGGCGTCCGCGTCTTTTCTTTTGTTTACTCTGATCAGCTGATCGGCTAGGGATAACGATAAATGAAGACTGAGCTTGAAATATGATGTCACTAAATAAAATTGAATAAACATTTGTTCATACGCACAGAAGACTCTAGTTTTAAAAACTAGGCTATTTATCCGTATGTCCACAAGGCTAAAACTTTTGTAATGTTCGTCTTTACCTATTTCAACATCAATAACTTTATGAAGTCGGTAGTAACGCGGGAAATTCGAAATACAAAATACAAAAGTGGTCGTGGACAGAAAAGAAACTTTGGGATCTTCGGGGAAGGATATCAATCATATCATTCAAGGG
>JAAUYJ010051878.1_pt1 | contig 16633 bp, 19 predicted proteins | sample 7278031 | NCBI WGS metagenome assembly JAAUYJ01 (sample SAMN14350222, study PRJNA611818) | marine sediment metagenome | isolation source: surface marine sediment (1.8m) | place: French Polynesia: Moorea | collected 2018-08 | reverse complement strand
GTTGACATGAAAGCGGGCTATCATATTGTAAGCATAGGTGGGCACGGGGGCTCTTATGCAATACCCTCCTGTCCGGGAGAATTTTTTTCGACATTTGTTCAAAGCCCACCTAAAATTGCTTGAAAATGCCATAAAAAATAAAAAAATATCGACCCTCCAAAAAGGCCTGTTTTGGGGCTTATTAAGACATTTTAAAAATTCTTTCCCTCCCTGAAGGACTAAGTTCTCCCCTCCCCCCTTCCGGCTCAATTTCTACCCCCCTCCTCCCGCTCACCTCCGTGCCCTTGCCTGACTGCAAGTCCTCATTTTTCTCACCTGCGCCCCCCTCTTTGGCACGACGTACATCACCTCCTGCTTCCAAGCGACCCCCGGGGGAAGGAGGCTCCAGTTGAGCTTCTGCCCCATGATGGCCCTACCGTCGGGGCTGGAGGCGTACAAGGTCTCGACGGAGGTGCTAGGGGACATTGGTACCGACTCCACTACGAACCTAGGGGGATCCATCCCATTACAGTATACAATTTATATTTATCTTTTAAAAAGTACAGCGAAGAAAACAAGCCTTTGAAATTGAGAAAATTGAAAAAAAGCTGCTCTCGGCCTCTCACTCGTTATCCACCCCGTCCTCCTCTTGGGTGATCAGGTGCTCTAGCCTGACCACCCAAGGCGGAAGGTCCGCCTCCTCCTTCACGTTCCCAACGATGCCGGTGAAGCCGCAAAAAGCGATCGAAGGGAATCTGGTTTTTCGCGGCGTCAAAGTTTTTTTTTCTTACCAACGAAATTATTTTTGAATCAAATCGTTGGCCTACTCGAACTTTGCCCTTTCCAACTTGGCCGTGCTGACGGCGACGTACCCCTGGTCCGCCACCTCAAACCTGAGCCAGGCGTAGACGCACAGGGAGACGAAGAGGGCGACCCAGAGCGCGGCGCGGACGCAGCGGCGGAAGAGGCGGGTCGCGGAGAACGAGGACATGGCACTGGAGACAGAATATGTAACATGTATCGTTGCACCAAGCAATATCAAGACACTATTGTTGCATAGTAGGTTTTCCTCAAGTTCTTTCTCCAGCAAAATTCGTTGCGAATCTTCTAGAACCGATAAAATGGACGTGGTTAACTTTTTCACAGTGTTCAAACACTTACCTTACACACCTCAACTGATCTTCTAAAGTGTAAGAGTGTGCTGACTACTATTGAACAAGCCTCGGCCGTTCTTCGGTAATGGGCCTAGGATCCTTCACAGACGCACACTATTTACGTTTGTAAAACATCTTGGTACGAGCACTTCCCTCTGCCCAATATTGTTTGGAGAAATCATCAAACCGAATCCACCTCGTCGGTTGAAAATAATAAGGTGTTTAGTCGCTTAACGCCTGTTAAATAAGGGGGGAAAGGTAGGACCCTAAGTGCAGAACCTTGGAACCAAATAAAAGCGCTATTTGTTCAAAGGGAGGAGTCGCGTCATGGGAGACCAAGACCAAGGAGGGGAGGGGGGACTGCGGTACCTGGAGGAGAAAATATATTTAGCTCAAGGCACAAAACTTCTCATTGCAGCAGAGTCGTGTGCGTAAAAATTATGAATGCTAATGACCACGTACAATAATGGCAAGTTAGAAGGTTACACTTGTTTTCTATTGAAGCGTATGAAATTCGCGGTATAAATGAAGGCTTTTCCTTCACTAAGACACTTGATGGTAAGTCAAAAATGTTTTTTCACAGCAAGGGCGCAACTTAAAGGAAACGCCGCACAGCCACATTGGTTAGAAGTGATATTGCAATTGATTTGAAGAAAAAATAACAAGCCCACACTAGACATTGATGCCGCCGTCTTCTAGTGGGACCTTCTCTTCCTTGTCTCCCTCCTCCGATTCCATTTTCTTTACTTTCGGTACTACTTCTCCTTCTTCTTCGTCTTCCTCCCTCCCGCGAAGGCAGAAGGCGGCAACCGCCCACCTCGATGTTGGCTTTCCATCTGAAGGTGCCGCAAAAAAAAAAGACAACAATATTTATTGGGGAATGATTGACAACATCAAGTTTTCGCCCCTTCACCTTTGATTCTCGCTTCCAGCACCTTCCTGGATCCCGCCAACAGGATGCAGGTGAGTATGAGCGCCGCCCCGAGCAGGGTGAGCGCGCCGGGGAAGTCGCCGAAGTAGAGCACCTGCGCCGCGTACGCCACCAGGATGTCCTCAGACTTGCGCGCCAGCGCCATAGAGGTGGCGTCGTCACACTGAGGAGAAGAAAAAGAAACAGCATTATTTAACATAAGCGTTCAGGATGCCATAAATTTCAAAGAAACGCCAAGGGTTTTTTTCTTGCAAAAAAGAAGCACCTTGAGTCCGTAAGTCATGAATATCTGCCCTGCGAAGCTGGTGACCCCCCCGGCCACCATGAGAGCGGCGTCCGAGTGCGACGCCGGCCAGCGGAGGTCGCCGAAGAAGAAGGAGGCGCTAACGCCCATCACCACGCCCACGCAGCTGCTGGTGAAGGAGATCAGGAAAGCGCTGGTGTTCTGAAATGAAAGAAAAAGGAACATAATTGTAATCTGGTAAAAAAAAAACAGGAAAAAATCCGATGCACTTTGCTACTTACTTTCAGTGCTCTCGTCGCAGTGGTGCCCAGCGCCTGCGCCACGGAAGCTCCCAGGGCGAACAGGGCCACCGTGAAGTGGGTGCTGGTACGATCGGAGGAGCTGTCTTCGTCCTGCGAGTTGTCGGAGAGACGAAAGGATATTCAGAGACTAGTTTCGTAACAGAGCACTCGTTATATAGCCTTTTCATACCTTCTGTATCCCCAGCAAGTCGACGACGAACGGCGGCTGCATGACGATGGTGACCCCCACCAGGGTGAGAGCCATGGTGGCCGCCTGGAAGAGGCCGCACGCCTCGCCCAGCAGAAAGTGGGAGAAGATGGCCACGAAGACGGGAGCGGAGGCGGCGATCATGCGCAGGTCGCCTGCAGGAAGGATATTAAAAAAACCACTGATACCGGTAAGCTATATTTCAATTAACGGCGGGGTTTTTTGCAACTGGAGGGAGACAAACATGATAATGTTGGAAGTGGACAACTTCCTACCAAGCGGCATGTTCCTCATGGCATAGTAGGCAAGGCAGACTCCCGTGCTCATGATGGCCCCGCGGAGGAAGAGCAGGAGGCCGATCTTGCGCTTGGACATCTTCTCAGGCCTCTCCTCCGAGGTCCCCTTCTTTTCCCTCATCTTTCGCCTCTTCCTCTTCATGTGCACTATGAGCGCAATAGGACCTGACAGGGAGATGATGACCACGGCGCGGACGGTCATCACCACAAAGGGGTCGACATCGGTCAGGACCTTAGGAGAGAACAACAAGAAGATGATTTTTTCGAGGGACTATTTCAAGAGGACACCTTAAAGGGTTAAATCGTACCTTGACGATGACAGCAGTGACTGTCTGCAGCAGGCAGGCAATGAAGACACATGCGTGGCCGGACAGGGGGGAGCTCAGGAACCTAAGGGGAAATGAAAGGATAAGTGTGCACCAGGGTGCAATATCTCCAACCTATTCATGGTCCAGAAACAGGTGTCGTGTCTGTTGGAAATATTTTTTCGGAAATATCAGCTTGGTACTGAGCACACTTTGAGTAATTTCTACTATTCCCTCCCTGACAGCAAAAATTGGACCCCCCTCCCCACAAGATTGACCTCGTCCAGGTGTGGTACTGAGGCGTACCATACGATATATACTGCTAACACGTCAAAGGGGAAATTTCATCCCTCGAACGACCCGTACCTGCTCGTCCTGCTGGATTTTGGAGCAGGCTCCTCCTCCTGCTGCTCCTCCCCCTTGGTTTCCACGCCTTCTCCTTGTTGGCGGACGACCGCGGCGGAGGGGGAATCCAGAGGGGAGACCTCAGACATGCTTGCAGGCGCAACTATCCTGGCAGGTACAATAGCTATGAAGGACGGAACAAAGGCAGGACTACAGCAGGTGCACCCACCCACATGTCCCTAACCAAACCGGTCTTCTTCTCTTACGTTGTTTGTATTTTTACTTTTTTGTGCAATTGCGCATGCGCAGTGAGACACTTCAAATCAGCACAAAAAGAAAACAAAAGAAGAACCAAAAGGTAAAAATCAAAACCAAAAAGCTGTCTGCTTCTGGTTTTGGGGCCGGGCTTCTGTCTGCGGCAGTCTGCCCTGCTTGGCCCTCGGGGTTGTCCGGGTCAACCGTCCGGGTCAACCGTCCGGGTCAACCGTCAAGACACCAGATTAGAGAGGAGAGGCTACAATTCATCCGAGATCATGTCAGAAGTCCAAGAGAGAACGGAGAGCGACCTGGAGTCGGAGTGGGAGGAGGAGTGTGAGTCGGATCCCACCTGGGATCCCCTCGAAGGAATACGACCCCGGGTCAAGGAGGAGCCGGAGGAGGAAGAGGCTGACCCCGAGTGGGTAGAGGGGCAGGAGGGGTCCTCCTCCCCGCCCTTGTCCTTGTCCGTCTCTGCCCATGCCGCCGTCAAGGAGGAGGTGGGGGAGGACGGAGGGGCGGACTCAGAGTACGAACAAGTGCTGGAGGAAACAGAGTGCAAAAGGTGGGTGCTGTTCTCTCTTGGGAGTTGGTTTAGGTTCTTGGACGGCCTTTTGATTGTCCTTTATCACGTAAAACTGTTGCATTGGTGCCCTTGTTCTTCATAGGTGCCACAAGATCTGGCCCAGCTTGGACGTGCTGTATCGTCACGTGAGCCGCATCAAGCCGTGCAGGGTGGCCTACGGGTCTAAGGGTGTGGCGGGCATCAGGCGGAGAGCGGGGATGAAGCGGGCCACACACAAGTACGAGGCGAAGAAGAGGGAGGCCAACCTGGTGTTCAACGGGGCGCTAGGGCCAAAGGGAATCCTACAGTAAGTTTATTTCTATTCCTACGAAGTACGAACGCATGTAGAAAAGCACCCTCTTACCTCTTTTGCCAAGATGGTGCTCCGGTCAGCAGCTGGAGGACGGCACCTGCGCCGCCTCCGCTGAAGACGAGGGCGAAGGAGAGGTTTCCGGCTGCACCAAGCTGGACCTTGACGAGCAAGAAGTGAAGGTGGAATGCCTGCCGGAGGGATACTCGCTCATCATGAGGTAGCTGGTTACAATTCTTTCTTGAATTACGTAACGAAACATTCGATTTTTTTCAATTGCATGATTTGATCTCAGACCGCCCAGAGCAAAGGACGTCAGATGCGCTCGCGGATTTGTTGGCCTCGCCGTCGGAAGGGACAAGGAGTTCGTGGAGGCCAGGCCCCTCATGGCCGGGGAGGAAGTCAGCCTAGAGGGCCTCAGGTGGGCGAATGGGGATTTCTAACTCACATCCAGAGATGGGGGGGAAAATACAACTTATTTTAGGGAGCTGCTTCATGCCGTGTCTTCCGTCGCCGGGGGAGGCACCCTCGACAAGCTCGTCTCCCATCCGGACAGCTCGGTGGGTCTCTTTGAAAACGCCATCAAGGAAAAGTACGCCAGGGGCCGCTTCTGCGCCGAGATAACGAGAAACGACAATAAGTGAGAATTTCGCTGTAAAGCGATTTATATTTCGACGCGACACGCTTAACGTTCTTTTTTTTCCAGACTGCCCGAGGCACCTCCTCTGGTCTGTCGCGCCGGCCGGTCGAGAGAAAAGACCTTTTTGTCTTGGGATAGCAAAACAGGGCATCCGCCAATCGTGGTCCCCTCCGAGCAGTTGGTGGTGAATTTCGACCTCTCGCATCGAGACATGGGAGCGATAGCGATAGATTGCGAGGCATGCAGTAGATAATTAATATTAATGTACTTGAGGTCTTTTTCCAAAATAATAGCTCGCAATCCCAGGTCAGAGGAGAGTACTACCTGGTGCCCCTCTTCTCCGTGAACACAGACGCCTTCAGAAGTGACGATACCGACCGCAGCGTCCTGGCCTTCTTCTCCATCCTCTCGGGGTGGACGGGCGAAGAAGAGACCTTGCGAAAGATGTGGGCTGCCACGCCGTGCGGGAGGCAGGCAGAGGCTGACGCCACCCACCAAATCAAGGTGCCACGAAAAATGTTTTGCGAACGTAGTATAACCTAAATTCCATAATGCCGCTTGTTCTTTCCCGCTTTCTAGCTGGAATGCCACTCCCTCTGCCAGGCGCCGAGGGAGACCTTGGTCTGCCCGACCTGCGGGAAGATCTTCGACCTCAACACCTCCGTGGCCACAGAGAAGGAGAAGTTCGTCCGTCACGTTTCCACCCACCGGACGAACTGCCATGTATGCGGACTGGAGTGTGGCACGCTACAGGAGAAGAGGAACCACACGAAGACGCACTGGAAGGAGAACTACCCGTGCAAACAGTGCAAGTTCGTGGCTGGATCCCAGGTATTTTTTTATCAAAAATATTTTTCAGCGGAGAGGGAAAATATACATTGGTAATTAAACCATTTTTTGAAGACTTCTTTGGATCGCCACGTCGAGTTCAACCACGTCGCCATCATCTGCGAGCTGTGCGGCAAGGAGTACACCAGCCAGAGGACTCTCTGGAACCACCTCCATTTCGTGCACAAGGAGACGCTGGACCACTCGCTCGTCTGCAGCGTGTGCGGCAAGGCCGGCTTCAAGCACCAGCACTACCTCAACGTCCACGAGAAGGCGCACCGCCGCAGAGAGGAAGCCCGGAAGAAGAGGAATGCTGGCGGGAGGACGGCCGGGTTCGCTTGCCCGCTCAAGCACAGGCCCGGGACGCGCTGCAAGGAGTACTTTGCCAAGGCCAGGCACGTCCGGAACCACATCCGGAAGCACATGCACGAGGACGAGGCTTTTGCAGGGAAGGGGATGCCGGACAACCTCAGGACCAAGATTCCCCGCTCCTCCCGCGGGAACAACCCCATCCAGACGCTGGAGGCCATCAAGAAGAGGAGAAAGGGAGACCGGCTGGCCATGGCGGCGGCCGCGGCGGCGGCGGGCACGGGATTCCCTCCCGGCGGCGGAGGAAAGAGCGGTTACTCTTGAAGAAGAAAGCATTTTTTATGATTTTTTTTATTCAGCAGACCAGTACAAAGTGGTCCGTATACTTTACACTAGTCACATGACAATACAACACATTCCATCAATTTCCATTATTCCATTCCATCCTAGTCCCAGCATCAATTAGTAAACGTGATAGCGTTTGCGTTCGCGTTGCCACATGAATGTTTTTAGTAGCCTCACTACTCGATTGTTTAAAGGTAATTGTTTTATATGATAAACTCATTTCTCCCAAAAGCATAAGTTTTCATATCAAAATATATTTTTTGCAAAATGCTGCTCTCCACATTTCACATCGCCGAATTGCCGAGATTCCTGATCAGGTTGCAAGTTCCTATCTGTACTTAGCTTTTGCGAAATTTATCTTCGGAGTTTTATGTACTGGGTGTACTGTACTGGGTGTACAATTATTACTTCGTTCTATAAATCCTATGTTAAGAAAGCCAATATCGTATGGCGCGTACTTTTCATTACCATTGCGCGCCTCCAAGTAAAATGCACTGTAAAATGTCAAGGAGGAGGTGAAGACCCCGCTCCGTCCCCGTCAACGTCATCCAAAAGGAAGGGTCGATGTGACCACATCAGAAGGCATTCCAGAAAGGAGCAAAAGGAAAACGTCAAATTCTTCCAGAGCGGCGGCGATACCCTTGAAAATTGAATATCCTTTCACAAGCTATGGGTAGCAAAGCCTTCAAATTGATCGAGTTGGCTGACTTTGAAGTTCGCACTTTGAATTGTTTGATCGATTATCTCTTTTAGCCTCATTTTTGTTCGCTTTTCTCTCCTCTTTGTGGTCACAATGAAGGACAGCAACAGCAGCTGCCAAAGGAAAGAAACAGACGGTAGAAAAAGGAGCCTGGCAGGTGGAGAAGAACAGGCAACGCAGGTTTTCCAGGTCCCAGGGTCTATCACAGGGGGCCACAGGGTCAGGAGACGGCCACAGGGACTGTGGGCTCAATTCCTACCCACTCTCTTTTGGACATCAGAGGGAAGACGCCTAAAAAAGAACTTGGCCTAAATTGAGGATCAGGGTGAGTGCAGGTGGCAGGAAAAACCATTGGTAGGATGGGAGCCTCACCAGGCCCTAGAGGCTTCAAAGTGATCCCTGAATCATGTTTAGCCTGAGAATTGCTCTGTTCTATGTCTGCAAAACAGCCTGTATATGTCAGGCTGGTAGTTCCCTTTTCTTTCTTAAAGTTGTTCCTCTCCTCCCCCAGAATAGGGACGGATCTTTGTGGGTCTTCTGTTCATTTCCGCCTCTGGAGGAGGGACAAAGCTGTGAAGAAAAGCTGTGAGCAAGGATTGGAGCTCTCCACTCTAGATTGGTTTCCTGACTCCTTCTCTTCCTCCTGGCTTTTGCCTCTCCCTGGCGCTGTCCTAACTGTGTCTGCGACCCTCCCTCTTATCACGCGGGTGTGAGACCCTCTTTGCCCTGCCACAGGTGCGGCGGCAGAATACCTCTCCTATCTCTGGCGGGCCTCGAAAGGGCAGCCTCTTGTACCGTCCTCCGGTAAGCAAGCGGGACTTAGGGACTTAGGGCGCTCTCTCATCCATCAGTCAGGCGCTCTCGCACACATACATACTGCACACGGTTGCACGGCACTCCCAGGGGAGGAACGCAGGGGAAGGAAACGAGGGAGGAGGCGGCGTTGGTGAAGCGGAAGCCAGGCTGAGCATCGCTGCCCCTCCTCACACTTGTTTGGCCCTCCTCAGTCTCCTCTTGTCTCTTGCCCTCTCCCTCTCTCTCTCTCCCCCCGAAGTGAAACGTGTCTCTCTTCTTTACCCCACATTCGCAAATCCGTCGCATCTTGCGGAACTCTATCTGGATCATTTCTGACTCAGAGGATAAAGAAGGCAGATATTGTACTGTCATGACCTCTCCGTTTCTCGCCCTCGCAGACCCTGAAGAGGATCGTGTGGACTCCGCGGCGGCGGCCGCAGGGGGAAGGAGAAAGCGAACAAGATGTTCAAGAAGTTCAAAGACAAATTCGCAGAGGTAAAAAATATTTATTTTTGTCAATTTCAGGAGTAATAATAATAGCTGGTTCTCTTTTCAGGTTAGCGAGGAGGTGAAGAAGGATCCGCGCTTCCAGAACAGCTTGGCTTCGGTCAACAAGATCGCCAACGACACCATCTCCAACCTCGGCGGCACCAAGGAGCGGAGCGGCAGCAGGGAATCGTTGACCTCCGACGCGGGCGCGTCCTCTGCCGCCACCGGTCTGTCCAACAGCGCCGCCGTGGTGGACCTCTCCGGCCACGACAAGTACTTCAGCCTGGGCGACGACGACGAGAGCCTCATGACACCGCCGCAACAGCACGCCTCGCCCGTCAGGAAGGCCCCCGCCGGCGCGGGGCCAGAGCAGCAGCAGCAGCAGCAAATTGCCGAAGACATGGGTGCGGGAGCTGCAGGAGGCGCCGAAGGCTTCCAGTCCGTCGAACTGGGTAGGTTTTTTATGCTTCTACAAAATTTCATCAGGCGATTTCATTTGACATCATTTGGATGCAGGTGCCACCAGCCCTCCTCTGCACAATTCGACCCCCTCTGTGGGCGACGGAACGCCGCCTCCCAGGGCGAGGAGGGTATCTTCCGGTTCGGCGGCGGACGCGTCACTCTTCCCTATTTATGAGGTAAGAAAAGTTGTACAGAAAAAGTTTTCCCTTGCTTGGAATACTGGGACACCTGACATGTATTGGTACATCTGGCAACTCGGGTACGCTAACACGCCTTTCGCCGCTCAAATTCCAGCACATTCAAGTGGTGGTGAGTCCCCTGTCGTTCTAGACAACTACAGCTTGGTGTGCCTCTATTTGAAATAAGTTGCCTTTGTCAATTGGTGACGAGTTTTCTTCCGTCTTCTGCGCAAAGTCTGTACTTTACTATCATGTCAAGTTCTCCATTTTGGTCTCGGTGTCAGTTCCCTGCATGAAAATACTCGACAGAACTCTGCAATATTTTTTACTCTTCTTCAGTATCGCACTATCAATACGATAGTTGTTAGTGGCAAAACAAAACTCTTTCTTGCAGGCCCCACAGCACAACTTTTCACTCCCTTCCGACCTGGAGTCCACTGCCGGCAGCGAGTGGGAGGACGCCGGCTCCTCCTCCGGCGCCCAGCTCGGCGCCGTCACCAAGGAGCAGCTCTTCCAGATGCTGCAAAAGACCCGGTCGCGCTACCACAAGTACAAGGGGCGCTACGTCGACGTGGCCAGGGCCTACACAGACCTGGAGGCAGAGAACCAGAAGGTCAAGAACGTCATGCAGCAGACGCAGGTGGGTCGGAAAGAGAAATTGAGCAATGGTCGCTTGGCGTATCGATTTTTTTGTGCGCGTGCCTTTGAAATCATCAATCACTGTTGTATGAACGTGTACCTACAATGTTGCGCGTTTGCAGGACAAGGCTCTCAGGCGGATATCCGAGCTTCGCGAGCAGTGCCAACTGGAGGAGAAGGCCAAGCGCCACCTGGAGGAGGAGCTGCGGAGCGACATGGAGGAGAAGGAGCACGTCATCCAGACGCTCCAGACCAAGGTGGCACTGCTCAGGAAAGGGCAGTCCGTGCCTGAGGGCGAAGGGGGAGACGAGGCGGCCACCCCCTCGGCGGACCTCATATACCTTGGCGGAGAGGCGGCGTCAGAGGGGGCGAACGGCGGGAGTCCAGTTGGAGGAGCAGGCGGTCAGAAAGTCGCTGTGTTGGAAGGTATGTTTTTCCTAGCTGAGCTGAAAGGTTGTTCTTGTACACGGTGGAAGTTGGTTTTCAGATAAGATAAAGCGCCTGGAGGCTCTGTTGACCAAGTGCAAAGAATCGATCAAGGCGAACAAGCAGAAAACTCAGGCGTTGACGGAGGTGAAGGAGAGCCTGTCCCAGCAACTGTCGGATAGGGAGACCGAGTGTGAAAAGTTGAAATCCCAGGTTCGTAGTTTTCTGGCTGCCTTCTGATTTTTTCCCGCATTTATTTTTCCGTATTCCCAGTCTTAATAAAAAATTCGAGGCTTCAAGTTAAAAATACAAATGTTCACATTTAAATGTGGGAAATGGTTGTAGATACAGTAATTTTCAAAATACGGAGAGCTATGGTTTATCAAAGACTGGTGGATTTTTACACGCTTCTGCATGCAGGTGAAGGACTATCAAGCTTGGAAAACGAAGGCACAGGAGGAGGAGCTCCAAATCGCGGAGACCAAAATGGTTATGCACCAAGTAAAAACGGACACACTGCATGGAAAACGGAGACTTTTTACTAAACCACCCGGTATCTTTCACAGGAAATAATCAAAAAGGACGAAGAGATCACGCAACTGCGGAAGAACCTGAAGCAGACGTCGGAGCGCCTGGAAGAGAAGGAGACGGCCGTCCAAGACCTAAGCAAGGAGGTCGACGATCTCAAGTCGTCCCAGGTCACAATGGAGAAGTCGATGGAACACGAGAAAGCTAACGCGCTGCAGGTAGTACCATTATCCGTTTATTCATAGCACATCTCAAACTGAAGTCTTGATCTTTAGGAGATTTCCCGCGGCAAGGCCAGTGCCGTCCAGAAGCTCCAGTCGGAGATGGAGGACCGTCTGAAAAAGCTGGAAGAGGTCCACGCCAAGGAACTGGACAAGACGCGGAAGGAGATGGCCGAGGAGACGAAATCAAAGCTGGAGGCTGCGCGCAAGGAGAAGGAGCGCGAGCTCATGCTGAAGGACGAGGAGGCGAAGCGACTGGTGGCCGAGAAGGTGGAAGAGGAGCGCCTGTCCAAGGAGGAGCTGGAGCTGCGGGTGACGTCGCTCACCAACTCGGAGGGGAGCAAGGGCGAGCTGCTGCAACAGCTGGAGGAGAAGATCGTGGGGCTGACGGCGGCAAGGTCCGACCTGGAGGCCAAGTACAAGGAGGCCGGGGCGCGGGTGATACATCTGGAGAAGCTAGTGAAAGATGCAAGGGAGGAAGTGAAGGCAGGGAAGATCCTGCAAGAGAGTGAGGTCAGTGCCACGAAGGAGAAGCTTCAGAAGGCGGTGGACCAAGCGGAGAAGAGGTCTTCAGAGCTGCAGGCCGAGGTCGAGAAGCTGAAGGCGGAGGCTTCGGAAAAGGACTCAACGGTCGGCGATGAAAAGATGGCCTTGGAGAAGAGGTGCGGCGAGCTCGAGTCGAAAGTGTCCGAGGTCGAGTCCAGTTTGTCTGAGAAGCTAGAGAAGTCTGCCGAAGAATCCCGCAAGCAGCTGGCTGAAAAGGACGAAGCTATCAAGAAGCTGGAGGAGGAAATGTCTTCCGTAAGAGAGAGGTCGTCCCTGGACGAACAGCATCGAAAGGATTTGGAAGAGCAGTTGATGTCGAAGGAGGAATCCATCGCCAGCTTGAGGGAGGAACACCAGCGTTCGCTAGACAAGCTGAGGGAGGACTTCTCGAGCGCCAAGACCGGCGAGATGACGGAAGCGGAGGCCCAGTTCGAGGCGAGACTAAAGTTGGCAGAGGAGGCGCACGCGGAAGACAACCGCCAGAAGGTGGAGGAGCTCAAAGTGTTGAAAAAGAAGTTTGAGAAAGAGAGCGAGCGGGTGTCGGCGGTGAGCGAGGAGTTGGACAAAACTAAGTCGCAGGTGCAGGAGAAGACGAAGGAGGTCGACCACGCCAAGTCACAGCTTGAAGAGGCTAGCTCCAGGGTGGAGGAGCTGGAAAGGAGACTGAAGGAAGAGTCCGAGAAGGCTACTCGTGAGAGTGCCGTTCTCGGCACGCAGTTGGAGGAGTCGAACACGGCCGTCAGCGACCTTAGACAGCAGGTGGAAAGGATGACGACAGAGAGTGAAAAGGCAACCAGCCGGCTAGCTGCCGCAGAAGAAGATTCAGAGCAGGCAAGAAAAGAGGTTGAGCAGATGCAACAAGAAATACAGAACAACGCGGCTAGGATTTCCGAAAGGGAGGAGACTCTGGAGGCCGACCTGAAGTTGCGTACGGAAGAAGTGTCTCAGCTTCAAGGAAAATACGAGGCTTTGAAGTCCGAGAGAGAAGAGCTTGACAAGAGCCTTTCTGAGCTGAAGAGTCGGAGTGATGAGATGACGACGAAGATGAGTGTCGAAATCCAAACCTTGGAAAGGCAACTGAAGCTGACCGTCGAGGACAAGGAAAAAAATGTTCAGGACAAGGGCAGACAAGTGGAGAACCTTGAAGAGGAGCTCCGTAACCTAAAGGATCAGATGTCAGATGTTGACAGCGGCCGAGAAAAGATCTCGAACGAGTTGAAAGAGGCCAGAGCCCGTTTGCAAGAAAAGGAGTCTTCCTTGAAGGAGTTGGAGACGGAGATGCTGTCGATGAAGGAGAGAGAAAAGTCTCAAAAAGGCCTCGAACAACAGATGATATCGTACGAGAAGGAGCTGCAGGAGCGATTGAAGGAGGCTGAGGACGACAAAGGAAATTTGTCTCGCCAGCTTGAGGAGTTGCAGGACAAGCTGGAAGGGGAAAAGTTGGAGAAGGAGGGCATCGTCAAGAAGAATGAGGAGGAGGTCGAGAAACTCAAGTCCGACCTGGACAAGAAGATCAGGCTGGAGCGTGAGAAGGAGACTTCAAACAAGGAGCTCCAAGCCCAATCCATTGAGTACCAGAAGAAGCTGCAGGAGCAGCTACAGGAAAAGGAGGCCCTGTTGGAGGAGGCGGGGGCCAAGGCCAAGACAGTCATGGCCACCCACGCCAAAGAGGTGGAGAAACTCTCCGCCAGAGTGGAGGACCTCACGTGCAGCCTCGCCGCCTCAGAGAGCGAGAAGGACGGCTTGAGATCTGAGGTTGAGCGAATTGCTGGCAGGGTGAAAGAGTTAGAGAGTTGTCAGGCGACGAGTGCGGGGGAGGTTGAGGCCGAGTCGGGAAGGAGAGCAGAGCTAGAGAAAGAGGTCGAGCGGTTGAAATCCGAAGCTGAGGTAGCTCATTCTCACTTGGAAGAGAAGCACAAGGTCGAGAGAGAGAAAGCAGAGGCCTCGCACCGGCTTGCACTTGAGAACATGGAAAAGCAACTACAGGAACTTGCAAAGGAAAGGGAAAGTCTCAGTGTTCAAGTTTCTGATGCAGTGGCGAATGGAAAGCGTGAAAGCGAAGACATGCAATCCCTGCGGAAAGAGCTTGAAGAAACAAAGATGCAATCTGAGCAGGCTTCCGCCGAGAGGGAGGCGCTGGAAAAGGATCTGGCGAATGCTTTGTCCAAGGAAAAGGAGGGCACGGAGAGGGTGAAAGATCTAGAGAGAAACCTTGAGGATGCAAAAGAGGCAGAGGTCACCGCAACAAATAAGTTGACCGAGCGGGACGCCGAGCACGCCGCTCTCAACGATCAGCTCTCCAAGATGAACGAGGAGCTCCGTGAGCTGAAGCAGCAGCGCGACGATCTCCAGCGCCAGCATACTGAGAACGGGAAGAAGGAGAGTTCCTCTGACGACGAGGAGGCTCAAGACGAGCGGCTCAAGATGGTCATCAAGGAGTACGAGCGGAAGCTGGCGTCGGTGGAGGACGCCCACGAGCTGGAGGTGACCAAGCTGAGGGACGACGCCGAGGAGGAGCTCGCGCGGGCGGCGGCCAAGTCGAGGGAGCAGGTCTCCGCCCTCAAGCACGACCTCTACGAGAAGACGACTCTGCTTGAGGACCAGCAGGAGAAGTTCCGCTTCGAGCTCGGGCTGAAGCAGAAGGAGCTGGAGGAGGAGGTCGAGTCCTGTGGGAGGGTATACCAGTCCAAGCTGAGCGAGGCGGAGACCGCCCACGATACCAAGTGAGTTTGAAAATTTTACGTTTCCTGAGCGGTTATAACTTTGTTATAATTACATTTTCATTTTCAGGGTGAAGGAACTTGAGGCCAAACTCGCGGAGGAAGTCGAGAAATGCAAGAAGATGTCGGAGGAGAACAGCTGGGGCTGGGAGCACCACGATCACGACGTGGTGGAGGACCTCCAGTCGCCGGCCACCCTTAGCCTAAACAATCACCACGGCTTCCCAGGAGCTTCCGCCGGAGGAGGAGGAGGCCGCGGCCGGGTCTCAATGGGTTGCCCCCTGGAAGAGGCCACCGAGTACGAGTACCTGAGGAACATACTGTACCAGTACATGCTGGGCCGGGAGTCCCACACCCTGGCCAAGGTTCTGGCCACCGTGGTGAAGTTCACGCCGGAGCAGGTGGCCAAGATAGAGCAACACGAGGAGAAAAAGAGGTCCTTGCTGCCCAGCCTTGGCATAGGACAATCGTGACCAAGGCCCGAGAGACAATACTGAAGACAGTTATGCGGAACAAGACGACCATGAAATTGTGCAAGCAAACCATCTGTGGTATTCGCGTACATTTCCAGAGCTTTTAGGAAAATTGCCTGCAGGAGTAAGTGCTAAGTCATAATATGATACGGACGGTTTACTCGGAAGACACCGTCCCAATTTACAGGTACCCACACCACTTTTTAGGACACACAAAGAAAGGTGATCGCTAATCTTGAGAGAACTATCACACACTTTTTACATACTATATTTGATGGCTGTTGTTAATGACGGAAAAGGATTTTATAATTGATATGACGTTTCGGAAGTACACATCACTCCATGTCCAGCATAGATTACCGGCACGTGTCAGTTTCTATTCTCTACTGCCTCTCTCGCAAAGTGAATCTCAGATCTTCGGCCGGCGCCAGCAAGAAATTGAATTGCGACCTGACGGGCTCGTCTTTCGCTGTCTCTTCCTCTCCTACGAGCCCTACGTCGAACCGCTTGAACATCCTGGCGAGCAGGATGTGCAGCACCTGCTCCGCCAGCTTCTTTCCCGGGCAGATGCGCTTCCCCACGCCGAAGGGGACCACGAGGTGACGCTCCTGCCTCTCTTGTAGAGAGGAATCTTCCCCCGTCCACCGCTCGGGAATAAATTCTTTGGCTCTAAAATTCAAGCAATAAAATTAGAAATGTGATTCAACGTACTTTCTCTCCTAATTACCTCGTAAAATTATCTTCCTGCATCGCTGCTATCCTCTGGTGGCACAAAACCACCGAGTGCTTGGGGAGGACGAAGCCTCCGCTCACCTCTGTGTCTTCCTCCAGGATTCGCGCAATCTGGCACGCAGTCGGACAGATCCGATAGCTCTCCTGAAGACATGATCTCAAGTATGTCATCCCGTGCAGCGCACTCTCTTCTACGGCCTGCGACCAATTGGGCAGTAGCTCGTCAAGCTCCCGCTGCAACTTTGCCTTAGCACTACGGTTCGAAGCCAACAGGGCGACGGCGAATCCGACCGTGTTGCCGACGGTCTCCACGCCGGCGGTGATGTTGTCGACAACCGCGGCCTTGATGTCGCGTCTGTCGATGTTGTCAGGGGAGTTCTTCAGCTGGTTGATGATGCTGTTCTCCTCGCCAAAGTCCTGCAGCAAATGTCAAACAAATATTTTTCTTATTCTCAACAATGTAAGTTAGAAAGCAAAGGTTAATTTACGCCGATGAAAATTGGAAAAGCGTTTGTTAAACAAATTACTCTACCTGGTGAGTGGCCTCCAGCTTTTCGTCGACGAAGGCCCCTATGACCTCGTAGAGCCTGTCCTTGTGCGCGATAAGGTCGTGGAGACAGCCGGGGAACCAAGATGGGAGCCACTTCCACAGCGGGATGCCGTACATGGTTCGGTTGGAGGCCGTCTGGTAGCCGCGAATAGAGTCCAGGATCACCCTGGTCTTCTGC
>JAAUYJ010153357.1_pt1 | contig 16636 bp, 11 predicted proteins | sample 7278031 | NCBI WGS metagenome assembly JAAUYJ01 (sample SAMN14350222, study PRJNA611818) | marine sediment metagenome | isolation source: surface marine sediment (1.8m) | place: French Polynesia: Moorea | collected 2018-08 | reverse complement strand
GGGAAGTCCCGCGCTCTCCCGTAGGGGAGCGTCGTATGGGAAAGCCGGGCTAGGGTGTACGGTTTTCCTATAGTCCTAGTTGCTATAGCCATTGACAATTTATTAACACAGCCATTAGAATATCTAGCATTATCACTCACAGGGGTCCGACATCACCTCTGTAACGCTCCGCGGTCAGGGAAACCCAGACTGAAGAATCCCGCTTTTTCCATCCCCCCTAACCCCCCGCGTGAAAGGGGGGAATAGAAGGGCAACGTCGGGAGTATGTCAATAAAACATGATATGACACATCTAAAATGGTGCGTTACGACGGATTTCTGAATCCTTTTCATCCATCTTAATTTCAGCCGTCTAACGCACCCTACAATTTTGCTACAATTTTGCTTCAAACCAAGCGCAAAAATGGGATTTGGTTACAACCGCTTCCAGCTTTGTGAGGTACACCTATAGCGGGCAAGATGCCCGCACTAGAGAGGTTTGAATATTAATATCTGTACTTCAGATACTGGGGCTATTAAAATCCTCAAGAAACAAATTTAATGCCTCAGTAGGTAAGTCTAAGCCTAGAGCATTTCCTGACATATCTGACACACCTAATAAATTTACTAAATTAGTCTGGGAATAATTTTCTAAAATTTCTATGGGTTCTAGAGAAAAACTTCCCTCATAATTCATTGCTCCACCCTCAGTTAGTGGGTCAAGACTACTGCTATTAATAGTCTGATTTTGACTAGTAACAGGATTTCCACTAGGATTGCCAAATCTAACAGGATCGAGACTAATATTACCATTAGGAACACTGGCAATTAAAGAGTAATTTCCGGCTAAACGTAGGTCTTCATAGGTGACACGCACCAGATAGTTAAAGTCTGGAGATAGAGTCAACTGGGAGGGAACCTGTATCGGAACACCACTCCCTGGTGTAATACCTGGCGCAATAGCTGTCACATCTGGTGGCACTCCCGGTCCAATTCTAGTGTTGACACCACCACCTCCATTATCATTGGCTGCAATTGGCACAACACTGTCATCAGCCACAAGTAGAGAATTTTGAGGAAGTTGGTAAACTTTAAGTAGAGGATCGAAACCACTATCATTTGATATTAGATCGATAGTTACTTCAGTGTTTGCTGGTGCAACCAATAGATAATCCTCTTTAAACTGAACTTCCCCGTCTACATTTCTAATAGCTTCATCATTGATATCTACCGTGCTATTAATTTCTACAGTAGTTAGCTGCGGAGTGAGGGGTGTTGGTGTTGGTTGTGGTTGTGGTTGTGGTTGTGGTTGTGGTTCTGGTGGCGGGTTAATATTCTCTGCACTTGCAGGAAACAGAGCTAACTCATAGTCACTCGCAACACCGGGAGCAGTCTGAAAAACATTGATAATATATCCCCCAGGGGTGGGGAAAAATGCCTGGAATGCTTCATTAGAAGCACCCACATTTTGACCGAGAGCAATGAAACCGCCATTAGTATCCAACACTGCTACATCAAGATTATCAGTAAGATTTTGTAGCGCTACACCTGAGATAATGGAACTGTCAACCGTAACCTGATAATAGTCTTGGGTATCAACATCACCGATGGTAGCCACACGAGTTATAGGCACTTGAGGAACTAAAGTCCCCAAAGGTGTCGGGGTATTGATGTCGTTATTACTGTTGTCAGTTAGGTTAGGAGGGTTGCCTAGAGTTGGGGGGTTATTAGGAGGGTTATTGGGAGGATTATTGGGAGGGTTATTGGTAGTATTAGAAATTAAATCTAGTTGGTAGTTTGTACCTCCTTGGGAAAAATCACTAAGTGGTTGAAAGACTTGTACCTGATAAGTTCCAGGGTTGAGAAAAACTGTAAAATTCTCTGGATTTGAACCTGGTTGACTACCAGCAGCACCAGGAATAGGATTGCCGTTAGCATCAGTTACTAAGATATCAGCATTGGTACTCAGATTGAAGAGGTTAAATTCTATTAATTGGGAGTCATTGAGATTAACAGTATAAGAATCAAAGCTATCTGCTCCTACGGTGCCAAGTAGTGAAACAGTAGAGGCTGATTCTATACTAATGGGGTTATTTATTTGAAGTGCGTTTATAACTGGTTCTTCCATTTGTTTGATTTGTTTGATTTGTTTAGTTTTGTTCACATATTCTTAAGTTATTGATACCGACAATAGACATTTTTAACTTAAGATATAACTTTTATTATAAGACTTTTTTTATTTTTAAAAGTTTCAGGTTTGTGGCAGATAACTAAATTGTTCAATAATTTTTAATAATTCTATACCACGATGATTACAAACATCTACTGAAACATCTTGAATGTGTTAAATTATACTTACTTATACTGACTTAATACTAAGTTAAAGTAGCTGAAATCAGGTACTCAATCAGTGAAATTAGGAAAAATAGTAAGCAAAGATCCCTCAGCAATTAGCCAGCCTCTTACAGAGGAACTGCGTTATCAGCTATTAACTTATTGTCAGCTAAAAGTGGGATTATTATAAAACTTTTTCTATTACTTCTTGGGCTAAACCAAAGGATAAAGTCATACCCGCCCCACTCAAAGCATTAACAATTGTTACCCCTGTTTCTGGTTGAGTAATAAACTCAGTTTGACCGGGAAGTTTGGCATAAACTCCATGCCAAGTTTCTGCAATTTCAAAAGAGGGAGCTTGGGCAAAATTTTGCAAGTAATCTAATATATATTGATTAATTTCTACCTTATCAAAAGGTTCTGGATTTAAACTATATTCATGGGAGTCACCAATAATTAATTCACCTGCTGCATTTTGTGACATCATTACATGAATTCCCCATTCCGGAAAATGAGGTGTTTCTGTTTCAATTCTGGTTTTCAGTGCTGCTAAAGATGGGCAATGGGCAAAAGAGGCGTAATGAGTTAAGGTTAGCCCCGCGCATAATGCTACCCTAGCCCGCCAGTTTTCGGGTTGGGGTATTGTTCGCATCATTTGTAATTTGACTTTCGTCATCCCACTGTTAGCATAAATCTCAGGATATAGGGTTTTAAAGTCAGTTCCACTGCAAACAAAAATATGATCTGCTTGCCATTTTTCTCCGCCCGCTATCAAATGGGGAGGGGAAATTTCTGTGACGACTGTGCCGAATTTAAAATCAACATTGTATTCTGCTGTCAAAAAACTGGGTATTTTCGCTATCGCTTCTCTGGGATCGACTATGACTTCTGTATTACTCCACAACGCCCCTAATAAACCGTCGGTAATGACTGCGGGGGTTTTGTCTGCTACTTGTTGGGGGGTGAGGAAGGCGACCTGGTTTTGCTCCCCAGTGGTTTTGAGAAATTCTTGGATCACGTCTAGTTCATCTTGTCGGTAAGCCAGATGTAAGGACCCACAGGGATCTAAATCAATACCTGCTTTTGCTCCGACTTCTAACCATTCTTCCCTTGATTTGAGGGCGCGATTGCGCAGTTTACCCATGGGCTGTCCTATTGGCCAAATCATCCCAAAATTACGAATAGATGCTCCTACTGCATAGGCGTTTCTTTCAAATACTACTACTTTGAGATTACGTTTTGCTGCTGCTAAAGCATGGGCTAAACCAACAATACCTGCACCAACAATTATCACATCTGCTTGATTAATTTTAGTCATTTATGTTTTTATTTTTATTAATTATCTGGGAATATTTTGAAAATATACAGCAAATTTCGGAGAAATGATGAAAATATTGTAGTGCCCGGATATTGCCCGCTCCGGGGTGTACTTCACGGGCAACGGGAAGCGCTGTATAAGCTACAGAGAACTAGATTTTTAGGAAATATAAATTAAGGTTAAACTGTAGCAAACTAACTCAGACTTTGAAATCATAAATTAGCAATTTTATCTTTTAATTCTGAGATAGATTTGAGTAAGCCATCATTAGAATATTCTGCTAATTGTGTTTCTGTATGACTGCCGTTTGTGACTCCAAAAACACGAAAACAATTTGCATTTATTCCTGCTCCTAAGTCAGAAGGAGTATCTCCTATTTTGATGACATTTTTTGGGTCTTTTATCTCTAATTTATACATAGCTTTTTGAATCATGTAAGGCGCTGGCCGACCTTCGTTGTGATAAATTTCTGTGGGAGTAATTGAGGCTTGAATTATTGTATTTTCTCCACCAAGATAATCGCTATTTAAACCTTTATCCCATCCTAAGCGGTTTAAGATAATATTAGTTACTTCTCGATAAAATCCTGTGGTTAGAGCAATTTTGATATTTTGCGATCGCAACCAGGAAAATATTTCTAAACATCCGTCGGTTGGTGATACTGGCTGAGTTTTGTAGTGATGTTCTAAAATTTCTTTAAACTTCACAAAGGAAGTCTCTACTTTTGTTGCATAATCTGGATTTTTTAGACCTATTTGTGTTTGCCAAAGTGTTTGAAAAACTAATTTTTTTGACCATCCCATCATTGAATTTACCTGCTCTGCTTCTGCTTTTAGTCCTGTCTGGGCAGCAGCTTCTAAAAAACAATTTTGGACTTCATTTTTGTCTTTTACTGTAGTACCTGCCATATCGAAAACTACTAATTTAATCTGAGACATAATTGGAATATTTTTTAATAAAACTGACATGATAATACCATGTGATTTTTGAAAAATATTTACTGTAGATATAGCACTTTCTGCTACCCATAAGCTAATTATGTTTATGGTTTTAGGCAATAGGGAATAGAAAAAAATATTTCCAATCTTTAATTATACATTATTAGTATGGAATCTGCTGTATCTGACATAATTTGGCTTTACTGGAATCTGATTTTTATCCAAATTACAATATATATTCGAGAATCATATTGTTAGTAATTGGGAAAATAATTAGAAGTTTCGAGAGAAGCGATCGCATAATTCCCAGATAGATTCTATATATGAAAATCTGATTGTCAATCTAATCGCCAGTCACACAACTTTTCCAATCAATATTTTCTATCAAATATTAGAATATTGTCAGTTAAGATATATTAAGATATAATTTAATTAATTAACCTTAAAGCTGATGGCTGAAGCCCGCAGTTCCGACCATAGGAGGCTAGCTGACGGCTGAATGCTTACAAAAATAGTCACTAAAATTACCCCTGCTTCAGAATTTTATCTGGCAGAAGAATACCATCAGCAGTATTTTGAAAAAAGCCAGAGTAACAGATTTAGCTTATTTTAATAAAAACTGATTTTGGATTGAAATTATTATTAGTATTATTACCATATTTATTGGGGAATTTAACCATGGTTATAAATAAGTAATTGCCCCAAGAGATTTAATTTTTTAGACTTGCCGATTAACTCACAAATGATAAAATCAATAATAATCCTTCATTCTCTAAAAAAGTTATGTTTTGCCCAATGGGACTTGACTGTCAAACTATGATAGGAGTCATTTATAATTGCCCTAACTTATCAGAATGTTTAGATAATTCTCCTCTAAATCGAAGAGAAGCAATTAGGCTTTATTTCCTGAACCAAGGAATTAAACCAGAAGATATAAAAATTAATGTGCCATCTCCTGTAGAGAACAATCCTTTTGATGATTCTTATTCAGAAAGTTCTACTTTTACCTATAATCTGGAAAGTGAAACCAGAGATAGAATTATTTTTGGCGCTCCTGTAGAATGGCAATACTCAATAGGAGGCGCACAACGCTTTGATAATTTAACTATAGAAAAGTTAGAACAATTGATTAGTCAAAGTTTTGCTAATCCATTAGATGCACAGAATTTTTCTCCCACAATTACTGAATTATTAGAATTTGCTCAAAGACAAGCTAACAAAGGTTTTGAATTTGTATTTGAAGGTTATGTAATTAGTCCACAACGTCGTGATTATCGAGTTAGTATTGATGGTTTAGTTTATCGGGGAACTTACTCTACAGAATTAATATTTGACTTTCAAGAATTTGTTGGTGAACCAGATGAAATTAATTTAGAACCCAATTATTTAAGAGCTTGGTGGGATTGAAATTATTGTAAAAGATGCTAATAGCTAATACCAGAATATTTATTTACAGCGCTTTTCGCTCTTGATGAACCACGTCGCCATCAACCAAACCTTGTAGGGACGTTGCGTGCAACGTCTCTACTGTGGTCTACAGTGCAGGAAAACCGCTGTATACCAATTTCATTTAGTTGAGCTACTCAGGTTTAGAGTAGTCAGTAGGTAGGGTGAGTAGTGTTAGGTTTTGAATTTGGTATTATTTATTTTAGCTATTAGCTATTTAATTTTTCACAGTCCTATCTAGGTTTTAGATATATCTTATAACTAGGCAAGTTATTAAACAAAAGATAGGTATGTAAAAGAGGAAAAAAGACTGAATTACTACTTAGTAAAAATAGAAAGTAAGACAGCCCCTAATAAATAATGATTTGCTTGTAAAGTTAATCCTGCTGTTTTGCCTAATTGTTCACGAGCAGTAGGACTATAAAGATTTAAACCACCAGGAGAAATACTTAAATGCTGAAATTCTTCTTGCCATTTAAAGTAGGAATCAACTAAATAAAAATATCCTCCTGGAGGTAAAACACGACTTATTTCATTAAAAACCTGCTGAGGATTGGGATAATGCAAAAAACTAATGGTATTAAAAACTGCATCAAATTCTCCATCAGTAAAAGGCATTGCTTCCGCATTTCCTTCTACAAATGTTAAACGTTTTCCGTGACGGTTACGACTCCTAGCTTGACTAATCATTTCTGGAGATAAATCAAAACCAATACCTTTAATATCAGGAAAATTAACGGCAAGACGATGCAAAAGTTTACCAGTACCACAACCTAAATCAAGCACATTTGCTGTATTTGGGAAATTTACATATTCAAGTAATCTTTGATGTACGGCTTGATAAATTATAGATGGAAATAACCAATCATAGGTAGGTGCCCAAAGATCGAAAAATTTTTGTTTGATAGAACTATTGTTTGTCATTTCAGTTATCAGTTATCAGTTATCAGTTATCAGTTATCAGTTATCAAAAAACTTATTTGACATAATTAGGCAGAAGTAGAATTAAACGGCCATGATATAACTCCTAAATTATACTCTATCAGAGATTAGCTAAAGGTAATAGTAACCGACTGTTTACTAACCCATTTTCACTCAATTCTAACTCTAACTCTCCTCCCATTTGTTGAATCACTCGTCGGCAAATAATCAAATGTTTACCGGGAGGAGAAACTAAAGAAGAAAGCTCTAATATATCTGGAATAGCTCCTCTCTTAAACTCCGCAACTAACTTAGGGCTAATATCACCTTGATCGAGAATCAATATTTCTAGCCATTCTTCATCTATAGTATGAGATTTAACTTCTATTTTTCCACCTAGTTTAGCACGCCGACAAGCACTAATTAAAAGCTCATACAATACCAATTCTAACTTCACACTATCCCCATAAATAGTTAAATTTCCCTCTCGATGAACTTCTAATTGTAATTGCCTTTTTTTGATTTGAGAATCAATTCTAGTTAGCGATCGCCTCAATAAATTAGCCACAGAAACTACATCATAATTAGCTTGTAACCGCCACTTTTCCTGTTTCAATAAGGAAGTAGTAGAAGACAATACATTACCAATTTGTCGTAACAATTGTTGATAGCGTACATTTGTCAGCATATCTTTTTGCTGGGTAGATTTTTCAGCCGGAGTATGATTTAATTCAGTTAACTGTTTGACCCCAGAACCAACAGTACGATAAAGCTCTTCTAAGCGCCTTTGTTTATACCAGTTTAACCATTCTAGTTCTTCTCTCTGAGATTCTAAAGTGGTTTTGACTATTAAGTAACGACGAGACCAGGCAAACTGACTAACTAAAGTAGTTACCAAACTTTTTATAGTATTTGAAGCCGAATTTTTTAGCTGTAGAATTTCTGTTTTTTGCCATAAAATTCCATTAGTATCTGTTAATAATAATATACCTGTGGGCTGATGTTCAACTGCAGTTCGCAAAGCAGTAACAATAAGCTTACCCCCATCAAGAATATTTAGCCACCGCAAAGTTTTAGCTGACACTTCACTCATATTTAGATGCAACCAACTATTTTGAGCAAGTATTTGTTGAATCAAAGGATCGGTGCGAATTGGAATCGAAATTGTGTCAGTGGTGGTAAACTCTGAGTTAGCATAAGTAATAATTCTACCTGTTTGCGACAAGGGATACCAGGTAACTAAAGCCACTTGGGGAGCATTTTGAGAGTCTATCTCTGCCGTTTCCACGATCGCTTGAGCCAGAAATTGGAGAAAATTACGTTCAAGATGATCGAGGGAGATATTTTCTAAGACACTTTCCTCCCCCACTGGTGCCAATTTTTTCACCTCTTGAATAAATGGAGTACGCGCAGAATTAATCAATACTTTTGTTGAGTTTTCCCGTATTGTAGTTGGTTGCAAAACAGTTAAACCAGACTGAAGAGATTCGATATATTGTTCTTGCTTGTTAATTAACTGGTTCATTTGCCATTGATGTAGAATTAACCCTAACTGTTGACTAGCAACTTGCACTAACTCTCGCTCACTGCGGTTCCATGTGCGAGGAGTTTCATAGCCAATAATTAAAAGTCCTTCTGGGAAAACATATTTATTTTGATACTCCAATTCTGGCTGTTGTTGCTCCAGTTTCCAGGCGCATCTTGTGCTGCACAACAGGAGCGAGCGCACTGCCAACTTCTCAAATTCTTCCCGCCAAGCTCCCAACAAATAATCTTCTGACCAATTTTCAATTGCTACAACTTCGGTATTTGGTCCTAGCAAAATCATTTCTTCTTTGGAAAGAAGAGGCAAAGAAGTTGCGATCAGCCGACTTTCAATATAATGATTTTGATAAATCACTTCAAACTGTTCTTTCTTACGGATGGCGAAGATAAAATACTTGGCACCCAAGCGCTGAGACAGTTTATCAGCCGTAATTTTTAAGGTTGTATGCCAGTCATCATCACTATAGATAGCGCGAGTTATGCCAGCAGTCAGAGTCTGATCGAGTTTGGCTTGGCGGATTTTATCTTCCATTTCTGATAGGGGAGAAGTTAAAGCGATAAGTTGAGCTATTCCTTGAAGATAGTTTCTTTCATCATCTTGCCAAACCCGGTTGTACAGCTCTTCTGTGGCAATAAACCCGATGAGCTCATCTTCTAAGATTATTGGTGCTGCTAACACAGAACGGGCTTTAATTTGTTCGATTAGTTTCTCGGTGATTTCTGTCTCTATAGAACTGTAATATTCTCCTATGCAGACAATTTTTCCTGTTGCTAGCACCTGATAAAATTCGCCTAAATCTTGTAGTGTAATGCCAGAGGCGGGACGTTTCATATCGCTCCACTCTACGATAACTTGACGGTTGCTAGCCCGACGCCAAAAGTACCGCCCGTTGGGATAATACCAGTAAATATTGGTGCGAGCTGGTTGCAGAAATTTATGAGTTGTTTCGACAACAGTTTCCAAGCGTTTGTCTAGGGTTGTCAACCCACCTAATTCAGAAAGCAGTGATAAAATTGGTTCATCGGGGCGTTTTACTTGTTGTTGTTGCCAGTCTTGCTCCATTCTCTGTAAGCTTTGCCCTAATATTCCCCAAATTAATGATAGTAGTGCTTTTGCTTCAGGATCTAGAGATATTCCCCACTCTTGTGACCCCATTAACACTACACCAAAACATTCATTTTTATAAGATATGGGAAATAAAATTGTGCCTTTGATGTGATATGTTTGAGCAAATTTTATCCATTCTCCAACTTTTTTTTCTGTCCGTAAGTCAGCAATTTTAATGGTTTTATCTTCCATTAATACTTGCTCTAGTAAGTCTCCGGGATTAATCGTAAATTTTTGTTTGAGAACCGAGATTTCACCGTTAGGAGTTATACCTCCTTTGCCAACTATTTTATTTTCCCATCGGTCATATAAACCAACCCAAATCAAACAGTAATTACATTTTGACTGCAGATAAATTATAATTTTTTTGATAATAAATTCTATATCATCTGCTTCTCTGATTATCCTAATTACACTTTCTAGCTCAATAATATTCAAATCGGATTTTTCTGATAATTGGTATTCACTCATCTGCTATTTTTCCTCTGTTTTATATTTGCCAGAATTAGAAGATGTTAAATAATATGTTTGAGCTTTTTCCAAATACTAATATTCTGGCTGAATTAATAATTAACTGCGTCTAGTAAATCTTGAGTTAAATGGTATCTGAAAAGAAAGAATAAACTCCTAGTCTCTCCTATTCAAAAGTCCAGGGGATTCCATGAAAAATTATAAATTTTTATGTATAAATAAAAAATTAGGGGTTTATTTAACTATAGTCTTAATTTTACCACTCAAAACTATAGGTAAGTATTGGAGTTTGAATTTTTAGTTTTTAATTGTCAACTACAGGTCAGAATCAGGTGTTTAATATATATCGTTCCACCATACTTCCGATTTTATTTTCTGGATTAAAAGCCGATCCAGAATTCGTACATCATCAAGTCCTAAATATTCTTAGTTTGATGGATAATTATGCCTCTAGTCAACCGATAAATTGGTTTCAGGGGATGATGCAAAAATCCTTTTGCTTTGAGGATACTCGCCTAGAGCAAACTTTATGGGGACTAACATTTAAAAATCCCGTGGGTTTAGCTGCAGGATATGATAAAGATGGTGTGGCCATTAATGCTTGGCCTCGATTAGGTTTTGGGTTTGCTGAACTTGGTACTGTTACTTTGCACGAACAACCAGGAAATCCTCAGCCAAGACTTTTTCGCTTGCCAATGGATGAAGCTGTCTTGAATCGTATGGGATTTAATAATCAAGGTGCTGCTGCATTGGCTATGAGGTTACAAGCTCAAGGAAAAATTAAGTTAGGAGGTCTAGGGATACAGGAAAATAATTCTTTAATTGCTCCTTCATTATTTCCTTATGGTATTAATATCGGTAAATCTAAAATAACACTTTTGGAGGCTGCACCAACAGATTATTTAGGTAGTTTTAGATTATTAAAAGATTGGGGAGATTATTTTGTAGTTAATGTATCTTCGCCTAATACTCCTGGTTTACGTTCTCTTCAAAGTTCTGAAAGTTTAAGCAAAATTTTAGAAGTTTTGCAAGGAGAAAATCGAGGGAATAAACCTATTTTGGTGAAAATTGCACCAGATTTAGAAATGGAAGCGATCGCCTCAATAATTAAGATTATTAAACAATACAAAATAGCTGGAATTATTGCTACTAATACAACTATTAGTCGTGATGGTTTGAAAACTCAAATTATTCCCAAAACTGGTCAACCTGTAACAGAGGAAGCGGGTGGAATTAGTGGCGCACCATTAACTCAACGTTCAACAGAAATAATTAAATTTATCTGGCAAGAAACTGATGGGAAATTACCAATTATTGGTGTTGGTGGTATTTTTAATGCAGAAGATGCTTGGGATAAAATTACTGCGGGTGCAAGTCTAATTCAAGTTTATACAGGATGGGTATATCAAGGTCCGGGAATGGTCAAACAAATTCTTCAAGGATTAGTAAAAAATTTAGATGAACGGGGATTAAATTCTATTTCTGAAGCAGTTGGTTTGGCACATCATATTAAATCGGGTTGAATACTTATTAGACCTCTGGTGGAAAAGAGGGAGTAGGGAGAAATAATTGATTTGATTTTTTATTATCGGAGATGTCTATTATATAGTTGGCAGAGATGGGGAGGTGGAGAGATTGAAGGCTTGAAGTAATTAGAAAATTATGAATATACACTGTATAACTGGATTATATATCAGAAGTAAGTTATTTCAGTTAATAGTTATCAGTTAGCTGAAATAACTGTAAAATTGAGGTTTTAAGTTCTTAAAATCTCTCCTCTAACTTCTGACTTTAGTGAAACAGTATTACCCCTAATACTAGTTTGAAAAAATCTATGCCCTCGCGGAAGCGGGGGAATCTTACAAATAAATGGGAAATCAGAAAAAAAATTTCTTTTAGTCAATCTTGTTCTTTTCAAATCTAGGTAATAATTAACAATTAATAATTAACAATTAATAATTAATTATTACCTAAAACCTAAAAGCTAGAAATAAATTTCTAGCGAACATTTATCAAATTGCTATAACCCGTAATCCCTAACCCCTAACACCTAACACCTAACAGCTAACAGCTATTAAGCCTCTCAGAAAACCTACTCAACTGTCTGAATTTTTTTTGACAATATGTAAAAATATTTGTATAACCTTCATTTTCTAATTAACTGTTACTTATGTTACCTAAATGGTTTCTACTCAACCAACACTTAATTTTTCTAGTATTAGTATTAATAATGGTATTAATCCCTTTCGCCCTAAACTCTTATGTGAAACGAGCTACAAGCAAATATCGCTACAACGATCCTACTAAAATACCCATTCAACCTGTTGCTATAGTTTTTGGTGCCGGATTATGGGAAGATGGTAGCCCCACACCGATGTTGGCTGACCGAGTACAAGGGGCTGTTGATTTATACAAACTTGGTCGAGTTAAAAAAATTTTGATGACTGGTGACAATAGTACCCCTGATTATAATGAAGTTAAAGCCATGGCAGAATATGCAATTTCTCGTGGTGTATCTGTGGATAATATTACTTTAGATTATGCTGGTTTTAGCACTTATGAAAGTTGTTATCGGGCTGAAAAAATATTTGGTATTACTGAAGCTATTTTAGTTACTCAAAGTTATCATTTGCCCCGTGCAGTTTATATTTGTCGTCAGTTTGGTGTAGATGCTATTGGTTTGGGTAGACCAGATTGGGGAATATATAGAAATGATTCGATGAGACGCTATTCCACCCGTGAACTTTTAGCAGTATTAAAAGCATTATGGGAAGTTCATATTACTCGTCCTCAACCAACTTTTTTAGGGCCTTTTGAAGGTATTAGTTAAGGGATAAATATAGTAATTATCATACTGATTAAGTATGCTCATTCCTTGGTTTTAGGTGTTAGATTGTATAGTAGTTTAACTTAAATATGAGACGTTTTTTAGTCGGAAATTACCTCATAGCAATAAAGCTTTGTCTCAATCATTAATTAAATGAGTATAGCTCTGATTGTGAGATTTTGAAACTGATACTAAGAATGATTTTTTTATTAGGCAAAATAGGAGAAAATAATGGTTCTTTATCTTGACTCAGCAATAGTAACAGAAGCTAGAGTTGCCAGTAAATTTGGTTGGATATCTGGGGTAACAACCAACCCCATTCTATTAGCAAAAAGTGACTTGTCTCCAGAAGCAACATTAAAAGAGCTTTCCGAAATAGTTGTTTCTGGAGAATTAGATTACCAACTTACTGGTAATAATTTTGATGAGATGATGGCGGAAGCAAAAGCAGCATCAAAATTAATAGGTCGTAAAATAGTCCTGAAAATTCCGGCCACTGCAACTGGTTTTCAAGTGCTATCTCATTTGTCTGGAGAAATTAGTTGTTCGGTTACGGGAATATATCATCCATCTCAAGCGGTGGTAGCTGCAGAAGCAGGGGCTAAATATGCGATCGCTTATGTTAACCGGGCCACGAGATTATTGGGGGATGGTCTCAAGTTAGTACGGGAGATGGCTAAGGTGCTAGAGGGTAGTGGTACGGAAATATTAGCCGCGAGTATAAAATCTCCTGATGAAGCTGTGGCAAGTTTATTAGCGGGTGCTGATCATCTGACATTACAATTTCCAATTTTACAGGCAATGACTACTCATGAGTTATCAGAAGAAACTTTTAAAGAATTTAATCAAAAAGGACGAGGAATTATGTATTGAAATTTTGATACAAATTTGTAGAAGCTAGTACCGCTACGCGGAAGTTAGAAGTCAGAAGTCAGAAGTCAGAATTTTTGATTGGTAAGGCTTTGAGAATTTTGTCACTGGTAACTTATTTTCGGCCATCCTGTACTAGTATTTTAGCAGAGAAGGGGTTTGGTGACCAAACCCCTACAATATTTATGTTTAAACCTCTCTAGTGCAGGCATTTTGCCCGCTATGGGTGTAGCTAACAAAGTGGCATCTGCTGTAAGAGTAGTGATCGCTCATTTCATCAAGTTTTTTCAGAAAGCTAAAATCCCTAAATAAATGAAGCAGAAATTTATGATTGTTTGCCAATTTTTAAGAGGCATACTTATCAACAAATCCCTGTAAACCAGAGTTATAACCTTGTCCGACTGCTTGAAATCTCCAGTCATTATCTTTGCGATAAAGTCTGCCAAATTCTAATGCTGTTTCGCGTGAAAAATCTTCTTCTAATTGATATTTAGCTACTTCTTCTTCGGTGACAATATCATAGATTCTAATAAAAGAATTTCTGACTTGTCCGAAGTTTTGTCTTCTGGCATCTGCTTCATGAATTGTCACCACAAAAATTATTTCTTGAACTGCCGGATCTACCTGATCTAAATTAATTTCTATTTTTTCATCATCTCCAGAACTTTCCCCTGTTCTACTATCTCCAAAATGTTTAACCGAACCATCTGGTGAATTCAGGTTATTATAAAAAACAAAGTATTTGTCATTGGGAATTTTTCCATTACTTCCTAACATAAATACAGAAGCATCTAAGTCAAATGCTGAACCTGTATCTGTACTATTAACATCCCATGCCAAACCAATACCTGCTTGTTTCAAATTCGGAGATTCTTTAGAAAGGTTAATTCTTTCACCTTTACTGAGATTAATAGACATAATTTAACTCCTGTCTAATTTAGTTTTCCGATTTCTATTATAGGCTAATATCATGTCCGTTTAATTAATGATAGAACTCCATTCCGCTTACACGAACAGAAAACTTTCTTATCTCTATTACTGTTGATATATAAATCTTTAACAGGACATGACATAATACCATTTTCAAAAAATCTTGTTACATTAGTTGATTTCTAGGTGTTAGGTGGTAGGAATAAAACAGAACAAGTGTAAATATTCCTATCCTTTGGTGTCCGGATTTTACTGTAACAATCTTTATTAGATTTGGTATGAAAAGCTATTTATTTGTAAGGATATTCTGACTGATATGCTGCTACTCCTTTATTGACAAATTTTAAAGTAAAAGCTTCTTTATAGTTAGTATCTGGCTTAATTATTCCGGCCTCTACTACACTATCAAAAAATGTTTTCCAGCGTGCATCAGTCATAGCACCAATACCCTTTCTGGCAGCATCTCCTGAAGTAATAATTCCATATTCTTTAATTTTTTCTAAGCTATAAGCTAATAAATCATCTGTCATTTCTGGATTATCTTTTTTAATTAATTGATTAGCTGGTTCAGGATTTTCTAAATAACTATACCAACCTTTAATAGAAGCATCTACAAATCTCTGTACTAAATCCGGATTTTTTTCTACCATTTCTTTTGTTGTTTCTATAGTTGTAGCATAAGGCGTATAGCCAGCATCTGCTAACAACATAACCACAGGTTTAAAGCCTCCTTTTTTCTCAATTGTAAAAGGTTCGGATGTCAGATAACCTTGCTGGATTAGGTTTTTATCTACCAAGAATGGAGCTACACTAAAGTTATAAGGACGCTTTTGTTCATCTGTATAACCATACTTGGCTTTGAGAAATTGCCAATAACCTTTATCAGACAAAGAAGATGTCAAAATTGGCTTGCCTTTGAGTTTTTCTAGTGAGTCATTTCCTACCCCTGGATGAGCAATTAATACTTGAGGATCTTTTTGAAAAATAGCTGCAACTGTAATAGTTGGAATTCCTGTTTGTACAGCACTAATAGTATCTATACTAGACCCCATATAAAAATCTATTGCTCCTCCTACTAATAGCTGAGTTCCATTTACTTGAGCATTACCCATTCTGATAGTAACGTCTAAACCATAATCTTCGTAAATACCTGTAGCAATTGCTTGATAAAAGCCTCCATGTTCGGCTTGAGCATACCAGTTAGTACAAAAGGTAACTTGATCGAGATTTTTGTCGCTTTTAACTACTGAACTGGAGTTATTAGCAGCACAACTTGTTAATAAAGTAGTGCTAAGAGCTAGGGTGCTATATTTGATAAATTGACGACGACTGATATAATTCATGGGTATCTATTGTTTAACTTTGATTAACTCTATAAAATCATTTTACTTTACTAAGGAATAAATCTGATATTAATCATGCAAAAAAATCAACTTAAACAAAAACTCAATAAGGGCGAAGTTGTACTCGGACCTTTTATGAATTGTGCTTACCCTGCGTTCATAGAAATTTGTGGTATAGCAGGATTTGATTTCGCAGTTATCGACCTCGAACACGGACCTCTAAATATTCTAGTTGCAGAAGACCTTTGTCGTGCTGCTGACTGTGGAGGTATTGCACCCGTTGTCAGAGTTAGCAAGAATGATGCTGCACAAATTCAACGCGCTCTTGATATTGGTAGTGCGGGGGTACAAGTTCCACAAATAGAAACAATAACTGATGCAGAAATAGTAGTGCAAAGTGCTAAATATAATCCCATTGGTTGCCGTGGTTTATCATTTGGAACTCGCGCTGGAGTTTACACTTCAGCAGGTAGTAATATAACCGAAAAATTGAATGCAGAATCTTTAGTTGTAGTTCATGTAGAAGGTACAAAAGGTATCGAAAATATGAGAGAAATTGTTACAGTTCCTCATATTGATGTGATTTTTCTCGGTCCTTATGATTTAT
>JAAUYJ010126829.1_pt1 | contig 16640 bp, 11 predicted proteins | sample 7278031 | NCBI WGS metagenome assembly JAAUYJ01 (sample SAMN14350222, study PRJNA611818) | marine sediment metagenome | isolation source: surface marine sediment (1.8m) | place: French Polynesia: Moorea | collected 2018-08 | reverse complement strand
GGGTTTTGGAGAAGCCAACATATTCAAGCATTGTTTGCCAAACCTCCAATTCTGAATTAGCAAACCAGCGCACTGGTAAGGGAAGCACATCAGCAAAAAATTCTTGCTGTATCGGACTCAACTTGGTGTAAATACACTGAGCTAGATTTATAAAAATACTATGGTGAGCCATTTCATCCTGTCTGTGAGTATCAACTATTAAACGGTTCATTGGTTGAATATTAGTATCCTTAGCTAATAAATTTAGGTAGTCACTAATAAACACTTCCGAAACAGTGGCAGTAGCAATTTGAACTAAGATTTTTTGCCAACGTTCAGAATATTTAGCTTGTTCGAGAGTCATCTGTTTGACTAAATTAAAGTTAGGCAACTTAAGTGACTCAAGTCCGCGCTGCTCCCGTGTAATTCGGCAAGCTTGCATTACCAGCAATATATGGTAAGCTTCATCTACAAGGGTATCGCTAGCAATTTCTCGCCCTACTCCATCATCTACTCCTGGTACTTCCTGATAGATGATGTGGTTACAAGCAGGAGAAACAACTTTTGATTCAATATCAACAGTTTTCTCGTTGTAAGCTATCCAACCACAGGAAAGAATTTGTTGCTGCATCTTGAGCGGTGCTTCCAAGAATGCAGGATGGTCTTTAAACGGCAACAGGTCTATTCTGAAGTCGTCTCTAGCGGGGTTGAATGCTAGTTCGGGACTGTTGAAGTCTAGGTTGTGATTTTTGGCTTGTACAACTTTGGCGCGACGCGACCAGTTTTGCGTCATTTTGTTTAGTAGTTGGCGACTGTGGGAAATTTCTTGAGTACCAGGAATGAATGGTTTAGTGGTAGATTTTTGGCTGCCGATAACTAAAGTCATGGTTTATTCTCCTAAGTTTATTGTTAATGTATTGTGGTGAGTTAATTGAAGTGTGTTTTTGATATAGAACCCCTAAGTGTATCTTTGTCCGTGATTAATTTTTTTGACTAATGAAGCGAGGAAGACCTACTGATAAGTTATGCAATGTAGGAAAAAAATAGATACCCATGTTAAAACATACTCCACACACCTCCCACCCTTCCTACACTCCCCTCTCTATCAGATCTCAAATAGGTTCTATAGATGCACTGAAGATAGGTGGTAGGTGTTATATCAAGTCCGCTTAGTTCGGTAGAAAAAAAGTTCAGTAAAAAGGCACCATTACTAAATATGCTCGTTCATCTCCCCCTCTCCGCGTCCCCCCCTCTCCCCACCCCTCCCACACTCCCCACACTTCCCATCTACTGACTACTAACGATATCGACCTGCAGTGAAACCACCGTGAGGCATATTCAACTCATCTTCTGAACTAAATACTTTTTCCACCTCATCAGTTTCAGTGTCAATCTTAATAATGTAGTTAGAAGCGTAACTAGCAGCGTAAACATAACGTTCGTCAGGAGTCACATTCAAGCCGTGAGCAATAGCAAAATCTGCTGGTAAGTCTTCACCCGGTTTGAAACGCTTGATAAATTCAGGTTCATTAATATCGCTGATATCATAAACCGAGATATAACCATCATCCCCGAAACTATCATCGAGAGAATCTTCCTCTGCCACATACAGCTTATCACCAGCAATTCCAATATCAGATGGAGAGCGGAAAATACCACTTTCATCAGCAGTATTGGCAGTTCCCACAACCCGCTCCGCTGTCCCCTCAAAAGTATCAAGTAACCACAAACTCGGACCGACAATATTTTGTCCCTCTGGAGTTAAGGAAGTCGGACCAAACTGCATCGATGCAGTAAAAGCATAGCGATCGTCTGCCCAAACGGTATAGTGAGTAAAAGCACCATTTCCTTCAAGAGAGCTTAATTCTATGGAATTTTCCAGGTTGAGACTACCGTTACCATCTACAGAATAAACTTCGATATCATCTAAATCGTAGTAATAACCTGTACCTAAACCGACGGTGCCAGAAGGATTAAAAGTTACCCCATGGGTTTGATTACTGGTTTCACCAAATTCAAAGCTATCTCCTGGCAAGAATTGGTTTGTGCTGCGGTCAAACCCCCGAATTTTATTGTCTGTCCATTGAGTGGTGTAACCGTAAGATGAACCGGGTAACCAGGTTGTACCATGAGCTTGAGTGTAAGCAGGTTGAGTCCAAGTACCGATAGGTTGGCTGGGGTCTACTTGGGTGGGAACGTTATATTCAGAGGTTGTACCGACTGGTTCTAATGCTAAGCTATCTAATACGCTGAGGTCGGCTGTATTATTAGACCAGTTAATATCATTTATTTCTAGGGCGATTAAATTTGCCGGGTCAGTCTCTGAAGCATCAGTGGTGACATAAACTGTTTGTTCGTCGGGAGCAATGAGGACGTGCTGAGGTCTCCCACCAGGATAGTTTTCGATGTTTTCCAGAGGTACTAATACTAAGTCGTCTGTTTCTGTGTTAATTAAACCTAATTCCCTTTCCATCATATTCACGAAACCGTAGAGTGTGCGGTCAAGCTCAAAGTCTACGCTGAAGACTTGGGAACCTCTACCTGTCTCCTCTATAGAACGTAAATATAGGGTGTGTTCTCCTTCTGTTAAAGGTCCGCCATAAAGTTGTTCTAAATCTACTATATCTAATGAGAAGCTACCATCCGGGTTGAGTGCATCACTGACATCTATGAAACTATTCCGGCGGCGAGTGTCTAAACTAGCTTGGAGATTGAGATTTTCTAGGTTGCCGTCGTCGGTGACAAATCCACTTACAGTGGGGTCGGAGGTGATGCCATCGGTATTTGTGCCTCCATTGAGAATGGTGTCGTTAGCTAGGGAGGCGGTAATTTCTGGACGGCGGTTGTTGGGGTTAAACCAAGATGATAAGAAATCAGAAATACTTTCCCCTGTTAGCTCGTCAATGTCTGATGTTTGCCTATTTGTATTGTCGTCTGAGGGAGTATCGTTATGGAATGACTGTTGATTAAATAGGATATTATTGATGGAATTATGCACTTCTTCCCAGGGAGTGCCGTTATCAATATCGGGTATTATGATAGGGTCGTCTCCACTTTGGGGTGGTTGAATTCCTGATGCTGTGATATAATCTGTGCCGGGAATGAAGGGATTGTTGTCTATTCCTGGGTTTTGGGTTAGGTCTAGGTTGGTTTCTTCTGTAAACATAGCTTTTATCTATATTAATAAGTTGACTAAGGGATTGTTTATGAGTTTTTGTTTGTTTTTTCCCTACAACTCTATAGAAACAAGTAGATTACCGAGTTCAAGACTGAGAATGTACTGACTTAATCAAAAGTTTTGACTGAGTTTGATTTAAGTATACTTTGGACATTTTAATTGGGTATAAATTACTATTTATTTAAGTCCAAAAAATTTATAAATTACTTTTAGGTTTTTTTCCGGAAAAATTGGATAGGAATTGTGGTAAATGAGGATTTTAATCTTCAGAATAACTAATATTAGCTTGGGTTAAATACTTATACAACAGATTCTACTTTTTCTACTTTGCGAGGTACAGCCATAGCGGGCAATATGCCCGCACTATAGAGGTTTAAACATTAATATCTGTACTTCATATACTTGGAATTTGCTGTAAATATATAGAGAAGAGAGTAAAACTGGGTGGACTTAATATAATTTAATATCAACAGGAGAGAAATTTTGCATAGCTAAGGATTGACAAGAAATATATAGATTAATAGGTAAGCATTCAGCACTAAATGACTAATAATTGTCAAAAAAAGCTTTTGAATCTTGGTAACTTATCAGCTGTTGAAGTATAGCTGAAGTATAACATTACTTTTGGTAATTGGTATAATAGATTCATTTTTCATATTTTTGCTTTCAGCCATCTGATAAGCAGTTGTAAATTTAAACAAATTACTGTTGTGTGTTTTGTTCAAAGGAAAACTCTGATTAATTCTGACTTGCTAATACGCATTTAAAATGCGTATTAGCTTATTTCGATCCTAAAATTATCAATTACTTCCTAGAGAAAAAAATAAAATTATGTCACGTTCACTTAAACTCCACAGCGACTACATTGACAAAGCGAAATTAGCTATTAAAGGAAATGGTTTTCGTAGTCAAAGAGTATTAGCTGAAAATATTGGTCTGGCTTTATCAACTGTAAGTAACTTTTTTACTGGAAAGCCTATTGATGCAACAAACTTTATAGATATATGTGAAAAACTAGCTCTCAACTGGGAAGAAATAGCAGATATAGGAGAGAAGATTTCGCCTTTATCTATAGAGGAAAAATCGCTAAAAATACTCTCTAAACCTAAAATTGATTGGGGTGATGCTGTAGATGTTTCTGTTTTTTTCGGACGTACAAATGAAATAGATACTCTACAGCAATGGATTGTAGATGAAGACTGTCGAGTAGTAGTTTTGTTAGGCATGGGAGGTATTGGTAAAACTTCTATATCTGTAAAATTAGCTCAAGAAATTCAGGAAAAATTCGACTATATTATTTGGCGGAGTCTCCGAAATGCTCCGCCAATAAATGATATTTTGATTGACTTAATTCAATTCTTTTCCGAGCAAGATGGAACTAATATACCTGGTTCTTTTGAGCAAAAAATGTCTGTATTAATTAGTTATTTACGCTCTTCACGATGTTTACTAGTTTTAGATAATGTGGAGTCCATTTTACAAAGTGGCGATCGCGGAGGAAATTATCGTCCTGGATATGAGGGTTACGGTCAGTTATTGAGATATTTAAGTGAACTTTATCATCAAAGTTGTTTAATATTAACTGGGCGGGAACAACCGAAGGGATTAGTTGCTAAAGAAGGGAAAAATTTACCAGTTCGCTGTCTACAAATTACAGGTTTATCTGAAACTGAAGCCCAGAAAATATTACAAACTAAAGGGGAATTTATCGGGGCTGAAACTGAACAGCAAATTTTGGTTTCCCGTTATGCAGGCAATCCTTTAGCATTAAAAATGGTGGCTTCATTGATTAGAGATTGTTTTAGTGGTGATATTGCTCAACTTCTAGAATTTTTACAGCAGGATACATTCGTTCTTGATGATATTAGAGATTTATTAGACCAACAGTTTATCCGATTAACAGAACTAGAAAAGCAAGTTATGTATTGGCTAGCTATTAATCGGGAACCTATATCTTTACAAGATTTGCAAAATGACTTTTGTTCTCCTATTCCCTCTGGGGAAATTTTACAAACACTTATTTCTCTACAAAGGCGATCGCTGATTGAAAAGAATGCTCAAAGTCTGACTTTACAACCGGTAGTTATGGAGTATATTACTACTCAATTAATTGCTCAGGTTGCTGAAGAAATAAAGACTCATAATTTTTCGTTGTTATCAAGTCATTGTTTGGTTAAGTCAAACAGTAAAGATTATATTGTCCAAACTAATAAAAGTCTGATAGTTCAACCATTAATAGATAAATTAATCACAGAGTTAGAAGGGGCTCACAATGTAGAGACTTATCTAAACCAAATTATTACTAATATTCGCAACAAAAAATTAGACAAAGATACTGGGTATTTAATTGGAAATATTATCAACATATTGTATCAACTAGGAGTTGATTTAAGTGACTATAATTTTTCTGAATTAACTGTTTGGCAAGCTCATCTTCAAGGAATAAAATTACATAACGTAAATTTTACTAATTCAGATTTAAGTAAGTCTAGATTTTCGGAAACATTAGGCATTGTTTTATCACTAGCATTTAGTCGAGATGACAACATTTTAGCCATAGGAGATGCTGAAGGTAAAATTCGTTTGTGGCAAACCCAAACAGGGAAACAATTATTATATTTGTCCGCACATAGCAACTGGGTACAGTCATTAACATTTAGTCCCGATGGCTTAGTATTAGCAAGTGCTAGTGCTGACCAAACAGTAAAATTTTGGGATGCTCATACTGGCGAGTATTTAAAAACGTTTACTGGTCATACTGCCCAGGTTTTATCAATAGCATTTAGCCCAGACGGTGAGACTCTCGCTAGTGGGGGTGCCGATAACACAATTAAGTTGTGGGATGTTAATACTGGTGAATGTCTTCATTCTTGGGAAGGACATGAAAATTGGGTAAATTCAGTAGAATTTGGTCTAGGAGGTAAGACTTTAGCGACTGGCAGTTTTGATGGTACGGTTAAGTTATGGGATGTTGATACTGGTGGGTGTCTGAAAACTTTTGTCGGACATAAAGACCAGGTATGGTCGGTAGCTTTTGCTTCAGAAGGCGAAACTTTAGTCAGTGGTAGTTTTGATCATACGGTAAAATTCTGGGATGTGAAAACTGGAGAATGTCTGACAACTATTATTGGGCACAGTCAGGGAGTACATTCAGTGGCGGTTAATGTTGATGGCAATATTATTGCTACTGGCAGTGCTGACCAGACAGTTAAGTTATGGGATATAAATACTTCTCAATGTTTAAGAACTTTTACCGGGCACAATAATGTAATTTTTGCAGTTACTTTTACTAGTGATGGTCAGACTCTCGCTAGTGGAAGTTTTGACCAAACGATTAAGTTATGGGATGTTAATACTGGTCAATGTTTTAAAACTTGTTTGGGATATACTCATCAGGTATTGTCGGTAGCTTTGAGCCATGATGGCGAGATGTTGGTTAGTGGTAGTGCAGACCATCAGGTGAGATTGTGGGATATTCACAGTGGTAAATTGTTGAGAAGTTATACAGGCCATGATAATCAAGTTTTATCAGTGGCTTTTAGTCCAGACAGTAAGACTTTAGCTAGTGGAAGTTTTGATCAAACAGTTAAGTTATGGGATGTTAATACTGCTAGGTGTATTGCAACTTATACCGAACATCGACATCAAGTTTCGCCAGTGGCTTTCAGTCCTCAAGGTAATATCCTAGCTAGTGGAAGTTTTGACCATACTGTAAAATTGTGGGATGTGCTTACTGGTCGTTGCATTAGAACTTTGAGTGGGCATAATCATCAGGTTTTATCGGTGGCTTTTAGCCCAGATGGCAAGATTTTGGCTAGTGGAAGTTTTGACCAAACAGTTAAGTTATGGGATATTAGCACGGGCAATGGGATTAAAACTTTGAATGGGCATACTCATCAGGTTTGTGCTGTAGCATTTAGTCCAGATGGTAAAACTTTGGTCAGCAGTAGTAGCGATCGCACATTAAGATTATGGGATGTGGAGACTGGTGAATGTTTGAGGGATTATATTGGACATAAAAGTTGGGTCTGGTCAGTGGCTTTTAGTCCTAACGGGGATATTTTAGCGAGTGCTAGTTTTGACCAAACTGTTAGATTATGGGATGTGAATACTGGTGAATGTCTGAAGATTTTCACAGAACATTCTAATGATGTTTGGTCAGTGGTTTTTAGTCCAGATGGTCAAGTTTTAGTCAGTGGTAGTGCGGATGAAACAATTAAGCTTTGGGATGTTTTGACTGGCGAATGTATAAAAACTTTGATTATGCCAAGACTATATGAAGGTATGAATATTACTGGGGCTAAAGGTCTAACTGATGCTCAGATATCGGCTTTAAAGAGTTTGGGAGCAATAGACCTCTCCGGAAAAGAGGGGGTAGTGAATAAGAAGTAGTGGACCGACACAGCTAAAATGGTGCATTAAAAAAGTGTGAGTGGGAGGTGTGGGAAGAGGGGGAAGAGAGGGAAGAGGGGGAAATTAATCAACCCACAATTTAAAATCTATTGCACTATTATTAAGATGAAACAGTTCAGTAGTAGACTGAAACATCTAAAATGGTGCGTTAATAAAGAAGTGTGGGAGGAGGGGGAGGTTTGGGAAGAGGGGGAAGATTACTATACCTAGAAACAAAAATCTATTGCACGGTTTTAGGCGTGTCATACCATTTTGAAAAAAGAGTATTACAAATAATTGAGTCAACAAAAATGTGTAGTATTATTTTTTCATGCCTGGTATAAGTGAAAAGCGTCATAAATTCTGACTTCTGACTTCAAACTTCTGACTTAAAACTTCATCTATAGTAGCGACTTTCAACCTTCCCCAATATCCAACAACACCTTTAAAACACCTTTCTTTTGTGCATGAGCAAAAGCATCCATTCCAGCTTCTAAAGGATAATGAGCTTGAATTAACGGTTTGACATTAATCTTATTTTCTGACAACAATTCCAAAGCCGGTTCAAAAGGTCCGCAACGAGAACCAACCAAAGTAATTTCATCTACCACCAGGGAAGAAATATCCAAACTTAAAGCCCCTGTATAAGTGCTTTTAAGGACTAAAATACCGCGGGAGTGGAGAGCGCGACGGGCAATGCCAAAACCTTCTGGGTTGCCAGTACATTCAACTGCTACGTCAAAAGCTCCCGTAGTAACTGCATCGGCAAAGCCAGTTTTAATTCCCCTCTCCTCTAAATTTGCCAGTTTTTCCCGATGACGACCGATAACTAATAACTCGCAACCTGTTATGACAAGAGTTTGCGCCACTAACTGTCCGAGTTTGCCATCCCCCACTACTACTACTTTATCTACAGGACAAATTTGTATCTGTTGTTGAATTTCTAATGCTGCTGCTACTGGTTCAGTAAATGTAGCTTCATCGGTCGAGACATTATCGGGTACGGGATGGAGATTTTTTACTGGCAAGGTGAGATATTCTGCAAAAGCTCCGTTGCGGTTGACTATTCCTAAGACTGTCCGATTTTCACAGTGGGTGGGTTGGTTGCTGAGGCAAAAGCGACAATTGCCACAAGCAGCGTTAATTTCTCCGACTACTCGTCGATGGAGTAGATTTTCTGGTCCTTGTTCAACTATGCCGACAAATTCATGGCCGAGGATACCTTTATAAGGATAGTAGCCTCTGAGAAGTTCTAGGTCTGTGTTGCAAATGCCTGCTCGCAAGACTCGGACTAGGGCTTCTCCTGTGGGGGGATGGGGTTTGGGTAGGTCTGTGCGGAGTTGGAGTTGTTGGTTTTCTAGCCAGATTCCTTTCATTTTCTGTTTCTGTTTTTTGGTTGGTTTAGTTAGTTTGATTTTAGCGAGTACCTGAATTTTTGAGTATCATAACTAAATATCAGGATGAGAAGAACGCTCAATTCTTTTTTGTGAATGATTAATATAGCATTCCTATTTTGGTTACGAAAAAAATATCCTAGAAAAAGGGAACAGGGAATAGGGAACAGGAAACAAGGATAAGACTTTCAGGATTTTTATCTATATTTTTGATTTGTTATAAATAATTATAGGATTGCTATAGTTTTTCTTTCCCAGATTAAAGGTAAAGCTGCTTCGTAATACCATTTTTGGAACTGCAAAGCCATTTTCTTTTTAGCTAGACAAAGTACATTTAATAACCCTTCTTGTTTGATGGTTAAAATTTGATGTTTCTAAAGAAAAAGTTGACCATTTGCATCTTCATCAATATAATTCAACCCTTTAGCGTTTTCTGGAATTTTTTCGCAAGCTACCGGGTGAAGTTCCAAGGCTGCTAATAGATCTACAGCTATTAACATGAGAGTTTCGGTTGTTTGGATAAATCGGATTAGATGACCATTAAAATAAAGCTTTTGGCAATTTTGTGGTATTTGATTCATGGAACTAATTTTTAACTCTACTGTTAATAGCATGAACCAGAATTTAATTTACTTGGTCTAAGTAAAAGTCAGAGTTATGTTAAAGTTTGTCAAATTTGTCAAATTTGTCAAAGTTGTCAAAGTTGATTTTTTTCAGTTATGGGTAGGTCACTTCGAGCCTCTGAGGAAAGCGTTCAAAAAGTTAAAAATGCTTTGAAACGTTTGAGATGGAAACAACAGGGTTTAGCCACCAGAGTTGAATGTTCCCGTCAAACTATTTTTAGCTTTCTGAAGAGAAAACCAATTTATTGTGAAATTTTTGAATCTATTTGCTCTGAATTTGGTTTCACTATAGAAGAAGTTGCTGAGATAGAATCGAATAATATCAATAATTTAGTGGTAAGAGTACGAGAAATTATTGAGCATATTATCCGCGACCGATGTGGCACAATGCGGATTTTTGATATGACTCAACCCATTGGGTTAAATGATATTTCTACTCATGTAAATATCCTAGAAAAAATTACGGCACGCCGACGTAAATCGATTAATGAGTTATTGCAAGAATGTCAATTAGGAAAGTTTGAAGGTTGCGTATTTGGAAAAACTACAGAGGAAATATTTCCAGCAATAGAGGCAGTATAAAAATATCGAAAGTTAATGAGTTGGGGTAACCCCGGAGCAGGTAAAACTGCTTTTTTAAAATATATAGCTATTCAATGTATAGAAGGTAATTTTTTATCTGACTATTTACCTATATTTTTGACTCTGAGAGATTTTGCTGAAGTTGCGGATAAACAGGGAATTTTGGAATATATTCATCAGGAATTTTTTCCAAGTTTCCCGATACAAGAAAGTTCTTTACAAGAAATTATTAGGGAAGGCAGGGCAATAATTTTATTTGATGGTTTGGATGAGGTGAGGGAGGTAAATGTGGAGGATGTTATTAGGAAAATTCGTGATTTTTCCGATCGATATCCAGCAAATCATTTTATTATTACCTGCCGAATAGCAGCGAGAGAATATACGTTTGAAAAATTCACTGAGGTGGAAGTTGCTGATTTTGATGATGAACAAATATCGACATTTGCCAATAATTGGTTTAAAAATAAGTCTGTCAAACCAGAATATTTTCTGGAACAGGTACGATAAAATGAGCGAGTTTTGGAACTGGCGACAAATCCTTTATTACTAACTCTTTTATGTTTAGCATTTGAGGAGTCTGGAAATTTTCCAGCAAATCTTTCTGAGTTGTATAAGAAAGGATTAGATGCACTACTGAAAAAATGGGATGCTAAACGTGGGATTCAGCGACACCAAGTTTATCATAAATTATCGCCTCAACGGATGCTAATTAACTAGAGGCAAATTTTCAGGATGTGTGGAAAATTCATGGCAGAGTCTGGAGTAATAAATTAAGAAAATTAATTATTAAATATCGCAATATTTGTCACGATTGGCAGTTTAACGATGAGCAAATATTTGCCTTGGAAGAATATTATCATGCTAATGTAAGACTTTTAAATTGCCTCAACAGTGATTGCTATGTTAGCCGAGAAGTTCGACAAGAAATAAAAGACACATTATTATTACCAATTGCTGAAATAGAAAAACCCAACACAGCAAGTCTTTAAGTTATAGACATCCTTTCATACCAATAAAATCTCAATCAAAATCAAACTCCAGAATTAGCATAATTTTGTTTTGATAAACTTCTCTAGATTTACTAAACGGAGAAAAAATCAAAAGATATAGCGATCGCTCCAACCACTTAAAGTATGACAAAATAATTAGAAAGTTATTCTTACCTTTTATTCTACTTTGCTACAAGCGATCGCAAATTTACTTTGAAAGCAAAACTAGATTTTCATCAGTTACTATAGCTTTTACTAATCAAATTACATTTTTATATTATTTATCCAAATTAAAATTTCGCTATTTTCTCCCCATTATTACAAAATATTTCAGGAACTTGCGTTATTTCAGCGATTTGGTATCATCTGAATACATCAGGTATTGTGCCAATGCTCTAACTAAACCTAATAAAACACTACACTCTGGAACACTACAATGGCTTCTTTACGTTAATAGCATTCCTAACTAACTAATTTTTAAGGTACTTAGATAACTTCAAAATCAACAAAATTTCAGCAAGTATAAATGCTTAAGTAATTCTAGGGATTGACAAAATAATATATATGAGATGTTTAGGCGTTGCTAAATCAAGGTATGAAAATAAAAATTTAAAATCTCAACTATTTGTTATTCAATAGTTTAGCAATTACCAAAAAAATACAAATCATAACCACGCATCAGCAATGCCGTTAAAGAAGTAAAAATTCGGCGATCGCTCAAATTATCTCCTGGTAATATAAGGTGCAAAAATCATCACTTGTTTACTACTACTCAAAGTTTATGGTTAATAGTTTTATATCAAAAACTCTTTTTACCCAAAACTAACAGCTAACACTTGCTTCTACCAATTAAATTTCATACCTAAATATTCTTCCAAACGCTGATTATGAGGTTGGAAATACTCACTTAACTTTTGTCGAATTGACTCACTAATAGATGCATAAGAACCAGCATTTAATTTTGGATAATCTCGAATTTGATAATTTGGCAAATCTAGAAAATCGAAAACTTGCTTCATTGTACTTGCCGGGCAATTATAAAAATCTTCACTTTTCAAAATGAGCAATTGTTCCCTGCGAAAAACAGTCAACCATTTTTGCAGCCAATCTAAATATAAACTAGAAGCTATATAATCCCCCTGATAACTCCAATAATCCTGCTGTTGAACTAAACTAGATGAAACTTTAATTAGTTTTTCCAGCTTAGAACTAATCACCTCTTCAACAGACATACTTTCAGGATTTGAACGTACCTCGTGATAATAGTTAGATATAGCTCTATCTACGGGATTTCTTAACAGCAGAATTAGTTTAATTTTCGGGAAAAAATGAAATAGCCTAGCCGGAGTATTTGGAGAATCAAAATAACTAGGGCTTGCTTCTCCAGTTAAGAACTTTTCTGAATCTGGAATCAATGGAAAATGTGCCCGATACCAATCCAAACCTCGATAAAAATAGAAAGACCAGAAATCAATTTCTTTTTTAATGGCAGGTATAATTTGTGGATGTTGAGTTAGATAATTATAAATAGATGTAGTTCCCCCTTTTTTAACTCCAATGACTAGAAAATTTGGCTGGGAAACTTCTGGAAATTTTTGCTGTTTTTGAAAAAAGTTAGGATAGTTATTTTGAATTTGTTGTTGACACGCTGTTTGATAAATTTCTATAGCTTCAGTCTTTTTATTTAATTGAGTTAGAGCTTCAGCTAAGTTGAGATAACGACAGACTGAGTTATTTGGATAATCAATAAATTGCTGAAATAAGTTAACTATTCTTTGGAGTGTACCTCGTTTCTCAAAAGTTTTCCAGAGACGAATATCAGACCACCAAGCAAAATCGGGATTAAGTTCAATAGCACTATGGTAAGCAATGGCAGCTTCTCCCCATTTTTGTTGTTGGGTTAAGGCTAATCCTAGCTCATAGTAAGATTGACTATCTGTTTTGGTTTCGACAGCAGCATAATATGAAGTTAATTGTTGTTCTAGTTTAATTTTTTGTCGTAATATTTGCTCTAATTGCTGATAAATATATATTGGGTTTTGATTGGGGAGAACTTCTAGAAGCATATAATAAATAATGATAGCTCCAGAAATTTGATTTTTGTCTGCTAAGGCATTTCCTAGTTGGAAGTATAATTCTCGATTTTCTTTGATTAGATGTAGTGCTTTTTGGTAAATAGGATATTGGTCAGGATGCTGAATAGCATGACAATAATAGTTAATAGTTTGATCTAAGTTTGGTTGAGAAATTTGGGCAAGAGCATCTCCTAATTGTAGGTGCATCCAGGGTAAGTTAGGTTTCGTATGAGCCACTTCTAAATAAATGGCGATCGCTTCGTCTATTCTGTTTTGTTTAAGTAGAACATCTCCTAAACATTGCCGATACCAAATTACTTCAGGGTTGAGTTTTATTGCTTGGCGATATATTATTTCTGCTGGTTCTAATTGGTTTGTTTGAAATAGAATATCTGCTAATTTTTGGTGGGTGCCTTTTGTTTGTGGGTTAAGTTTAATTGCTGTTTGATAATTAGCAATAGCTGACTCAAATTCTCCTACTTTAACTAAAGATTCTGCTAATTTTTGGTAAGCCCAGTAGTTATCGGAGTTAAGTTTAATAAAACTGCGGTAGGCTTGAATGGCTGGTTCCCATTTTTCTAGTTGAGTTAAGGCATTTCCTAAGTGATAGTAAGACCAGGGAAAATTTGGATTTAGTTTAATAGCTTGATTGTAAGCAGTAATGGCTTCATCCCATCTTTGTAGTTGATTTAAAGCTTGCCCTAATTTATAGTAAGACCAGGTAAAATCCGAATTCAGTTTAATAGCTTGATTATAAGCATTAACAGCTTCATTCCACTGTTGTTGCTCTAGAAATTTTTCTGCTAATTCATAGTAATTCATTTGCTGTTATGTTTTCGATAATTACCCACCCTTTAGCCGCAGGGCTAATTCTTTGTTGTCAGAGAATATTTGCAACCTTATATTTTTTGAGTCCTGTACTTCGCACAGTCTCGACCCTTCCCACACTCTCCTCCTTTTTTCTAAGCGTGACAATAAATAGAACCTGCCCTTTAGCCGGGGAAAGTCATACTAAATATCAAAAATTTTTCTATATTTATAGCAGTTTTCACAAAGGTAAACTACGTAGGGTTTGCTGAAAAAGTCTTATGGGTGAGGGAAGGAGTCAGGAGTCAGGAAAAATGAGAATTACAAAGGGTTTAGTCGGAACAATTGTCCTTAAATTTTCTCTTCCTTGTCTGCTCAAAATCCTCACTTTTTTAGCATAATTGGAGCAAAAAGCTTGTACTTTTTTGGTACAAAATCAGGCTAAAGTATTTACAGATAAAGGTTTTTAGATTTAATCAGCAAGCCCTAACTAGATTCAACATCAGATAAAAGATTTTTGTACCTAGAGACTAGGGGAGAAAAATTGCCCAAGCAAATATATAGAGGCGATCGCTCACTTACTCTTAAAAAATAATTTTAAGGAACTTTGGCACTGCCACAAATATCGGAATTATTTCCATAACAATTTGCAATGTTAGCTGAAAAATCAAAGAAGCTAACACCGAACACTATATTTATCAGGAGAAAAATTCAGTTCAGCTAAAAAATCAGAGTCAAAGCTAACCAAATCCTTGAGGTTTATCTTCCTCCTGTTCTACATCTCGGAAAAACTTACGAATAATTTCCACATCAGGCTCTACCTCAATCCACAGGCGGGCACCACCAGCTTGAGTGCTATTAGGTTTATGAGGGCGATAGACGATTTTGCAGTTTCCCATAATTTCTACTTCGTGACAGCGATCATTTCTATTTCCTTGTTTAACAGAAATGGCTGGTAGAGAAGTGCCGTAGTCTCGGTTATGGTCAATTTCTCTTCGCAGCACATGGATAAAAGTATTGCCTGTACGGATTCCTTTATTCCAAGTTCCTTGAGGACCTCGACGACCAGGAGTAATTTCTGGCATTCCTCTACTATTTAAAGGAATTACCCAGAAGCGTTTGACTTTTTTGGCTCCTTTCAGGCGACCTTGCCTCAGAAGTAATCTGAGTCGAGCAGTAGAAATATTTAAAAGAAAAGCTGCTTCTGTTGTACCAACTGTATTTGGTTGAGTATTTGTATCTTTCATAAACTGTTTTGGAACATATCAAGGATAAATTGAATAACCATTTACCATCAAACCACAAAGGATTTAATTTGAAAATATTTGATTTTCCAGTATTAACTTTAGTAGTAATCTTAGTAAGAAATTTTACAATTACCCAAAATCTCAATTTAAGATCATCGCTATACTGTTTCGGAGTATATTAAGGATAAACTTGGATAATTATTTACTACCAAACTACAAAGGATTTCACTTGATAAATAATTTTTGATTTTCCAGTATTGATTTATTGATTTATAGAAAGATAAATTTTAGTAGGTTAAGGATAGACAGAATGACTGTTGAAATTTGGATGGGAAAAAATTTTGATACATCCTATGAAAGAGAAGCTGTAGGAATATTTTTGGATGATATGGAGTTTCGCTTCGGTAATGAAGAGAAACTCCATTTAGTTTTAATGGATTATTATATTGAAAACCGTCAGATTGATTTAACAGTCCTCAAAAATGATGCGATTATTCCTATTGAATTAAAAGAATGCCATGAACCATTTCTAGCATCTGAGAATGGTGATTGGTGTACGCCAAGTGGGTATATTGTAGGTAGTGAAGATAGAAATCCATTTCAACAGATTTATGAAAATCGGCTTAAATGGCTTAACTTACTAAAAGGAAACAAACATAAGTTTCGTTGCTTGGAGACAGCCACAGATAATCGACCTTTTTGGTGTTCAACTTATATTGTTGCTATTAGCCCTTCACTTCATCCAGACACCACAAATAAAATTTCTAGCGATAGTTGGTGGTTTAGACTATTTGGGCTTGATGAACTGGCTAAAAAAATAGAATTTGAAACTCATAAGTATATGAATTTTTCAGATGATGAATTAAGAAATATAGCTTCTGACTTATTATCGCTGAAACAAAAGTCTCATCAGACTACAAAAAATATAGCAGAATGGGAAAATAAACTGAAAGAACGAGAAGAAAGGCTGGAAAAGCGCGAACTGGAAATCAAGCAAAAAGAAAAAGAACTGGCAAAACGAGAAGAGTTTCTTGGTATCCAAGAAGCAAAATTTAAAAAGTGGGCAGATGAACTTCAAAACTGGGTAGATGAACTTCATAAAGCAAAAGAAAGTCTTTAAATGAAAAGCAATGATTATCAATAATAGTTTTGAGCAGGATTTAGTTTACGACGATAATTGCTCATACTTTTTTAGTTCAACAAATCAGTCAAGGCAGAAAAATATTCGGTGATAGTTTTCCGACTTATTTTTACATCTTGGCAAAATTATCAGCTTTTTTCTCTGGCAAAATTTCTAGATGAAATGAGAATTACCTCCTATTTATCCCCTCAACTAAAATGTACTGAAGCTGAAAAATTATCTTCTCAGTTGCC
>JAAUYJ010183200.1_pt1 | contig 16663 bp, 19 predicted proteins | sample 7278031 | NCBI WGS metagenome assembly JAAUYJ01 (sample SAMN14350222, study PRJNA611818) | marine sediment metagenome | isolation source: surface marine sediment (1.8m) | place: French Polynesia: Moorea | collected 2018-08 | reverse complement strand
CCTCCGCCGTTGACCAGGTTGGAGGCCGGAGTGGTGACGTGGAGGCTGTGCAGGTGGTGGGGGTTGCTGCCGTTGAGTCCACCGCCTCCCCCGTGGTGACTGCCGTGGTGGTGGTAGCCTCCTTGGTGATAGTGGTGGTGGTGGAGGTGGCTGTGGTGCGGCTGGCCGCTGCTGTGGGTGGTGATGGGTATGGAGGCGATGTGGGTGTAAGAGGATGTTGGCGGCGGCGCCACCGGCGGCAGGTCCACCAGGTCCCCTCCGTGCTGCGACAGGACGGTGGACGCCTGGCGCAGCAGGTCGGCGTTGATCTGGTCCACGTTGACGGTGAGCACCTCCCTGCCGTCGGCCAGCGCTGTAACGCCCGACATGGAGCCGGAGGACATGGACTTGGTGGGGCTGTTGGCGCCGCCCACCGTGCTCATGAGGGTGATGCCGCCGCGGCCGCCGCCCGCCGCCGCCGACACGCGCTGGTGGTAGTGCCCGCCGCTGCCGATGGCGCCAGAGTTGGTGATGCACGTGACGGACCTGGCGACCTGCGGCGCGTTCGGAGGAGCTGCCGGGTGGTGCTGCACCTGTCCCGAGGAGTTGTATCGCGCCATGTTCTGCTGTGAGGCGGCGTTCAGCCTGGTCATGGACTTGTAGATGCCCATCCTGGTGTCGAATGGCCCGCCCGGGGCGGGGGGGCCGACGGGGGCGACACCAACGCCGCCGCCGGAAGGAGAAACTACAGCAGGGGCGGTGCTCAGCTTGGTCATGGACCTGTGCCCCTGCTGCTGCTGCTGCTGCTGCTTTGAGCTTGGGGCTACAGTGAGGGCGGTGGAGGAGGAGGTGGGGGTGACGGAAGACTTGTCCAGCTTATTTCTTGAGCCGGAGGAGGAGGCTACCTTCGGCGCCGGCTGCTGCTGGTACAAGTGGAGGTGGCCGCCGCCGCCGGAGGACGAGGAGGAGAGCTTGTTGTTGAGCTCACCCCTGGATCCGCTGCCTCCCACTTTGACGATGGTGACTGAGGGATGCTGCAAAAAGTTTCAAGCAAAGAAAAAAAGTTTTTGATGGTTCATGAATACACCGAGTTCCGGATTTGAATAAACTATGCTTGCGTGGTACTACCTGTCCTCCTCCTCCCCCATTTATGCTGGTCTTGTGGTTGTGGTTGTCCAACTTTGTTATCTCCCTCGACGTCTTCAGGTTGAACTCGTTCCTCAGCTCGTGCACGTAACTCCTTTTGATATAAGATAGTCGCATTAATTCATGAACAAACGCACACGACAACAGTCCATGAACAAGAGGAAAACTCTGAGGTAAGCATGATAATGAAAAGAGCAGGAAAACAGTTAAGAAAGGTTTGTCTCGTCCCTACACAGTGTTTTCTTGAGGTAGACTCATTTCTATATCCTGTTTATGGGTTATGGCGCGGAGGGGGCGTATGTCATGGAGTACGGCATAAATATGACGCCTCCGCCTTCCCACCTTGCCGCCGAGGAGGCCCCGTCCTCCAGGCTGGAGACCCTGTTGACCACGTTGGCCGTGAGGAGGTTCGGGTAGCGGTTGACGAGGGAGATGATTTCCTTGAGCACCATGGTGTGCTTGTCCGCGTCCACCCGGCCGAGCATGGACAGCACAAAGTCCATGGTCTCCTGGGATTTGTCCTGGAACAGTAATAAAAAATCTTAACGATCGTCACGTGTGTGATATCACGTTACGGCCCCATGTCTCGAGAGTATTTCTCATACGCCAGATTCTGTTGTCATACGCTCCAATTAGGTACGGGGCACCAATAGCGGAAAGAACGTTTGCACCCATAGACTGTCGCACAGTCTTTTTCTGGCCGTACCATGCATCCAGACTTGATTGTCCAATCTCATACGTATAGTGTATATAGTACATCTATACCTACACTAACAATGTCGTTATGCCGGTACATTTCACGCTCGGTGGGCACATAAGGTGTGAGGAGAATTACCCGGCAGCTCATTGTAGACAGTTATTTTTCTTCAAATTGTTGTGTCATGGTCCCTATTCTCCCTAAAAAACTGAAAAATGGGGGGGAAGCAATTTCTCACCTTTCTTATCTTTGCCACCGCGACCATGACCTGTATGGATGCCAGCGCCGTCTTTGGGAAGTTCTCCGCCGTGTCCCTGAAGGCCTTGAGGTGGTCCGCCAGGATCTGGGGCCGCTCCAGGGCGACGTTGTAGAACACCTGCAGGGTGGAGGCCGCGGTGGAGGCAGAAGAGAGGGACTCGCACAGCTGGGGAACGGAGGGCTCCAACAACTGCAGGAAAAACAGTCTTAGTTTTTAGTTTTACGATAAACTTTTTTTCAATTTTCTATTACCGCAGGGTTGTCCTTGGCGATGAGCCCGAATAGCGACAGGAGTGCGAGCTTCTCCGTGTTTTCGCAGTTGTGGAGTATTGACACGAGCGTCATTGCGTGGTTGTTGATGGGGTGCCTGTTGACGGCGTAGATGGTGGGGAGGACTCGGGAGAGGGAGTAGTTGCCCGAGATGACGCTGTCGATGACGGGCTGGATGTGTCGGGCGAGGAGCTCAGCGTGCTCGATGGCGGCCAGGGAGAGGTAGGAGGACATGTTGCGGCTCAGCTCGCGGTTGCCCTTGTGGAGGAACTTGACGGAGACGGGCAGGGCCAGCTCCATCACGTTGCGCTTGGAGTAGTTCTGCAATAAATGGAGGAGAAGAGAAAGAACTTTGTGTGATCGCGGCGCTAATTAGGAAAATTTACGGCAAAGCAGCAACAGGAGGAAACAACAGCAACGTCGGTATCGACGTGCGTTAATACAGGTCATCTGCAGTGGAAATGGTATCAGCAACATCAGCAAAAGCAACAATAACTACTACTACAGCAGCAGCAACAGCAGCAGCAGCAGCAGCAACAACAACAGCAGCAGTAGTAGTAGTAGTAGCAGCGGCAGCGGCAACAACAACAACAACAACAACAACAACAAAAGCAGCAACAACATTAACAGCAGCAGCAAAGACTACTTCTACTACAGCAGCAGCAAAAACAACAGCAACAACTACTACTACAGCAACAGCAGCAAAGAAAAGAACTGTTCTTATTGATCTTACCAGGAAAATGCACGACATGACGTCTGAGGCAATCTTGGCGTGGGGCGGGTCCAGCCCGTTGGCCTCTGGCCTCAGGCTGTAGCAGAGGCACGTCTCTAGTAGGGCGACGAGGGCGGGGGCGCTCTGCTCGATCGTGCCCGTTTCGCGGATGGCAGAGGTCAGCCGGGTGATGCAGATCTCGACCAGGCTCTGGTCGTTGTGGTTGGTCAGGAAGTCGGGCTAAGAAAAGGAGAATTACTGTAGTTAGTTGATCTCGCTATTAAGCTGACTGTATTTCAATTACCTGGGTGATGGTCTCCTGTATCTTCTCCAGCACCTCCGACAGGTCAGAGATGATGAACTGGTCCTCCAGCGAGAAGAGGTCTCCGGCCTAATGAACAAATTAACATGTCAATATCAAAAGTGTCCCTTTCGCAGCCGCCACCTGTTGCTGGCACTCACCTTGGAGAGGTTCTTCTGAACCAGCACCTGGGAGAAGAGCGTGTGCATCTTGGAGCCGGAGGAGCAGGAGGATCACTCTGTGTAGAGACAAAAGGACCACATCGATGTGACTTTTTTCTACGCACTTTTTATAGTGTTTCTCGCTAACTGCAATGCTCGATCAGCACCACCTCCAGTAGTTTTAGTTCGCCACTCACTCTCGCTCTTTCTACCTGAGGAGGGAGACGTCTTCTTCCTCCTCCTCCTCCGGCTCTCTTTCCCCCTCCCCTTTTCCCCAGGTGGAGATGATTGCTGCTGCCAAGAGCTCCGTACCTTCACCTCTCTCCGTGGTCATCCGAGCGAGGAGGGAAGGGGGGGGGGGGCATTGGCAGCCAGCGACTGCGCTGGAGAAGGAGTGGGCCCGAAAAAGACAAGATAGAGGAGCAGGTAAAGGGGTTCGTTCTCCTCCTCCCTCAATAATATCTTTTGTCGTACATGCACTTTGTTGGAAAGTAGAGAGAAGCACTGGATGTTTGGGAGATGCGGAGTGTAGCTTTTCTTTTATTGTTGCACATGCGGTGACAATTCAGTGAGCAGCTTTCACTTTCAGCCAATCCTACCTACGTTTTTGGGCGCCCCATTCTCCCTTCCCCCTTGGTGGTGCCCATTGTTGGGTCACCTGTGCCGGCGGCAGCAGCGGTGTGTGATAAGGGGGGAAGGATCCCCCACCTCCTCCTTCCTGTTGTTGTAACGGGATTTGAAGGAAAGAAGTCTCAAATAGACATCTTCCTCATTTCCGGCACTTTGGAGAAAAGAAGAATCGCGCTAATTTAATTACGCAAAGGAAAATAAGGCAAACTTTATTAATTTTATTGTCTTTTCCCCACCTTTAGAAATGTTTACTCCTCTTATTGTTCCATATTCATAGGTTCGAAAATGAAGGACTAAAATTCTTGAATATTTTTCGTACGTCTGACTGTTGTACATTTTCTTTTTGGAAATGCTTCTTCAAGCGGAATGTTTCGTAAATTTATTTCCAGTATTATGGGAAATTCCCTTCCGAATGCGAAATAAACAAGGTTTCGAGATTATCTATTGAATGGCTTGCGCGTTCTTTTCCCATTTTGCCAGTCATTCGGCCAGGAAGAGCGGACACAGCTGAAGAAGAAAGAAACTGACCGGTCCGGGCGAGAAAACAAAAAAGGCCAAAAGCGGAGAAGATAACAGCCTTCCGCAAAGTTAATTAGCACTTTTTAACAGTAAATTCGCGCCTTTGCCGCCATGTCCGCCGTGGCCAAGTCCCCCTCTGGCGGTCCCCCCGTGGACGCCGCCCGCGAGAAGGCCCTGGCGGACTACAAGAAGAAGCTCCTGGAGCACAAGGAGATCGACGCTCGGTTGAAGTCCATGCGCGACGAGTGCAAGACGCTGACCAAGCAGTACGACAAGTCCGAGAACGACCTCAAGGCACTCCAGAGCGTGGGGCAGATCGTGGGCGAGGTCCTCAGGCAGCTCACCAAGGACAACTTCATCGTGAAGGCCACCAACGGACCGCGCTACGTTGTGGGGTGCCGCAGGCAGCTGGACAAGAACAAGCTCAAGCCGGGGACGAGGGTGGCGCTCGACATGACCACGCTGACAATCATGAGGTACCTGCCGCGCGAGGTGGACCCGCTCGTGTACAACATGTCTCACGAGGACCCCGGGGACGTCTCCTACTCCGAGATTGGAGGGCTGTCCGAGCAGATCAGGGAGCTGCGCGAGGTCATCGAGCTGCCTCTGCTCAACCCTGAGCTCTTCCAGCGCGTTGGCATCACCCCGCCCAAGGGATGCCTCCTCTACGGGCCGCCCGGCACGGGAAAGACCCTCCTGGCGCGCGCCGTCGCCTCGCAGCTGGACGCCAACTTCCTCAAGGTGGTCTCCTCCGCCATCGTGGACAAGTACATCGGCGAGTCCGCCCGCCTCATCCGGGAGATGTTCAACTACGCGCGGGACCACCAGCCCTGCATCATCTTCATGGACGAGATCGACGCCATCGGCGGGAGGAGGTTCTCCGAGGGCACCTCCGCCGACAGGGAGATCCAGAGGACGCTCATGGAGCTCCTAAACCAGATGGACGGATTCGACGTCCTGGGCAAGGTCAAGATGATCATGGCCACCAACCGTCCGGACACGCTGGACCCGGCGCTGCTGCGCCCGGGCAGACTGGACAGGAAGATCGAGATCCCGCTGCCCAACGACCAGGCCAGGCTGGAGGTGCTAAAGATTCACGCCTCCGGCATCACCAAGCACGGGGACATCGACTACGAGGCCGTCGTCAAGCTCTCGGACGGGTTCAATGGCGCTGACCTCAGGAACGTGTGCACAGAGGCTGGGCTATTCGCCATCAGGTACCTCACATTCATTGTCAAGCTTGTTTGCTTCGCTGCTATTAATTTATCTATCTTTATTATTCCTCTCAGGGCTGAGCGTGAGTACGTGTTGGACGAGGACTTCATGAAGGCCGTGCGGAAGGTGGCCGAGAACAAGAAGCTGGAGACCAAGCTGGATTACAAGCCCGTTTAGTCCTCCACATTATTTGTATACATTTAACAGCTTTGGCAAATGTCCAGGAAATAAATTATTGAGTCGCTTAGATACAGTCACTTTCTCGATGCTTTCGTACTGTATTCGTCAGATAATTTCGTTGGAAAAGATTGCCTATGCCATCTGTATGAAATTCAAAACTTAGCGGCGCTAACTGAAGGAAGAACTTGACTAAAGAATCTATATTTTAGTATATTTTTAATATTTATTGGGGGAGATGAAGGTAGTGTGTAAAGATTGCGAGATACTTTTCTAGTTTCTTCCGGTTCGCTGCCTTTTGCAATGTCATCTTGTGAATGCCACTGAACGGGAATAAAACCGACGTAATGTTATATAACTTAGCAATGTGTGACCGACAAATGAAAAGTCTTAAAGATCATTAAATAAAAATATTTTGTACAGAATATAAAGTTTGTGGAAGTCGCGCAAAAAATAATTTCCGCAGTTACTCGGAAATTTTCTTCTGTGCTCAGCTGACGCAGGCGGAATTTATCAAAGATACCAAATCGTGTTCTTGAACCTTGGTTTCTGACCTGACAAAAACATAAAATTATTTTTTTAAAATAAAATAGCATAAATTGAAAATAGATTTGCTACGTTGTCTTTGGTATAAGATGTTTTAATACTGTACGTATGGTTTTGTGTTCTGTTTTACTCTCTTTTCCCTCCGATCTGGCAATCCTGTTTCCAAGCTGCCAAAGGCAGAGAAAGGAAGGAAAGTGCGGATTCAGAATTAGAAAGAAGAAAGAAAATTGAAGAAAGGAAGTCCACTTTTTTGGCCTTTCTTTCTTTCTTGGCCTTTAACTTTTGTGCGCAAAAAGGCGCGTCCCTCCCTGTGGATACTTCCCCGCCCAGGGCACCCCGAGAGGCCAGTGAACCCGAGAACCCCGTCAGACCCTCCGGGATAGCAAAGAGAGGCTGGACCCGAACAGCGGCGGCAGCAGAAAGCGTCCGGCGCCCAACGACGACATGGACCCGGAGGAGGTGAGCAATGATCACACAGATGAGTAGCACGCCACGTCCTTACCGCTCACCTTGACCTCTACTCCAACTTTCAGATCCGTCGCAAGCGCCTGGCGCGCCTGGGAGGCGGCGGCGGCGGCGGCGGCGGCGCGACCTCGCCACCCAACGCCGCCGGCGCTGACGGCGCCTCTTCCAGCGAGCCCACGTCCCCGTCCGATTCGGTGGGCGCCCCCAACGGGAGCGCCTCCTCCTCCTCGGCCTCCTCCTCCGGGGTGTCCTCCGCCTCGCCCACCTCCGCGCCCCCGTCCAACCCGCTGATGCCTCCCCCGGCCGCAGCGCCGCGATCCGATGCGGCCTCCGCCTCCAAGTCCAACGGTGGCGAGGAGGACACGGCCATGGACACCTCCTCGCAAGAAGTCAAGAGGAGCGCCTCGGCTGGAGTGAGTTACCTTGACAGCTATCTAGCTAGACATGTAGTTTACCTGTTCACTCTTTTTCCAGACCACCAGCCAGATGGACACGTCCTCTTCTCCCGCCCCCGGCTCCTCCAAGGAGGCGACCAAGTCCCCCACCCCGGGCCCCTTCTCCGCCCTCCTCGTGCCCCTGGCCCGCGACGCCAGCACCGCCTCCGCCGCCTCCTCGACCGGGTTCGACTCCGGCATCGAGGGCATGGAGGGGGTGGAAGAAGGGGGCGCGGCCGCCGTGGCAGCAAGAGCGAGGAGGGGCAACACCCCCGGCGCTGCGCTCGCCAGCCTGCAAAACATCTTCAGGGTGCGCCTGCACGGAGCCACCCCCGCCGCCAACGCCGCCTCTGGCGACCTTCTGGACCTTCCTGAGACTAGCCAAACGCTACGTGAGCACGAGGCGGAGCGCCCCGCCGGGCCTAACATGCTCGAGGTGGTGAGCGACGTCCTCACCGAGACGCTCATGCTGATGGCCGCCGGCACCTACCCGGCCGGGGTGGCCAAGAAGAACGTGTCCTGTGTGGCCGACAGCATGATGGACTACCTCCTCCAGTGCTACGAGAGGGTGGAAACGGAAAACAGAGATTTAAAGAAGGTATTATTCGACCTGCGTTCCGTCTTCCGCAGGATAATGTACCATCAAACGACTTTTTCTTTTTTTCAGAAATCGAAAGAGCCGCCCTTCATGCAGGCTCTGATGGCGTCCTGGGAGTCGATCGTCGAGTTCTCCTGCCTCGTCCTGCGCGGGTGCTTCGACACGAGCCAGGACTCCTCCGTGGCCATGCCCCACAGCGCCCTGTTGAAGCCGGTCCTGGAGCAGAAGCTCCCAGGGGGCTTCCTCCTCCTCGTCATGGAGAAGAAGGGCTACGAGTGGGAGGAGGTTAGAGAGATCTTCGCCCCTTTGATGGAGAACCTTGTCCGCGAGACCCGCCGCGCCAGCCTGGTCGAGTCCTCCTCGCGGGCCCCGCTCCTGGCCATCGCCGAGCTGTGCGACCTGAGACTCAACTCCAACGCCAGGCCCTTCTGCAGGCTGCTGACCGAGCTGGACCTGTGGCTGCCGGACCCGATGACGGACGCCCCGGGGAGGGAGCTGACCTACACCAGCGTGCTGGGGCCGCTGATGTCCGTCTCCGTGTTCGCGGAGGAGGACCCAAAGGTCGCGGAGAAGTACTTCTCGGGGAAGCAGGGCCAGGCTCAGGTCAGGGCGGTGGCGCAGCAGCTGCAGCAGGACCTGGAATTCCTCAGGGTAAGTTCTCATGAAGTTTTAGAATGCTTTGTCACTTTCCGCTCGCTTCCGTACGCTTGCTTTACCCGTTTTTCATAGGTCTCCTTGCACAAGTTGGTACACTCGATCCTCGTCAACTCGGCAACCCGAGAGTCTGCTCTGAAGTACTTGAGCGAGGTGAGATATCCACTTCAAGGCGAAACGATGCAATATCAGGTCTGGAAAGCAATTTTCCTCGTTCCTTTCTAAATTAAGGTCCTCGTGCGCAACGTGAAGAGACAGCAGATGCACGTTGACGAGCGGCTGGTCGCGGGAGACGGATTCATGATCAACTTCGTCTCTGTGATGCAGGTACGCACGCAGCCACATTTCCAAGTTTTTGGTGTACTTATTTACGCTCTCTTTCGCCCTTTCAGAACCTTGCTTCCAAGGTTCGCCTTGATAAGGTTGACCCGTTCTACTTCTACCACCCTCGCTGTCGCCTGGGGACGATCCCCAACGACGAGACCAGGCTGCGGATGAACGCCCAGGAGGTGGAGGAGTGGCTCAAGCAGAGGAAGGACGGTGCCGACTCTAAAGGAGAAGAGGACAAGAGTCCCAACTTCCACACCGAGTGCTGGTACCTGACACTGCAGGCGCACCACCTGTCGGTGCTGCCCTGCATCAGGAGGTACCAGAGGAGGCTGCGGGCGCTCAGGGAGCTACAGAAGATGGTCGAAGAGCTGGAACGGACGCAGGTGAAATGGAGAAATTCAATTGCCTAAACCGTACATGTTAATGCCCCCCTTTCTCCCTTGCACTTACATAGGCCCAGTGGTCGGCCAACCCCGCGCTCTCCATGAGGAACAAAGGTCTTCTCAAGAAGTATAAAAGTCAGCTAAAAGTGAGTAATTGCTCTTGAACGCGCCGTGGATATCAACAGAGTTACACCGTCTGTGGCCTTTTCAGAAACTGAGCAAGGCCAAGGCGTGCGCGGACACCGGCCTGCTGGACCAGCAGCTCTTCCAGCGCTGCCTGCAATTCTACTCCTCCGTCTCGCAGTTCCTTCTCTTGACCATGCGCGACGCCGCCAAGCCCGACGGCCTCTTCGACATGGAGGCCCTCTCCGACCCGTCCTCCTGGCTGCCGCTGCCCTCAGAGGACGTCCCCAAGATGTTCGCCTCGCTGCCAGAGTGGGTCATCGACGACCTCGCGGACTTTCTCCTCTTCGCGCTACAGTGAGATTCGATATTTCGGAAACTGTTTTTCTCGGAGATTGTATTGCGTGTTGTCTTTCAGGTACTTCCCCGGCGTGGTGGTGGAGTACCTGGACCAGAACCTGCTGACCTTCCTGCTGATCATGGTGTGCACCCCGTACTACTTCAACAACCCCTACCTGGTGTCCAAGATCGTGGAGGTGTTCTTCGTGCTGAACCCGGCCGTCCAGGACCGAACGCAGGAGCTCTACGCCAGGTTCATGTCCCACCCGGTGTCGGAGGAGCACCTGCCCTCGGCCCTCATGAGGTTCTACACAGGTGAGTCTTGATATGAAACTTGGCATTCACAGGAGAAACCCTGACTTTCATAGGAGAGAAACGTTCTTTCATAGGCCAGGAGAAGCAATTGCAGTTCCTGTACTGTACTGTACTGTACAGTACAGTGTACTACAACAAAGTTGGGTGTACATTAGAGAACATTCAGCAAAGGTATACGCAAATATTGACAGTATTTCACATACCAAGTCACCGGGCCCCATGCCAAAACCTGCTAGCAGAGGATGTAAAATCGGGAAAGGAAAAATTTAATTTCCGGCAGCGAAGTAATGATTTCTCCCGAACTTTTCTCCACTGAGGCAGACAGGAATTTGTCTTTTGGAGGGAGGCGGAGGAGAATGAGATTATTGGATTTTTATCAAAGGGGGGAGACAACAAGGCGTCCTTTATAGGGATTTTTTCGTTCCCCGGAGACGCGCTTTTCTCTTTGTTGTTGCGAACGTCGCCCAAGACAAGAAAAGGTCTTCTCTTCATAACCTAATTGTGCTTTGTTCGTGCGTTCAGGCGCGCAACAATGGAATGAAGAAGCCTCTTTTTGTTGTTCACCGGCGACGGTTGATCTCTCCTCACAGTGGGTCCATGTACTCCTTTCCGATCTGGAATACGTCCACCTCCGGTTTAACCTTGTCGTATAGGTGAGGGAAGGCTCCCTCCGCCCCGTACTTGCGGCGGACCCTCTCGTACGCTGTGTAAGGGAAATGGTGTATTCCACAAACTTTGTCTTCCCATCTCTTCTTTTTACCCGTGAGGTCGAACATCTCCTCGAACTCCTCCCTGGACATGAAAATGTCGGCGTAGAGGAACGGGTAGCCGCCGCAGTCGCGGGTGAACTTCTCCATGGCCCGCATAGCGGTGACGGCGTCGTACCTTGAGCAAAAGTACCAACAGAATGAAGGAATTGTTCCTTTGTCATGCACGCTGTTCAAAGCAACGTGAATAGACGTCCTCACGCCCGGCTGAACCTCACCTCTTCTTCTCCCTAACCTTCCTAGGAACTCCGTACACCCCCAGGTCGTTGAACATGCCCCAGTTGGCCCCTGGTGTTGTTTCGGAAAACACTGCGTCTGTACTGTACGTCGCTACGAATACTTGAATTGGAATTGATTACCCTTGGTCATCTGGTCAGGCCGTGGCGGCCTGAGCTGCCCCACGTGCTTCCCGTGGTCGTAGATGCGGCACGGGTAGATCGGGATTGGATAAGTGTCGAAGAGTCTCTCAGATTCGTTTATTTGGTCCTCCAGCCTGTTTGCGAGAAAACTTTTTCGGTTTCGTAGCTAATTGGCTAATTTGTAGTAATTGTTTTTACCTGTTCATGGGAAGTACAATGTCCTGGAAGACCTGCTTGGTGAACGTCATGGCCCTCACTGAAATAGTAATTGTACTTACCTAGCTTTTGGACCAAATCTAAGGCCAAATCCAAGTTCGTACAGTTTCGTTTTGTACTCACCGACCGGCGTTGTGGTGAACTTCATGAATGCCGGCTTTGGCGGCAGCATCCATCCGAGCAGGGCCAGGAAGAGCGGGTGGTTTCCGAAGGGTATCATCGACTCCAGCACCCAGAAGATGGCCTTGTCGTGGCGGAGGAGGTACTCGCGCAGCGGGATGAGTTCCTCGGAGCGGCCCTGCTTGGCAACAGGGAAAACGGAGGGGGAAAATAAAGAAACCGAAAATAGAATTCGAGTCACGATTCGGGATTACGAAAGTGGCGCTGTTCCGAAAACAAGCTGCGTAAACATTTTGACATGCGCCTTGCTAAATGCATTATTGAAGAGGCACTTCTGCCCCAAAGTGCATTATTGAACAGCAGGCAGGTTTCGCGCTAAAAAAGAAAACAACTTGTTGCCTAGAAATTCAATTTTGCGCATGGCCTTGCCTTTTTCAGGAATGTCTCCACGTGCTTGTAGAACCACGGCTTGTACCACCTGGTCACGTTGTTGACCTTGACTTCCGGGGTGAGGTCAGAGTAGTTGCCCACCATGATGACCGCCTCCTCCTTGTTGTACACGGTGGCCTCCAGGTAGTCCGGGGTGTCGGCATCCTTGTCGTCGGCCCCGGACAGCTCCCGGATCTTGTCGCAGTACTCCCTCTGCCCCCGGACCGGGATGTACTCCAGCCGGACGTACGGCTTCACCCGGACCAGCCTAAGCTCCAGGCCAACCAGGAAACCTTTTTTTTAAGGAGAAAGAAAAGGAAGGGTTCCTCTGTCAAGAGAGATTTTGGGCCCCAATTTTCTCCTCTTCCTCCCCCCCATTTTCAGGAAGTACTCTCTTTCTCTCTCTAGCGGAGGCATTGACTATAAGGAAGTGAAGAAGGGCAAATTGAATTTTCGACCCCCTCCTCTTTGCTATTCAGCAGGATGGGTAGGAGAGAACAGGATCTGAAAGAATTTGAAAAGAGGGCCCGGTCCGTCCTTTTGGAGAAACGCCGGAATTTATGGACGTACCCAGCGTCCCGTGGCTCCAGGGGAGGCAGTGGTAGAGGTCCGAGTACTCGTTGTCCCTGGTGGCCTTTACCACGGAACCGTCAGAAAGGACCACCTCGTACGAAACCACCGTCTCTTGGTAGAGTCCCACCTATATATTTTTTAAACGAAAAAGTTGGGAATTCAGTTTCAGTGGAAAAAAACAATTTGACTGATGTTTTGCCTTGTGTGCGTGAGTGGTCATCCCTACGCCTAGGGCCAGCCCGCCCAGGGTGGCGTCGGCAATCTCCAGAGTGGCCGCAAGGGTGTAGCCGCGGGGGATCAAGTACCTGGAGGGATTTGGATCGTTTTTCCGAATTCGAAAATGAATGTGGGAGAGCAATTTCCGTAAGCTTTCAATTACTTAGTGACGTCACCCACGGTGACCATAGGCTCCACCCTCACCGTGAGGGCCTCCTCGTCCAGCTCCAGTATGTCGTACAGCGGGATCGGAATCTAAATGGACATTTTTCCAGGTCAGGAATAGTCTGCGAAAACTCTTGATGAGGAAATTCTTTTCCCGGCGCTTTTCTCGAAAGAAGGAAGTATTCGCCAAAGAATGGCCATTCGTACCTTGTGGCACGCCTCCTTGTCGAAGAACGTGGTGGAGAGCGAGAGCCAGTTTGGCCTGGAGGTGCACATCATCCTCTTTCCGTCCCACTGGCGGACTCGACGCTGGATGTCTCTCACTCGCTCCAGGTGCTTGCCGGGGGAGCTGAACAGGGTGCGGTAGAACCAGTGGCGGACCTAGATAAGTACACATACGTTACCGTAATTCAGTGACGCACGTGGAAAGACAGGCAGACAAAAAAGTCGTCGCTAAGTTCCTCAGTTCTTCCTTGCTTGCCTGCATAACCACATCAAAGAGGAAGGAGGCTGGTAGGCCGACGACGGTGAGGATGAGTCCGCGGTTGTCCTCCAGCCACCGGATGAAGCGACGCTTCAGGGCGTCGTTGCTGTCCGAAGAAGACATGTTCCTGGGACCAAAGGAGCTTTTTGAAATCCTATTAGCGCCGCGGTCCTGTCTGTCTACTGATCAAGAGAAACGGGAGGCCAGTCCACTCCTCTTGTGCCTCGGCAACACCTGGGCAAACAGATTTAAAGTAATGTCGCTCCCTTATCTTGGAGTCACTTCAGACCGGAGGAGTTGGATATCTTCGGCACTATGGAAACATGCTTGAAACGATGCATGCACTGAGTCAAGACTACTACAATAGAGCACTGAGTTTGGAGAGTTTACGCACTGTCAGGCATGCAACACAGAGCAACCCAGCAATTGTAAGCTGCTGAGCACCGATGCCGGGATATTGTTACGTAACAAGCTCTGAAAGGAGAAAGTACTGTTCTGTCATGCTCAATAGCCGGAGAGAAGAGGACTTTCTTTTCGACATGGCTTCCATATAATGAGCGGCGCTACCAAACTAAATTTTTAAGAACACTACATTGAAAACGATGTGTGCTAATATTGAATATTCGTCTTCTGTTTGAACAGACGTTGAGCAGACTGGCGCCTCCTCCGAGTTCTACGACAAGTTCACCATCCGCTACCACATCTCCATCATCGTCAAGTCCATGTGGGACTCGCCCGTCCACAAGATCGCCATCATCAACGAGTCCAAGTCCGGAAAGCAGTTCGTCAAGTTCGTCAACATGCTGATGAACGACACCACCTTCCTCCTCGACGAGAGCATGGACACCCTGAAGAGCATCCACGAGATCCAGGAGGAGATGGCGGACCGGGAGCGGTGGAGGGCGATGCCGGAGGAGCAGCAGCAGTCGCGGGCGCGGACGCTGGCGCAGGACGAGCGACAGTGCAGGTCCTACCTCACGCTGGCAAGGGAGACGGTGGACATGTTCCACTACCTCACGCAGGACATCGTCGAGCCCTTCCTCAGGCCGGAGCTGGCGGACAGGCTGGCAGCCATGCTCAACTTCAACCTAAAGCAGCTCTGCGGATCCAAATGTGAGACATCCCTGTCAAACAATTTCCCGTTATACCCTGCTAAGTATTTTTCTTCTCTTGCTCAGGCAAGAACCTAAAGGTGAGCAACCCAGAGAAGTACAACTGGGAGCCCCGCTGGCTGCTGAGCCACCTGATCGACCTTTACCTCCACCTCGACTCTGACATGCTGGCGGAGGCGCTCGCAAACGACCAGAGGTCATTCTCCATGGACACGTTCGAGGTGAGAAGGGAAATGGAAACGATGAATTCCGGGAAAAGGAGGCCAGCACTCGTTACTTTGAAGCGGCAGACTTGAAAGCAAAAGTTTTGTCGTCCCTCTTTCCACCATCCATCCAAAGAGGCGGGAGGGGGTGAATGGGAGGGTGGCCGGATCGGGGGATAAAGTCTAGAGACAAAGTTTCCCGCCTCGATCTGAGACAACTTTTCGGCCTGTTTTTCTTGAGCGGCGTCTTGGAAAGCCACCATGGAGCCCACCACCACCCTCCATCCGTCTCTCCCAGGCATTATTTTCCCCCTTTGATCTTTTTTTTTTGGGGGGGGGACGGATAAAAAGACGAAGCTTCTCACATCTCTCCTCTCGTCGCTTTTTTTCAGGACGCCGCGAACCGCATGGGCGTGAACCTGAGCCGCTCCTCGGGCGACATCGAGCAGTTCCGCGCCCTCGCACGCAAGGCCAAGGCCAGGGTCGACGCCAACGCAAAGAAGGACGAGGAGTACGAGGACGCCCCGGACGAGTTCATCGGTGAGTCGCGCCGCGGTTTGCCGTTTCGTAACATTGCTTTAAGACCCTGTCTTGGTCTCGAAACTTTTCCCGCCGGCCCTGCCCGCTACCTAACCCGATTATGAGTTGATCCGACTAAATTAGACTTGCGTTGAGGCGGGTTTTCCTTCCCACTCCCTTCTTTGTTTCCATGTTGAAAACTCTAATTAAATTTGAAAATGCAAGAAATCCTTGAACCCGAAAGAGAATTTTTAATTACCATTTTCTTTTCTGACATTGGCGAAACAGGGGGGGGAGAGCTCCCTTGTCCATCAAGATATCCGTACTTTCAGCAAAAGAGATGGAAGCGGGAAGATGAGCCCCTCCGATGCCCTGTGTCCAGCACAGGTCCTCTCTTTCTCTCTCCTCCCCATCCTCTAGCACTAGACGGGAAGTATTGGGCTGTCATGGAAGATGATAACCGAGAAAAGATTGGAAGGTGGGGGACGTGGTGAATAGATATATCGGAAGGAGAAAGAGAAGGGGGAGGGGGGTCCCTTTATTCGTGCCTTGTCCTCCGATTGGGCAGAAACCAAGAACGCTGTACAAAGAGTAGAAGGGAGACGGTCGTTCGTTCGTTCGTACTGCACTTGTCTCGTACGAGGCACGTTCTTCGTTCCTTCAAGGAACGGTCTAGTCGGTTTTTTCGACTGTCACGTCTTTGTTTTTCGTTCGTTGCAGACCCCATGATGTGCGAGCTGATGGAGGACCCGGTGCTGCTGCCAACCTCGGGAAAGGTATAACAGTACTAACAATGTGTAAAAAGAAACTATACCCCGAGAGAAACCATAATTGTATTCTCCTCCTCCTCCTTAGGTTATGGACCGCAAGCACATCAACCGCCACCTCCTCTCCACCCCCAACGACCCCTTCAACAGACAGCCGCTCACGGAGGAGATGCTTAAGCCAGGTGAGGAGAGGAGGAGGAGGCACTCTGTAGTATCGTGATAATAAGAAGAGCAAGGGTCTCCTCGTTTAAAAGTTTAATCGGCCTTGCTGCGTGCGGGCGCCGCCGCGGTCCTTCTTCCAAGGGGGTCGGTGGGAAACAAGGAGCCCCATTATTTTTTGCTCGGGTTTGAGTGGGTGATACTTGCTACTTGAGTTTTTTTTGATGGTCTTGTTATCCCCCCGAGCCTGGTTTCCCCCCAACTGCAATGGCTTCATATTGCTCTTCTTCAGGAAGAGTACACCGCGATGTAGGAAGTTTTT
>JAAUYJ010038779.1_pt1 | contig 16683 bp, 19 predicted proteins | sample 7278031 | NCBI WGS metagenome assembly JAAUYJ01 (sample SAMN14350222, study PRJNA611818) | marine sediment metagenome | isolation source: surface marine sediment (1.8m) | place: French Polynesia: Moorea | collected 2018-08 | reverse complement strand
GTTTCCTATCACAATGGTTTCTTCTTTTTCCTCTAGTCGTCTTCATATCACGTTGTTGAGGTCCAGGTAGGGTGCGATGGAGGAGTAGTCGGCGCAGTCAGGCACCAAACTGCAAAATTAAAGAGCCAGGTACTGAAATCGAAGAAGAGGATCGGACGATTTTTGGCAAAAGTAATAGGTACAGAGAGATAAAATTTGCACACTCGTCAATGCAATATAAGCAACTTTTCTTTCACATAGGAATTTTCTTATTTTTAACCGTTCAGAATTCTAAGTGTCCCACATCACCACCACCACCACCATCAGCAGCAGCAGCAGCATCATCATCAGCATCAACAACAACAACAACAAGTACAACAACAACCTTACTTACCCGGTGAGCTTTGCGCAGGAGTGTGCGCACAGGTGTCCTTTGAAGTGCTCGCCGTACATGGACTTGCAGGTGCGGCAGGCGCGGAGGCAACGGTTGCCGGCTTTTTTTTAAATAAAATAAAAAATGAATGTCAATCATCGTGTATGGGAAATGAGAGGGTGTTTTGTTCTTACTTGGCGAAGCATCGTTCTCAGCCACCATGTAGAAGACGAAGAAGAATAGGACCAGGAGGAGCGAGAAGGAAGAAGAAGGCTTGGAAACCATTTTGGCGAGGAATGTTGGTGGTTTGAGAAGTTTTTGGGTTTGAACACACTGTTTTAGGCCTGCTGCTGTGACGACGGCACTGCCTCAATCAGTGGGAGAGATTCTGGAAAGAGAGACATGGTTTTTATTAGGACACGTGGGGAGGAGTCGCATTCGGAGAGTCCCAAAAGAACGAAAATTCCCCAATTCTTGATTCTTCAAGAAGGAGAAAGGTAATCAACAGGTTTTTTAAAGCTCAAAGAAAAAAGTGTACGACAGGTCTGGTGCCGCGAAAAAGACAAAGAAATTGACACCTCCCAAGAACGCAGTGAAAAAAGGAACAAACGGAAAGTTGTATTACTCAATTTACCTCCTTTAATCTGCTGACTTTCCGGTCTCCTTTGAAGGATAGGGTAGGAAAGGGTTTCTTCTTTTTGGCAAAGTCGCTTCGGTTTGGATCCGACCGACCTCTTTGCCCAAAGGGACCCTTGATGCTGATGCAGCGTTTGCGTCGATTGCCGAGACTACAATGACTGGACGCCAATGCTGGATGGACGATCCCCCTCCCCTCCTCTCTTCTCCTGTCCCAAAACTTTCAAGGGGGAGGGCGGAGGGAGAGAGGGAATGGATGGGCAAACGCTATCCCTTGCTTGGCATGCAGGTGTGAAGAGGAGGAGGAGGACACTCAAATAAAGTGTCCAAGATCCGAAGAAAAGATGGGGGGGTTTAATGGTCTACTCTGGTGGGTGGCCGAATCCTCGTCAAAAGCCGTGATAAGGAAAGTAGCCGGCAGTCTAGTGTTTGTAGTGAGCTCTTTTCGAGTTCACCTCCATTTTTGACGAGGATTCCACCTCTTTCTTCTTTTCTTCTCCTTCTCTCTTGGTAATGTTGTCCCTTTTTTCTCCCGAGTCATTCGTCCCCTCTTCCGCTGGACATTCTTCCCCTTCTTCGATGACTAGAGATACAAATGCGGAAGGATGCCTATTGCGAAAGTACGCAAAGAAAAGATCGCGTCAACTGTTTTCAACTTCACAATTACAAAGGTCTTCAAAGCACTGCATAGCCTCTCCAATGTTTGCTCCAATATTTTAAATTCAATAGACTTGTTTGTCGCACTTCCCAAACCAATTTTCGAAGGACGGCGGAAAAGGAACAGAAACGCTTTTTTCCTCGCAGCACGGCAATATAACGCAAAAGGGATACTTTTTTCGGGGGAAGGATGACACTTTTTTTTCTGGGTATCGTGTTTCTATTCTTCTTCTTCTTAGCGCGGGGGTGTCTGTTTGACGACTGTCCCCCCTCGGTTGCCATGGGGGGACCGACACTTTTTTTGGCATCCCACCCCCTCCTCTTCTCCTTCTTTGCGACCAAAGCCGCGGCGGTGTTGACTTTTTTACGCAACCAAGTGGTACACTGGATACGACGATGTACGCAGACAAAAGCGTACGTTTAGAAGAAGGAGAATTCTATTCATAAAGAAATGGGGAAACTGGGAAAATTACGAACATTATCTTCTTCTTTCCCTGTCTGTCATGTAAAAACGTTGCATGTGATTTGGTCCTATATCATTTACGCAAGTTCCTTTCGCCCGCATGGATACGAGGAGCAACAAAGAGAAAAGAAATACTCGTCCAATAAAAAAATCCCCATTCTTCTTCTTCTGTTGGTGTTGAAGATGGACAAAGGTAACGTACAAAACGAGAAAGGTACGGAGAATACGCGAGGGTTCTCCAAACACAAGCCTTGCTGGATGTTGGACATTGGAATCCTTGCAAAGTGTGGCAATTGCCGCGGTTTTGGCACTGGTGATCAAATTTTCCCCAGTTGTTGTGTTCGGTCAGTTCCTAGCGGCAAAAATTAATATCGTGCAAAATTGTTTTTTGCAATGCCAAATGAAGTGCTTTATTATTGATCAATTCGATGAGAAGAGGCGTGAAATGAATTGTATTTTTTCTAGCTGGTGGCGGACTCCTCCTCCTCCTCGGGGACGCATCCGGGCTCACCCTCGGCATGGTCTTCGTCGGCTGAATCCTCTCCTCCAGTGGAAGTCTCGCCGCCCTCGCTGGACTGGTCATCAGCAGGCTTCTCCTCGCCCTCGGCAGACTCCTCACCAGCAGGCTTTTCTTCATTGTCGGCAGGCTCATCAGCAGAGTCCTCATTGGTAGTATCCTCATCGGCAGGTGCCTCCTCATCAGCAGGTTTGTCCTCGCCCTCGGCAGGCTCATCAGCAGTGGGTTCCTCTCCCTCAGCAGGCTTGTCCTCGCCCTCGGCAGACTCATCAGAAGGCTTCCCACTCTCACTGTCAACAGGTTCATCGCCAGTTGTGTCTTCTTCCTCAGAGTTGTAGTCTTTGCACACCTGCAAGGATGGAAAAGAGGTTAAGAATGAAAAAGCACTCCCAATATTCTGGTAGAATGTTATATTTCATCTACAGGTATACATTATGTTGCTAAGAATCTTTACCTGAATTGGAAGTCACCAAAAAAGGTTCATGTACTGCAATTTTGCTAGAATGTGATGTGACCTACGGCAGAATGACGCGACTGCAGTCTGCCTCCACGGCAGTATGACAACGGCAGTTCGTCTTGCGGCAGTTCGTCGAGGGCAGAATGACGTACAGCGGTGTGCAACAGAAAAGAAAAGGGAAGGAAAGTCCATTGCAATATCTCACCTCATTGCTGACAGCGTCCATGCAGCAAGTAAAGAACTGGTCCAGGTCGCTCTCCACCTGGGGCAGGTTCTTGGTGAAGGCCACGTCTGTGAACTTCTGGAGTAGGTTCTTCTTGGCCTCCAAGAGCCATGGCTCGCACTTCTCATACACTGGCAGCAGGTTGATGGCCTCCATCTCAGCACGGATGGTATCCTCGTGGATTTCGATATCCCTGTAGCAAGTCTTCCATTCCACCTATACAACAACGAATTCAGGAAAATGGCATCTCTAATGCAGGGAATCATAAGTGGATAAAAATGCCGTTTGGGCATGTACTCACGCATCCCGTGATGTGTTCTGCCATGCAGACATGGGGCTCGTCATCCAGGTTGGGGTGCTTACAGACAGCATCGTGAGCCTTTTCGGCAATATCCTTTGCGCCGTCCACGGCCTTCTCAGCAAGGTCCTTTGCGCCGCTCACGGCCTTCTTGGCAGCTTTGGCGGTGGTGTCCGCAACCTTCTTGACGGCGTCCTTGGCGCCACTCACGGCCTTCTTGGCGACGTCCTGAAAAGAAACATTGTCATTCTGCAATTTTAATGGAGAAAACGGGTGAGCGTACATACCGTGACGCTGCTGGCAGCCTTTTCCACAAAGCTTTTGAAGGATCCCCACCTGTTCATAGGGGCGTTCGCCTTGTCAAAGCAGCCGGAGCTCCACTGGCGAATCTTCTGCATGAAACGGTCGTCGGCACAGTCATACTAGAAGAAAACATTTTAGTGTGGTATACTAAACAATAAGAAGCATATGTTTTACTCCGGTTGAAGATTCCTCCTCCTCAGAATTATCAGCAGGCTCTTCATCTGCAGCACCCTCCTCGGTAGATTCATCACCCTCACCCTCGGTAGTCTCACCTCCTTCGGCGCCCTCTTCTTTCTCCGAGTCGGCAGGCTTGTCGTCCTCAGAGGTATCAGAGTTCTCTTCCACTCCTTCACTATTGCTCTCATCAGTGGAACCATCCTGGGCAGCTTCATCACCTTCTTGAGCTGCCTCGTCACCTCCCTGGGCTGCCTCATCTCCTTCCTGCTGGTCATCAGAGCCAGGGGCGGTGGAGTCAGTGTTCTCACCAGTGGAGCCATCCTGAGCTGCCTCCTCCTCCTCCTGAGCTGCCTCATCACCCTCCTGCAGCAAAGCTCCAACTGTGGTTCTGTTTAAGTTTTTCTGCTTGCCACATTGAATATGATGATTTTGCATTGATTAGTCTTGTGTTTGCCTGGTCCAGGAACCTGTCTTCCGTGAATCCTCCGCATTTGACCCAAAGACGGAGGATTTACGAGGGGCCTGTAAAAAGAGTACAAATGCGGAGGTTTCACGGAGCCCGTATTTCCTCCGCATTTTAGACATTTTCAAGAAAAAAAACCTCCGTGAAATTTGAAAAAAACTCTCGAAATGCGGAGGTTTACAAGGGGGAAATTCTCGTTGGGTTTAGGCGATGGAAGGCGGCGTTTTGGGCTACCCGCCGTCCGCCACGCCTCCCTCTCCCGCCTCATCTCATTTATGGGCATTTGCGAACGCGAACGCAAGCCCGCTTTTTCTCGCATATTGGGCGAGGGAATAAATTCTCTCTCGGGCGCTATGGAGGAAAGGGGGGGGAGAGGAAAAAAGTCGTGTGGTTTTATTTTCGGGGTTGAATGGGGAGGGTGGGCAGCATACGTGGGCACCGCCCAAAAAGCAGCCTAGGGGACAAAATTTTGGCCATTAGGGAGGGGGACTATAAAAATTGCTTCAGGGAGGGGGAGGGAAAACACTTCTTAGGGTAGGGGAAGGATATGGGAAGAAATTTTCTTTCTCCAGATATTTTAACAAAAATATTGAAGAGACCAATTTTTTTCACTTTTTTATTTATTTTTTCTCAAAAAGCCTCAAAATGTTTTATGTCTTTGCTGCTACAGGGAGGGGGGAGCCCTGGAAATTTTTCTTTCTCTGCTATTGGGGGGGTCAAAAATTGCCTTAGGGAGGGGGACTGTGTTTTGAAGGGTCAGCCTATGGGAATCCCCCCCCCTTCCCCCTCCCCTTGCCCACCTAGGCCTATGAACGATGCAAAACCACGTTGGTCTAAACTTTGCAAGCCTCATGCTCACCTTGACATGGAACTTCAGGTTGAAGGTGTGCCTCGTTTGATGCGGGCAGAAGAGGCATTGGAGAACGGGACCTCCAGCCTGTTCATGGTGCTTACTCGCAACATGCGCACTCATGTGCACCTTGGAGGCATTGGTGCTCTGACACACCTTGCACCGGTACACCGTCACTTCTTGGCCCACTCCCGCCTTCTCCTCTTTTATCGCTTCCACCAGGGAATCGTAGGCCTCGTCCTGAGACAAAAGAACTATGAAAACGAGTCACTTCTTTTTTAAACAAATATAATAATCAGACCTGCGTCCTGTCGTAGACAGGATGATTGAAGTGGATTTCACTGCAGTGCTTGGTCAACTGCTTGCGGTCACCCGCAAATTCGCAGCCGGTGAAGACGCAGCTCCGTCTCTTCTCCCCCATGTCGCAAGTCTCCAGGTGAAGCTCCCTCTTGGTGTAGCTTTCAGAGCACTTAGGACATTCTTTCATAGCCTGAAAATGACGCGGTACGTGTCTTACAGACTTGGCCGCACTACTTATTCAAACATCAGATGCAATATTAATTGTACCTTTTTTCTCTTGGCGAAAGGGCCATCCCCGGGCGAAGACCTAGTTTTCCTAAAAGTCTGGTCATGTTTTCGCTTCAAGGGTAGTTCCTCCTTTACATTCGGATCCTCTTGCACCGGAGCGCCGTTGTCATCGAGGTAGCCTGTTTCCTCCGGGGCTTCATCTAAAAAAAGGTTGTCGAAGATACCGCATTATGACGTACGAGGATTGATAAATTACGACTCCCCCACCATAATAGAAACCTTCTCCAACGGCGGAAGCGGACTCCCACTGGTCATCCAGGCAGCCCTCTCCTCCTTCATCCCTTGCGGGACCTGGCGGGGAGGGGATTCCGGGGGCGTTGGTGTCCAACAGCTTCTTCTTCCTCTGCTCCTCAGCCAAAGATTCCAGGAGCGGAAGTTTTTGAAGCCGGACGCTGCACTTCGTGATTCCTACTGCGGCGTACTTAGCCAAGTTTTCCTCCTCCTGCTCCTTGGCATCCTCTGCTTCCGAGATTTCCACCTTGAGCAGTGACAGCACGATCGGCTTTTTTCTCAGCGGCGGCTTCCTGGGCCTCTTAACTAAGTGTTCCTTCCTCTTGTGGCCCACGACCGCGCCCAGGCTCTCCGCTTGGAAGGAGCACTCCGGGTGCGAGCACACGAAGACCTTCACCGGCACGGCCTTGATCTCGATCGAGTCTGGTGGTGGAGGAGGAGGTGGAGGAGGGGTCGCCCCGCCCTGGCTGCAGTAAGGGCAGCCGCAGTCACAGCATGGCCGCTCCTGACCCGCCGCGGCGGCGGCGGATGGGCTCTCCTTGGACCCGGCCACCATCGCTGAGGAACCGTGTCCGCCCTGGGTGTGAAAAATACAAACGAAGACCTTGGTCAAATGCTAAGCTAAGAACAAAGAAGATTGCTTCGGATTTCCATTTTATTCAATTCATGTCACCGCACCGCTGCACATATTCTCTCCCTTTCTCTCTACTCGGCGGACCTCTAGTATATGTCTATGTTTGGTGAACATTTTTCTGCCAGGTGTGTTCTCGATCTTGTGAATATTGAACTCTAATGTGTTGGAAAGGTAAAATGCACAGACACTCGAAACTAATAAATTACGGCGCTCAAAATACATGAGTGGTAAGGGTAAGTCTTGTTCAATCTTGGGGGTAACTCTTGTTTCGCCTTTCCTGTGCTTCAGGGAGGTACTGATTGCCCCTTGATAAGAAGCTTTTTTCAGGCTTCCAATTTCAGGACAATCTTTCCGTTCAACTCCTTGCGCTGCGCTCCGTCTCGACCAGGCACTCCCGAACCAGGATCCTGGCGTAGACGATGCCGCGCTTGAGTCGCTCTGCACTGGACTTGGACCCGGCATAGGTGGGGCGGATGTCCTTGCTCATCTCCTCGATCACCGACAGAAGTTGCTGGTACTTGGACTGCGACTGCGGGTCTAGGGCGCCTCCTGCGCCGGCCGCGGCGGCCGCGGCGGCGGCCTGGGCTGTGGCCGCGGTGGAGGTCGCAGACAGGGCCGCGGCGGAGGGGGAGGAAGATACGCTGTGGTTCTGTGGGAAATTCAATGGTTGAAAATAATAAGACACCGCAGGCGCAGCAGGCAATGAGAACACCATCTCTGAGACTCACCCCGTTCTGCACCGGTATGGGGATCGGGATGGCCCTCGGAGGGGGCTTCGGCGCGGGAGGGGCGGGGATGGGAGTGATGGTGGCGGCGGAGTGCGGCGAAGGCGCGGCAGGGGAGGCCACCGGCGTCGCAGAGGCCGCGCCGCCGAGGCCAGCGGTGGCGGCGCTCAGGGAGGCGGCGCCGGCGCCGGGGAAACTGCCGGTGAGTCCCGCGGCGGCGGCGGCCTGGAGCGCCGCCTGTGCCTGTGCCGCCGTGAGGCCGTGGGCCGCGGCAGAGGAGGACGAAGATGAGCCGCCGCCGCTCCGGGAAGACGACGAATTCTGAAATATCACATAGTTTCCCGTTAGCAAACCGGCCAGCTGCGTTGCAGGAGTCAAGGGTATTTCACCTGGTGCTGTTGCGCGGCGGCGGCGGCATTGGCGGCGGCCATCGCCAGCATCTGGATCTCGTCCAGATTCAGGTTGGCCATGTTCATCTTGGCGGGCTTGAAGGAGGAGAGGCCCAAACTGGCCGCACAAAGGCTAAAAAGCCGGCAAAGACTCCCACTCGACCACCAAGGAGGGGTTCTGAAAGCGTCAAAGCGACCCTGGGGAAGTTGAGCAAGTCTCCTTGATCCTCCTCCAAGGTCGCCAACTACAAGGATAACCTTTGGCCAAAAAAAGGTGGAGGAGGTCGAGGAGACGGGCGGCCTCCGGTCCGAATCCTAACAAGAGACACCAAATTCCAAAAGTCGAAAACGGATTGTTTCTTCTTTTCTTTCTTCTTCCTGACGCCAGCAAACACTTTCCCATAGAAAAAGAAACCGAATAAAACTGAAAACTGAGGAAAACTGCGAACAGGCACAGCTTTAAAAATAATCACATCTTTTTTGAGACAGATGAAGAAAATCAGAAGAATATATCAAGTTGTGGGAATTACCACGTAATCTATGCAACTGCCTAAATAAAATAATAATTTCTTCCCCAAAATAGTGTCTCGTTGCATTGACTATGCCCCTCTCTTGTGGGGCCGTGTTGGCCGATGAGGCAGCAAAGAAAAAATGGGCGGAACAGTTTTGATCAGCTGAGAACAAGTAAACAGCTGAAGGGGAAAAGAGAGGAAAGAAAGCAGCGAAAAAAGGCCACGCGAAAAAAAGGGGGAAAGCCGCAAAGATCAAGAAAGGCCGACGTCGAAACTGTTGTTGTCCTAAGTGAGGGATGAGGTCGTGACCTCCTGTGCCCTCCGTGCCTCGACATGGACGACCCTCAGGAGGCGGACAAGGGAGGAGAGGCGGGGGACGCGCAGGGATTCTTCGCCAGGGACCTGGGCGGTGAGTGGGTCTCATATTCATTCTGCGGTCGCCTACATGTTGATCTGACCTTTGATTTCCCTTTCAGCCTCTTTATCCGGGCGCGGAGACTCCTCGTCGCACCTGGTGGACGAGTTCGTCTCCCAGGATGCCGAGACGCTCGACGTGTCCTCGGGTGGGGTGACGGTGGTCGCCGGGGCGGCATCCGGGTCCGGCAGCGCAGGCTCCGGCACGCCGGTGGTGGACGCCGACCCCGGCCTCGAGAGCCTCATTCTCAGCGACCCCGCCATCGCCGGGTCAGCTGCGGCCGAGGCGGCGTCGGGCGCCCAGGCCGTGGCGGTGACGACCGCGGCGGGGAACCCCATCCTCCTGCTGAGCCAGGACCAGATGAGCACCCTGGAGAACGTGCTCCAATCTGAGGAGGCCAAGGGGATGCTGGACGTCTTGGAGGAGGGCGGCGCCGCTGCTGCTGCTGCGGAGCAGGAGGGAGAAGAAGAGGAGGCAGGAGAAGAAGATCTCATGGTGAGCCTGCTGGTGGCGGCGGAAGAACCTGGAGACGTGCCGGAGGAGCTTGGGGGAGGACAGGACTCCGCCGTCGCTGCCGGCCCTCAGCCATCCGACTCTGACAACATCGCGGAGGAAGGGGGGTCCTCTTCCTCGGCCGACCCGTCCTGCCCCGGCGGCGGCACGAAGCGCAGCCCGCCCAAGCGCCGGAGCCAGCGACAGATGGACCGTGAGATGAAGGAGGAGGCGGAGAGGATCAGGATGGAAAACCAGGCCAGGATGAAGAAGGAGAGGGAAGAGGCAGAGGAGAGGAGCAAGAAGCTGGCGGGTGTGGTCGTAGGCGCCTCTGAGGGGGGGAGCGGCGCGGAGGAGACAGACTCCATCAGCTCCAGCAGGGAGGGGAGCGTCGTGGGGGGAAGGTAATTCCAGCTTTCTATGCAGTGTGCATTGTAGATATTAACGTGACATTCACATTTCTCCTCAGGCCGAAAAGAGAGCGAAAGATCCCTGCTCACCTAAAGTCCGGTGACTTCGAGTCTGCATTTGTGGACAAGCAGAGACAGCAGGCTATGAAAAACATGGTCAAGACGTCGACGGACTCCCCGCAAGAGGTCATCAGAGACCTGGCGGACGCCGAACAAGACTCAGAAGCATCGACGCAGCCGTTGCAGCCGCTCCCGGAGGGAGAGGGAGAGACCGCGGGGGAAGATGACGGCGGCGGCGACGACCTTCTGTCCGACGACAACTCCGAGGACGACCCTGAGCGCCTGTGGTGCATCTGCAAGCAGCCGCACAACAACCGCTTCATGATCTGCTGCGACACTTGCCTTGAGTGGTTCCACGGCAAGTGCGTGGGCATCTCCAAGGACATGGGCAAGGAGATGGAGGAGGCGGGAAACGAGTGGCGGTGCCCGAAGTGCAAGGAGGACAGGGAGGCGGCGCAGAGCGAGCTCAAGAGGAAGGAGCTTGCGCAGAAGCTCAAGGAGAGGGAGGAGGAGAGAAAGAAGAGAGCCGAGGAGATGCAGCAGCATAAAGAACACAAGGCCAAGAAGAAGCTCCCCCCGCTTAAGAGGTCCATATCGTCAAAAGAGGCGGCGCAAGAAGCAGCAAAGGTATGACAGATTTCTTTCAACAAATGTTGGCTAAATCGTTCGTTTTATCGCCCGATTGCTTCACTCTCCTCCGTTTCTCCGTTTCTCCAATTTCTTGCTTACGTTTGCATCTCACGGCAAAAATCGATGCTTGTTTTCCTCTCTGTTTGTAGGCCAAGCCGAAGAACAGTTGTTTCGTTTGCGACAATCCCCCGAGAGAGCAGTCCATTTACTGCCGCGACGAGTGCATCGTCAAGCACGCCAGGAAGGCCAAGGAGGCCATCATGTCGGACAAGAGCAAGCAGTCATTGTCATCGTCTTCGGCGGTGTCTCCTTCGGCCACGTCCGTCATGGTCATGGACCCGAGGTCCAACACCATGCTTACGGGGCCGAGCGCGCCGTCTGCTAAAAACCTGGAGTCTTGGCTGCTTCGCCACCCCACCTACTACGCTGCCATCGGCGCCAGGTCCGGGACCTCTACCTCCAAATTCTACGGGTAGGTCTTTCCTCTTGCGTTAACACTTTCTCCGACAAGTTTTGTATTATTTCGGTACACTTTTCTCTTCCACAGGTCTGCAAAAAGGCATATGACTAACAGAAAACCGAAAATAGTACAACCTCACAAGCAACTTTCCCAGTCGGAGAAGTCCTCCCTGGTCGACCAGAGGCTGGCCGAGTACAAACAGAGCGCACTCTCCAGTCTTTCGGCCGCTCGAGAGAAGATGCATGGCGGGGACTCCGCCAAACGATCCCTCGAAAAGCGGCGCTCCTTTGAGGAGCCTCACTACAAGCCATCCTCCTCCAGCTCCGCAAGAGATTACCTACTGCAGCAGCCCCTGACCCCGAAGAAGGAGCCCCAGGTCCGGAAGACCCCCGTGGCCAAGGGGGAGACGATTGCCGCGCCGCCTCCGCCCGCAGACCCCAAGCCTGTGCGCCAAAACGCCCTCAAGGGGATCGAGGAGGCCCTCAGGAACCGGATCAAAAAGTGCGACGACGTCACCGTGGAGGAGTCCAAGCTGAGGGAGCTCGTCAGGGACATTGAGGAGAAGCTGTTCAGACTGTACAATAAAGACGTAGGCCCCAAGTACAAAAATAAATACCGCAGCCTCGTGTTCAATATCAGAGACGAGAAGAACAGCGGGCTGTTCCGCAAGATCGTGGGTCGGCGGATCTCCCCGCGCGAGTTGGTGGCCATGTCGGCGGAGGAGATGGCCAACAAGGAGCTACAGCAGTGGAGGCAGCAAGAGCTCAAGCACGACATAGATATGATCAAGGCCAATGAGCTGGACCAGCTGGCCAGGGGCACAAAGTTTGTGGTCAAGAGCCACAAGGGGGAGGAGATCATTGGGGACGCCAAGGAGGGAAGCAAGGAGGGGGGCGACAAGGAATTAGTCAAACTGCCAGACGATATCGCCGACGCGGCGGACAAGGACGGGGACAAGAAGACCAAGATCGAGGAGAAAGAGGACAAGGAGAGGCGCAGAAGGGACAAGGACAAAAGGGACAAGCACCGTCACTCAGGGAGCAGCAGCAGCAGCAAGCACCACAGCAGCAGCAGGAGCCGGCACCGCTCCTCCAAATCGGACGATAAAAGTCAGAGGCATCGTCACAATCACTCCTCATCTGCGTCCCCGTCCTCGTCCAAGGAGGGCGGTGACCGGAAGAGGCATCATCATTCCTCCTCCTCCAGGGAGGGGAGCTCCAGCTCGCACAGGCGCCACTCGTCCTCTACCTCGAAAAGCAGTCATAGAGACAAAGACAAGTCTAAAGTTTCGTCCTCTTCGGTGGAGGGAAGCAGCAAGGATAAGGCGTCGATTATCCTGCCGAAGGAGGACAAGGAGGAAGAGGAGAAAAGACGCAAGGAGAAGGAGGAAGAGGAGAGGAGGCAGAAGGAGTTCTCCGAGCAAGTGGCCAAGGCAGAACGTGTTCTCTCGGCCGTCCAGAAGTCAATGGAGCAGGCCATCCCTCTCGGGGTCGATTTGGACGAAGGAGTGGACGAGGATGACTCCGACGTCATCCCCGTGGAGGAAGGCGAGGAGCCTACCGCTCCGAAACTGCCGCCCTCCCCTCGCACCCCCAACCAGCAGGAGGTGACCTCCACTGTCACCATCAAGACCCCGGAGACTGAGTACGACGAGAAGGGCAACCCGACCGTATGGAAGGGAGACATCGAGATGCCGGACGTGGCCAAGTTCTCCGTCAAGGCCCAGGCCGTGTCCGGCACCACAGACTACCTCACCGTCGACCTTAAGAACGAGCTCAAGATTGTCGGGCGAATCCCACCCAAGATCGTGTGGGACTACATTGAGCAGCTGAATGAGGCCCAGACCAAGGAGATCCTCCTCATCCGGCTCCAACCCTCCTCGGACGATGACAAGGGCAACTACGAGTCTTTCTTCTCCTACCTCCAGGGGCGCAAGCGCTTCGGAGTCGTGGGAAATAACAGCTTCATGGTGAAAGACTGCTACATCCTCCCTCTTGCGGCGAAGGAGTCCCTGCACGACTGTCTCCTCCCGTGCGACGGACCGGGACTGGACGACGACAGACCCAACTCCCTACTGGCGCTAGTGGTGAGGTCCAAAAGGAAGCGGCCGGGAGCCGCCAAGGCAGCCAAGAAACCGCACACCGTCATCACACTCAAGAAGAAGTCGAAGAGAGACGAAAGGAGCCAGTCGAGAGAAATGGAGCCGGCGGAAGCGGTGGAAGACGAGTACGACCCCGCCATGGCCGGAGAGGCCAACCTGGATCTGATGGGCCACGACGAGTCTCCTTTCAGCGGCCGCGCCTCCGGCAGCCCCGCCGCCGGTGGGATGGGCGACGACGACGTCTATGATCCGGAAAGCGCCTTCGAGGAGGCCCCTCACGCCAAGCGGAAGAAGGTGGAGGAGGGAGAGAAGCACAAGCCCATTACTTCCTCCTCCGGAGGATTCACCGAGGAGCTGGCCAAGCTGACGAAGGAGATTGAGAAGCAGAAGGCTGAGCTGGCATCCATCAAGTCCAAGGAGTCCGAGAAAGCGACTTCCGGCGACGGCACCTCTGCCGCAGAGGGTGGTCCTCAGGGGCCGGGGGCGGTGAAGGGATTCCAGGGTCTCCCCAACAGCATCGCCAACATTCTATTCGGCGGCGAGGGGTCTTCGTCGGAAGCCGCCCCTGGCACTTCGGGATCGGCATCAGGAAGAGAAGGAAACAGCAGCAAGTCCTCCTTGAGCAAGATGAGCGACGCGGATCTCCTGGCCAAGGCGCAGGAGATGGAGGGCATGACGGGGCCTCCCCCTTCTGCGCCTCAGCCCTCCGTCGGTGTTGGCGGGACTCCTCCGCCGTTCGGTGCCAACCAGCAGAGCTTCGGTCCCGACCCGGACATGAGATTCGACGCGCCCCCGCCAGCCGCCGCCCCCTACAGCGACCCTAATTGGATGAATACCGGGCCCCCTCCCCTTCCTCCCGTCCCGGTGCCGCCGCAGTTCCACATGGGCGGTGGCAGCCACCCGCCTCAGGGTCCCCCTCCGGGCCCGTGGATGGAGCACCAGGTGCCGCCGCCCATGGGGGGCCGGCCGCCGCCCTGGCAGCACCAACAGCAGCAGCAGGACTTCCACGGCGGAGAGGACTGGCCCCAACAGCATCACCGAGATCAAGAGGAAAGGCAGGGGGGATGGTACCACGGCGGAGGGGGCGGAGGCGGGGGAGGCAACTGGCGTGGAGACCAGCGAGATTACAATCGGCGTCGAGGAGGTGGAGGCGGGGGAAGAAGAGACAGCCGAGACTACCACGAGCAAGGTGGCAGTGGCGGAGGAGGCTACCGCCATAACAGAGACCGGTCTCCCCGCGATAGGAAGAGGCCGGGCGACTGGAGCAGAGGGCGAAGTGGTGGTGGCCATAGAGGAGAGGGGACGCCTACTTTCGATGAGTGAAGAATAACCTCCGCTTGTAGACTTGGTGCTCTAGGAGTAAAGAAGTGAAGAAAAAAATATCTACCTTTTTGATTGGGGCACTGAACTTCGCCTGCAGTTCAGTTCCTACACTCTCTCGTAAGAACGAAATATTCCTGTGAACCGTTTCAAGACTTGAATTTCGTACAAAGTGTAGAAGTTTACCTTCGTGAACTTTCGAATCCTGTGGCATTATTACCGTTTCCTCAAAAACTAAAACTAAAACAAAAACATAGTGGTTTTTTTCTAAAACAAAGAATCTACTTTTTGTGGGATATTGCGTGGTGTACTCCTGTATTTGTTCGAAGGCATTGATTTCTTTGGTCCCCGAATCCTGTAAAAATAAGGAAGCTAGAATGGAACTGTCTTACAAGCAAGGAACCGCTCTCTTCGGTATCGTGTACTCCGGCTTCCTGCTGTGGTTTATGCAAAGGCTCACTTTGGCGTGGAAACGGGAGTCCCAGAGGAGCCGCTACTCCCTGCTCCTCTTTGCGTTTCTCTTTGTCTTCTCCGTGGCCTCATTCGCCTACGTCTACTTCGTCATGAGGAAGAAGCAGCGGCCGGAGGAGGAGACGCCAGGTCGACAAGAGAAAGAGGCGGAGCCCAACCTGGTGGCCAAGTTGTGCAAGTGCGGAATCGCCCTGGTCCTGTCCTTCGGCTGCCTGAACAGAATCTTGATGCACCACACGTCTTGAATTAGCCCTGTACATATGTTTCAGCAGGCCAACTTTGTACGCTGTTCAACGTCTCGTTTTATTGAATTGCCCGTAAGTTTTTACGTGTCTACGTGCTGACCGTATGGAACTATGCTTTAAGTCCAACCCGTTTCTTTTGAAGCTTGCATCGGTCTGTGTTTTTCTTCTCGTCTGTCTGCGGATCTTTAACTCCGCGGAATGCAAGGTGAACGGAAAGACGACTGTGAGAAGGCCGCCGATCGTTTTCCCCCACTCATTCCCCGAAAAATAAAGTCGTGAGGGCTGTCTCACAGGACGAGTGAAGCGGAAATGAGAATTTATTGCTGGCGCCCTCCCGCTCAACGGGGCGTTAAATATTCCATTTTTCTGTTTCTTCATCGTTTCGAACAGGGAGGAGAAAAAATGAGCCGCCCAGGAGAGAGTTGAAAATCTACGGGCCATTGAGATGACACATGGGTCTCCAATTAAAATTATCCCCCCTCATTCCCGCTTTCGAAGTGCAAGGCTGTGAGAGGCCCCGCGCGGTGGCGGGTGACAAAGCTCGAATGGAATGTGAAGCACGAGACTACGTGTACGTGCCCATCCCCGGCTCGCGGCGGGGGAGGAACGAGCCGTGCTACCCGCGCAATCTAAGGCGTTCGCCCCGATTCCTTTGAGCAAGCCCGACCCGCGGTCGTCCGTCGCCCCGAGCGCCGTTGCCGCACGTTTCTTCTCGTCACTTCCGCGCTCTCCCCCATCCCTGCCTCGTTCGGGCTTTGAGCCAGAAATGACCCAGCCGTGAACAAAAAAAAACTTTCCGCAGGAAGAGAAGCAGGAAAGTATTGCAAAAAAATACTTTCTCCTCCAAAATGATGGAGATAGGGGATGACGGATGATGTGAGGAGATGTTCCAGATAATGATTTTTTTTTCAATTTCATTTTGTATAGGCCAGTAAAAAAACTTAATCTATTCACCTTTTTTCAATACTTGGTGAAGTTTCTTCAATTAGCTTTCGAAATTCGAATGTTGACTATTGCTTTCACTTTTCGGCCAGCCGGTGCTAAATCTTGGTCTCCGCCTTCCCCCTCCTCCGACCTGTCGGAGCGTACACGGCCAGCGTTCCCCGCATGGTGTGCTTGCGGGTGGCAAAAAAACGCGCCTGGAATTCTGTCCGCCCGACCGAGACCGAGGCAGGCTGGCGATGATAAGCTCTTCCTTTGAAGGACGGAATAAAGGCTTGATTTTGTATTTTTTCTCCGATTGTCTGACATGGTGGGTTGGCTATATCAAAGAAAAGAGATGTATGCAACTGTCAGGGGTCCAAAACATTAAAATGTGGAATGACTTTCCAGGTCTATCTCCTCCGCCGTGCATGCTCTTCTCTTTCCTTTTTCTTTCCCGCCTCTCTTTACCTGTATACTGCCCACCTACAAAAACGCGTAGGAACCGACTAGTACGTCTAGTCGTCTTTTCGTCCTTCCAAGGCCAAGGTCGCAACGCTCCCGGCATTGTAACTACATCTTTGTTTTCATATCTCGGGGAACGATCTCTTCCTTCCGGAAGTAATGTCCGCTTCCCTGAACGAGGCCGCAATGGCGGGGAACCTGCAGGAGGTGCGGATGAG
>JAAUYJ010168486.1_pt1 | contig 16695 bp, 14 predicted proteins | sample 7278031 | NCBI WGS metagenome assembly JAAUYJ01 (sample SAMN14350222, study PRJNA611818) | marine sediment metagenome | isolation source: surface marine sediment (1.8m) | place: French Polynesia: Moorea | collected 2018-08 | reverse complement strand
CTAGGCTCTTCAGTAAATAAAATTTCAAAACTATTATTAGATAAACTGTTATTTCCTTCACCTAATAATCCTTCTATTTCAAATTGACCTGTTAATGATGATGCTTGAACAGGCGAAGCAAGAGCTAATTGCTGCAAACTTATCAAAGAAAATCCTAGACAAGAAAATTTCACTAGGTTTTGAAAGTTGTTAGTTTTCATTATTACATAACCTCAAATCTATGTTGACTGGTTTTATCAAATCTCATCCCACCTAACTAAATCAATGCAGAAAAGTATGATAAAAAGTCGTAAAAGTCTGATAATAGAGAAATTAGCTTATTTTGGGGGTATTATAATCCTATAAGATTAATTGTTCTCCGTAAAAACCACTCAATTTGAGCCATGAACATTGACCAAGTTATCCAGTGGATTGAAACGCAGACCGAAAATTCACTGACACCGTTGCAAAAAGGGATTTTGCAGGGAGCTTGGGAAAATAAAAAATACAGTGATATTGCTCACACCCTTGGCTATAATTCGGAATATGTCAAAGATGTGGCCTCTCTACTCTGGCAACAAATATCAAAACTATTAGGCAAAAAGGTCACCAAAAAGACCATTAAGAGGGAACTAGAAAAAGTTCTAATTACCTCTGCTACTCCTAAACCCACTAATATCTATCAAGATTGGGGAGAAGCCCCTGATGTTCCTGTTTTTTGGGGTCGTACCACAGAATTAGAAACCTTAAAAAAGTGGATTTTAGAAGATTCCTGTCGATTAGTTGCTATTGTCGGATTTGCCGGTATTGGCAAAACCGATTTATCCCTAAAATTAGCTCAAGGTATCCAAAATCAATTTGATTATCTGATTTGGCGTAGTCTGCTTAATTCACCACCAATAACAGACATTTTGAAGGATTTAAACACATCTTTTGGCCAACAAAAATTAGGAAAATTACCAGACTCCCTAGATGCTTATATTTCTTCTTTGATCAATCATTTGCGTCAACACCGTTGCCTCCTCATTCTCGATAATGTCGAAACCCTACTGCAAGAGAGAACGGGGAAAGGAGATTTTCGCCAAGGATACAAAGAATATGAGGAACTATTTCAGGCAATAGCCACAGTTTCTCATCAAAGCTGTTGTTTACTCACCAGTCAAGAAAAACCCGAAACCCTTTGTCAACTAGCCAGTTTCAGCCGACAGACACGGTTTTTAGAATTGGGAGGGTTGAATGAAGAAGAAGGAAAGAAACTTTTTACCCTCATCGAAGATGAGTCTCAAACCTTCAAGGGTTCACCCAAACAATGGCAAGAACTGATTCAATTCTATTATGGCAATCCTCTGGGCCTGAAACTGGTAGCTAATCACATCAAAGAAGTTTTTGATAGTAATATTAGTGAATTTATTGCCCAAGAAAAGCCCATTTTTGATGATGTACGAAACCTTTTAAATTATCATTTTTACCGTCTTTCTCTCCCAGAAGAAGAAATCATGACTTGGTTAGCTATTAACCGAGAATTTACTTCTTTTGAACAATTAAAAGCAGACTTACTTTCTCCCTATCACAAAACAAGACTGAGTGATACTCTACAAACTTTACAAAGACGTATTCCCTTAGAAAAAAGAGAGTCTAAGTTTAGTTTGCAACCTATGTTAATGAAATACGTTACCGAAATTATGATCGAAGACATCACAGCAGAAATTAACAGCAATCACATTAATCGCCTTAATAACCTATTATTACTCAAAGCATTAGCCAAAGACTATGTGAGAGAAACTCAAATTAGTTTCATTATTCAACCCATTCTTCAACAACTTGTTTATGACTGGCGTAACTATGAAAAATTGGCGCAACAACTAGAGAAAATGCTCCAAATAGTTCAACAAAAGCCCATCACAGGTTATGCAGCCGACAACCTAATTAACCTATTGTACCACTTAAGAAGAATGAAAGAATTAGATGAATATCAGGTTAAAAAATAAGTTAATTTCGTAGGCGATCGCTAATCTTTCCTCAATTTCTGGGAATACTAAATAAAGCAAATAATCAAGTCATAGGAAAGTGTCATGTTAGCCAGGGTTTGGTGTGCTTCATTAGTGGGTATTGATGCGGTAAAAGTTGGGGTAGAAGTAGATGTTGCGGGGGGACTTCCTGCTATCACAATTGTGGGATTACCGGACACTGCGGTACAAGAATCTAGGGAAAGGGTGAAAGCAGCTATTAAGAATTCAGGTTTTGCCTTTCCCGTGCGAAAGATTATTATTAACTTAGCCCCGGCTGACTTACGCAAAGAAGGCCCTTCCTTTGACTTACCGATTAGTGTAGGTGTATTAACCGCCTCAGAGCAAGTAGATGCCCATTTATTGGGGGATTATTTATTTTTAGGGGAACTCTCCCTGGATGGCAGTTTACGCCCCGTAGCCGGCGTTTTACCCATCGCTGCTAAAGCGCAACAGTTAGGAATTAAAGGGTTAGTGGTGCCAGCAGATAATGCCCAAGAAGCTGCTGTAGTAAAGGGTTTAGCAGTTTATGGTTTCCAACATCTCTCAGATGTTGCAGACTTCCTCTGTCAACCCCAAAACTATCAACCTGTCACCTATCAAACCCCCAAAAAGGATGATTTAGCTCCTGTTTTCCCCCTCGATCTCAAAGATGTTAAAGGACAAAGTCACGCCCGTCGCGCCCTAGAAATAGCTGCATCAGGGGGACATAATTTAATTTTAGTGGGACCGCCTGGAAGCGGAAAAACCATGTTAGCCAAGCGTTTACCTGGCATTTTACCGCCTTTATCCTTCTTTGAAGCTTTAGAAGTCTCTCAGATCCATTCTGTGGCTGGTTTACTGAAAAATAGAGGCTCTTTAATACAAGATCGTCCTTTTCGTAGTCCCCATCATTCTGCGTCGGGGCCGAGTTTGGTGGGAGGGGGTAGTTACCCGAAACCTGGAGAAATCTCCTTATCCCATCACGGTATCCTATTTTTAGATGAATTAACGGAGTTTAAGCGCAATGTTTTGGAGTTTCTCCGTCAACCGTTAGAAGATGGTTATATTTCTATTTCGAGAACCCGTCAGTCGGTGACATTCCCTTCGCAGTTTACCCTGGTTGCGAGTACCAACCCTTGTCCCTGTGGGTATTTCGGCGATCCCATCCAACGCTGCACTTGTTCCCCTCGTCAACGGGAACAATATTGGGCTAAGTTATCGGGGCCGTTGATGGATAGAATTGATTTACAGGTAGCGGTTAACCGTCTCAAACCGGAAGAAATGACGCAACAAGTTACAGGGGAGGGATCGGATAGTATAAGAAAGAGGGTAAAATTAGCCCGCGATCGCGCCCAACATCGGTTTAAGGAAGATGCTTCGGTGTCTTGTAATGCACAGATGCAAACCTCCCATTTACGGCGTTTTTGTGCTTTGGATGAGTCTAGTCGCAATTTATTAGAAGGAGCGATCCGTAAGTTAGGATTATCTGCAAGGGCGATGGATCGAGTGTTAAAGGTGTCTCGTACTATTGCGGATCTCGCTGATGATGATGCGGTTAAAAGTTATCATGTTGCTGAGGCAATACAATATCGAACCATTGATCGAATGCAGTAATTTTTTGAGGTATTATAAATAGTATGATAACCTTTTTATCAAGGAGGACATTCTTATTGTTCATCGTTTTTCTGGAAAAAGAGTAATTGATATTCTCAAGCTAAAAAAAGGGAGTATCAAACAAGCACAATTACCTGAAGGTTCTCCCAGTTGGGATGATATTAATCAGATGCTTTGGGAAGAAATTAAAGCTAATGCCAATGCTAATATAATAGGATTTAAAGCTATTCGTAAACTACTAAGCGATCGGAGATTTGATAAATGAAAAAGATTTTTTTTAATAAGTTTCTCACTTTTTTGAATAAATTGGAACAGCAAAAGATTAACTATCAAATTGCTCATCATAGAGATGAAGCAGTGATGATAACGGTTTCTATTGTGGGGGAACGTTGGGAAATTGAATTTTTAGAAAATGGTGATATTGAAGTTGAAAAATTTATTAGTAATGGAGAAATTGAAGGAGAAGAAGCATTAAAGGAAATTTTTGACCGAGAAAGATTAGATGATTCTATAGTTGAACAAATATCTCTTCTAAGTTAATAGAGAATTTATAGATATTTCTTTAATATAGTTTCTTTTTGTTGGGGAATAGCAGACATTTCTTTTTCAAAGTTGTTTATTTCTTGTTCTATTTCTAAGACTTCATTGATAACTTTATCTTGTTCTGTTTTTTCGGGAGAAGCAACTAATAATGGTTCGATAATTTTTAGATTAATATTTTTTTGTGCTTTTTGCGGTGCAATATCATTTAAATATTGTTGTTGAGTTCTTAGATAATATTCTAAATAATCAATATTCATGGTTTCTGAGGGTTTAATACTGACAATACTATCAGGAAAACAAGCAGGATAAGTTAAAATAGCTGTACTGCCAATATTAGCAGCAATGGTAATTAAAATTGTTTCAGGTTGAAACAGTTTACTAACTTTTAATCCTTCTTCGTTTAGGTATTGAGAATATTGGATATTTCTTCCTTTTCCATTAGCAACGTCTCCTGTTTGGATAAAGGGATAGGTTCCATTTTCATATAAATGGGGTGCATTTCTGGGACGATGACTAAAACGGCCTCTTTTTAAAGATGCAACTTGAGATAGTTTAATTTTAGGTGCAGTATTCAATGAATTATTCAATTTTTCTTCTATATTATTTTGCATTGTTTCAACAATATTTCTTAATTCTTGTTCTCTATTTTCTAATACTTCAATTTCTTTTATGATTTGTTCTTGTACTTCTATGGGAGGAATAGGTATTTTAACTTCATCCCTTAAAAATGCACTGTTTAAACTTTTTCCGAAAGCTTTAGAACCAATACTTTCTAAATTAATTACCATTCCGTTGCTTTAATCGTTTCATTAGCATCACGACTAATAAAGCTTTTATAATCATCAAATTCTAACCCTAAGTAGTCAATATAGCTTCTAAATAAAGCTTCTGTATCGGTAAAATCATTTTCTCTAGTTTTATTATTAATGATGTAATCTTCTGCTACAAAAAGATAGTCTTGTTTCCAGCGAGAATCCCGTTTTTGCATAAATAAAACAATAGTGTTAGTTCCTGTTGCCATAAAAGCATTAGAACCTAATTCAACGATAGCTTTAATCAGAAAATTTTGTAAAATAATTTCTCTTGCACGACCATAAATTCCTGTATTATTTAAAATAGAACTAGGTAAAATAATTCCTGCTTTTCCCCCTGTTTGTAACAATTGTGCTGTTCTTTCTATAAATAAAGCTTCGATTTCTGAGGAACTATCCGTTAAATAATCAAAAAGATCGTATTTATCTTTCAACTTTAAAGCATGGGGTTTAAACCCATGAATAGAATAAGGAGGGTTAGCAATAACCACATCATAATTAGCTGCTAAACGTCGTTTTGTTTCATTATAATCTTCTAATCCATCTCCAAAGAAAATATTAGCTTGTCCATCCCCATTCATAAAACAAGCAACCTTTGCGGATCTCGCTGAGGATGATGCGGTTAAAAGTTATCATGTGGCTGAGGCGATACAGTATCGAACCATTGATAGAATGCAGTAATGGTTGTCATGGGTTTTAAAGATATTTGTCATCAATCATTTCTTTAAAACCCAGAGCAAAAAAGTTACTTCTAATCAAGGTTTGTTGCCAATTTTAGAGATTATTGAGTAACATTTGTTGCCTCAGCAATCAACGATTTATTTTCGGTAGTTGCGTCGCTGTCTTAATCCTAAAATTCCACTTACAAAAATACCGATGAGTGAAATTGGTTCAGGAACAGATTCAGCATTAATTACACCAACCGCTTCTAAATCAAATCCCCCTGAACCGGGAATTGGTGTTTGCCAAGGGTCATAAATGGGACGGTTTTCTGAATCTAAAAATGTGCCATCACCAGGAATATCTACAAGGCGAATAAAGTTAATTTGATTGAGATTAACTAAACCAGTTTGTACTAGGGAAGAATCGGTTAAACTGTCTAAATCAAAGGGTGTTCCCCAGGAACTTTGTAAAAAGGAATTATCAGGTAAAACAATACCATTATTAACGTGCTTTCCTGCTAGATTATAAACCCTTGTCGGATCGACTTGTCCTTCAGGAGGCACAGGAGTTTCAGTTAAAGAAATGCTGGGAAAGCGAGCAAAATTAAGGCCATCGGTTGACACTTCTACATAGGCTAATTCTGCAAATAAATTACCTGTATCAGCAAAGGCAAATCCATTTTCAAATACAGCAAAATCGGCTCCCTCACGATTAATAATTGCTCGATAAAAGGTTAAAGTAATTTGTCCTGGTAACACGCCATCGGTAATTTGTTGTGCCGTTAATTCCCCTAAAGAAGCGATACCATCAAACGCTCCTGTTACTTGTCCTAATGTCCTTTCTGGGGTTTGAAATTGAGGTAAAACATCAGGTGCAGGTTGATAATTAAGAAATCCTGTTGCCCAAATTTGAAAAATTGGATTAACAACGTTATTAGGAGATACAACCCCTAATCCATCAGTGCCAACAAATCCCGGTATTCCTGAATCTATTTGACCAGGATCATTGGCGAAACCTGAAAAAGTTTCGGCATTTGCTTGGCTGTTTAAAAAAGTTAAATTTAATGTCAATACTGTTAAGCTGATTTTAGAAAAGACTCTAAGTTTTTGCATCAATTTTTCTCCTTTTTTTATTAATATTTTTGTTAGGCAAGATAGGTAAAATACTGTGTGACAATTTATAATAGGTTATAAATTTTGATAAGCTGTCTCACTTGCGATACAAGTCAGTTCGATAAGTGAAATGAATTAAAAAAGGACAGATTTGGGCTTTAAATCTCAGATTATGACAATTAACCTTAAACTTTATCTGCTTAGGAAGAGTAATCTGAGTGAGACGAATATTGGGGGGAAAATTGCATCATTACACCAACAACGCAACCATGAATGAGAGATAAACTTATCCCCCAGAGACAATTTTTGAGAAAAATTCGCCATAAAATCGCTAAAGTTAAGCCATGTCCTCCCATTAACTGGGCAATTATGTTAATTGCCCCTTCATATAGAAGATAGCCACCAATAAGGCTTATGACTAACCACAAACAATGTCCCCAGAAATGCTGACAAAAGGTTGGTCTTAGGGTAACTAAACCAGTGATCAACAATGTTCCCAGCCCCATAACCATGCCCCAGGTCAAAGATTCCCAAGTTTGAGAATATTGGCGAATAATAAAGCCATAAAGTTGATTGGCTAACCATATCGCCATGACAGAGGTTAAAGCTTTCTTTTGAGTCAAAGTATTACCTGCGACGGCAGAAAACCCGACTAGAGGTGCATGGGGATAAATCAAGCTACTAACACAACCCACAAAAATTAGGCTAAATTGCCAAAAAATACCTTGAGAAATCTTTTGACAGACAGATTCCCAAGAAAACAGCTTATTAATAGATTCCTGTCTCATTTTTTAAGTAATCGTTGCCAATAAACTCCATTGACTTAGGCAACACTTCCCAAACCAATTTAGGGGAATAATTTTATACAAGAAGATTTTAGGAGAATAGCACAAGCATTTCCCCAGTGAAATTATATTGACCACAATCTGTACCTCGCAGATGATAATGAACGTGAATTAATTAATCGGCGGGCATTCTGACTAAGAGTCGTTGAAACGTCTCATCACAGTTGCGGGACAGCGACGGATTTACACCGAACTTTCCCCGTTATCTCTAATGGCTGATCTCCACTAGAACCGACATTCGGTTAACTATAGCACATAATTCCGAATATTGATCTAATTATCAAGGTTGGTAAGAATATTCTTAAGTTCTATAGAGTCAAGCACAAAGCTATCGTTTAAACCAAAACCACCTGTCCCCATATCAATTGATAAAACATTAACTTTATCCTGAGGAACAAGATGAGTTTCTATTGCACCACTAACTTTGACAATTTTAGGTTGTACCTTAAATATAAATGTTCTGTTTTCAGGATCTTCTGGTTGGGTAGGATGGAGAGGATGGTTCCGGGTTGAAGAATGGTTAGAAATCGTGCCAATTAAACAACCGTTTAATCTTACCTCATGTTGTTGCCAATCTTCCCAGGTTTTAACGTATCTTGTTCTGATAATTACTTGAGGATATATGTATTCATCTGTACAGGTATTGCCTTTGTTAACTTTATGAATTTCATGACATTCTTTAACTTGAAATAGAAATCTCAGAGTTGTACCAACCCACTTAATTTCATTTTCATCTGTATCTTTTCTATGGTTAGGATTTTCAGATAACTCCACAGGACCTACAAATAATTTAGTCATAGCTGCACCTTTGAAATCAGATAGCAACCAGATCGGATTGATAGAGGAAGAGTTCAACTTAGATTACTGTATTTCCGACATCTTGCACTGACATTTGAGGACTGGTTCCTATGTCTTAATTATAGCATTAAGTATTAAGAAACATCCTATTTCAAATAATTAACCAAATCGCAAGGCCAAAGAAAGGAGTAAACCTTAACCGCCTTTGTTCAATATTTTTCGGAATAACTGCAACCATCAAAAAAACTAGGGTTTTTCTAACGCCCCCTAGTTAATAGTTTGCTTATAAATAGTCTAGAGTCCCCAAATTTTACGATTTTTTACGTCTTAATAAACCGAGACTTCCTAATCCTAATAAACCCAAAATGGTACTGGGTTCAGGAACTGTAATTTGTTCCACTGTAATTCTAGCTATTTGATAACCAGGTGCTGAAAAGTCAGCATTTTCAAAAGTAAAACCATTGATGGTAAAATCGACTGCTCCCCCTGAACCTGGAGGTAATAAACCAGGGTGAAGGCCAACAGTGCTATTTTCATCAACCCCACCATTCAAGATAACAGATACTTCATAAGGCATACTGGCAGGATCTTCATCATTGACCTCAGTACCAGCATCCCACACCTCACTTCCTAACACCACAAAATCAGCCCCGATAAAGTTTCCTTGATCATCAAAGATGGGAATTTCTGTAGGATCTTCATTGGCAATAAAACCATCGTTAGTCGGGAAGAGCATACTAGCATAACTGAAAAATTGATTGTTAATTGGATCGGCATCAAAATCAACATCGATTGAAATTTTTTCCCCAACAGGAAGGCCTGCAAAAAAGGGATTAATCCGTATAAAGTCAGGAAAAAGACTATCTTGAACGCCACCATTTAAGGCAGCAGCACTCATAGCAAAAGCTGCTGCGATGGACTCTGGACCGGCGGCCGCTAAAGCAGCTAAATCTAAGCCGGCAGCAGCAGCATCAACTAAGAAATCAGTAGGAACTCGATTCCCTGGATCTCCTGTAATTCCATCTTCTGCTAATAATTCTAAATAACGCGGGGCTGTTTCGTCAACATCAAAAATATCAAAACTTCCATCATGGAAACTCACCCAAATGGGCGCAAGCCCTTGACCATTAACAGGGGCTAAGTTTTCAACGGTTACTCTAAGTCTGGTAGCTTGCGCTGCTTGACTACCCGTTAACGTGGACAAGATGGCTAATAAACTAGCACTCATTAATCGGTACTTGGTTAAAAAATTATTCATCAACAAATATCCTAAAAAGTTTAAGAACTCCCTTGATTATACTTAATCTGAAATTCTCCACAGAAAAATGGCTTAAAGCCTTACCTAGAGAAAGTTATGGCAATTTTAAAATGAGCTATTGCTGGGGGTAATGTACTCTTGAATTAAGCTTTAAACTGAATTCAGCGATCGCAGGCACAGGGCAATCTTTTGTATGATCTAATTCTTCAGCTTTTTCTAAGTATGGGTACTGTTATATAGCAATCAAGTTTCAGTTGTGAGAAAAGGAGAAGTAGGATTTAACAGTGTTAAATCCCTACGATAGTTTATTTGTAGGTAGATAATATTATTATTTCCTAATGGTTTCTTGTTTTTCACATATCATTACCAATTGCTATACTTTAAATAATTAACCAAATTGCAAGGCCAAAGAAAGGAATAAACCTTAACCCCCGTTGTTCACTATTTTTCGGAATAACTGCACCCATTAGTATCATTTGAAAAATGGTAAATAAAACAAGATCAACACAAAAAGCAATGACGACACGGTTGCTATGTAATTGGGTGATAAAATACTGAATTCTTTGGGCTAAATCTCCGAATTCAGGTCTTCCTATAAAGAGCCAACTAATCGCAATGATACCAACTGTTAACCCTATCGAGCCAAAAATACGCTCTAATATTCCTTTTTTAGGTTCTTCTATTTTATCTAAAACAGGTTGTTTAAATCGTAAGGCCATATAGGGTAAAAGAAAAACATTGGTAAGAAACATAGCGACACTCCAAAGGGCAACTTTTGGAAAATCTCTCACTCTTTTATCCGCTAATAATAAGGGAAGAAACATAAATATCCAAGCTTCAGCAAAGTTGAATTGTGCTTCAATAATAGGATGAACAATAGGAGATTGCATAAACTGAATACCTATATTATTTAAAATAGGTAAAATGAAGAAGAAATTAATAGATTCATTGATAACTTCTTTAATCGTTTCTGGTTGAATTGCCCAAAAAGGGTCTCCTGGTAAGATAAAATTAGGAGACGAACAAAGTAAAACATAAATATAAGTTCCTGCGATAAACCAGACAATTTTTGATAGTAAAAGGTTATTTTGTGGGGGTGTAGAATCTTGTTTTAAAAATCTTCTAATTAAAGGAGTGATTAAGCGAATAATAAAAAAGGATACTTTACCAGGTTTAAGAGGAGGCTCAACAATATCTCTTGCAAAGATTAGTTTTCCTGTCGTCTCTGAGATTCTATAAAAACTTACTCCCCTACCATTAGGAATGGCGATATTATCTAACTCAACGTGCCATAATACACCCACTTTTAATGGATCACCTTCAGTAATTTCATCAATAACAAATTTGAGATCATTAGGAACATTATCACAAGACTCTTGAAAGAGATTTTTAACCGCCTCTTTCCCTTCAAACGGTTGATTAAAATTAACATCTTGATAAATACAAGCATCATCAACCCATTTTATTGCTGCGTCAATATTCCGCTTATTAATGGCTTGATAAATAGATTCAATTACTTCTTTAGCGGTTTTCTTAACCATACAAATACCTGATAATTAACAAGAAAAAACCGGTCTCCTCAAGAAACCGGAATAATCATGAATCAAAACTCAAAAAATTATAAAGAAAGTCCTAATTTTAATCCTAAAATACCATGAGCAATTAAGACAATGGCAACCACACCACCTAAATACGCATGAAACGCGCGATAACCTTCTTTTTGATCACCACCAAAACCAATTAAAGGAGTGATCGCACTGATGGCCATCAAACCTAAAACACCAGTTCCAGTCCAAAAATGAGGACTACTTAAAATGGGCTGTTTTTGCATAACCAAAGACAAAACTCCGCCAGTGTATCCCAAAGAGATGAAAAGGAATACCCAAGGAGCTAACTGACGGTGAGAAGCGCGACTCTTTGCTACTTCATCAGCATCTTTAGTCAAGAAACGACTGCGCCATCCCATATAAGCGGTAAAACTACCCAAGACTAAGACAACGATACCCATCATAACTGGGTGTCCCCAATGAACAATGGGTTCTGGTACGCCTAAACTACGGAACCAAGCGGCGAGGGGTTCCAAGATATCTGCAAGTTTTTCTCCCATAGTTCTAATGCCTTATCACAATTTTTTAAGAGTAACTATTATAATTATATTAAAAAATTGTGCAAAAATGATACTTTTAGTCAGAGCATCTTAATAATTTTTTAGGCAAGTTCTTTTTCTTCGATAAATGCAACAAATTGTTGCACCAACTTGACATTTCGCCAACCTTTTTCTGCTTCTTCTGTGAGAATTTTAAGAGCTTCTTGGGGGGTAAATGGTTGTTTATAGGGCCTTTGACTGGTTAAAGCTTCATAGATATCTAATATTTGAAAAATTTGGGCTAGTTTGGGTATACTTTCGCCAATTAAACCATCAGGATAACCACTACCATCCCAACGTTCATGATGATGACGAATAATTTGAGCGATTCCTCGACGGTTTTGCATGGGTTTACAAATTTCTTCCCCAATTAAAACGTGCTGTTTAATCAATTCTCGTTCTTCTGCGTCTAATTTTCCCTGCTTCATCATCACTGCATCAGGAATAGCAACAGTTCCGATATCATGAAGATGAGAAGCTAAAATTAGATCATTAATTTCTACAGGGTTTAAGTTTAAATAGTTCCCAAATCCTTGAGCGAATTTATCAAAACGCATTCCTGATTTTCCTTCTGGGGAATAACGTTTTTCAATGGCTTGAGAAATCAAAAATAATACTTGTTGGATTTGTTCTAGCCACTCATAAAGACGTTTGCGTTGGATTAATAATTCTACTTCTGGTAAAATTACCATGCTTTCTAAGGGTTTACTCATAAAAGCATCTGCTGCTACTTCTTGACTTTTTAAACGAGATTGATTATCATCAGCGACGCTCATCAAAATAACAGGAATAGCACGAGTTTCGGTATCTTGTTTCAACTTCTGACAAATATCAAACCCATTACAATTAGGCATTTTAATATCCATCAAAATTAGATCGGGTGCAACTTTTCTAACAACTGTGAAAACATCAGAAACCCCATCATGTTCAATAACATCATAATCATTAGCTGTTAAGAGATCTACCGCCATGACACGACTAAAAGGGTGATCATCAACAACTAAAACTTTAGCAGATTCAGAACTTCCAAAAATATCCACGCTTATTCAGGTTACTCTTTCGTTTTCTAATTATAGCAAATAAGCAAGCAAAGCCTATTATTTTTCAATGATACTTGCGATAATTTGCCCTAATGCAATACCTCCATCATTGGGGGGAACATTTTTATGCCAAAAGGGGTGTAATTTTTCTTGTTTTAGCCGTAAAATTGTTCTTTCCGTTAAGTATTTATTCTGAAAGCATCCTCCTGTTAATAAAATATTGTTTTCTTTAGTTTTTTGAGCTACATCAATAATAATTTCAACTAACGTATTATGAAACTTAGTAGCAATTTCTTGATGAGATAGATTTTGTAATATGTCTTCTATAATCCCTTTTATGATTAATTCCCAATCAATAACTAAAGGGTAATCTAATTCTATGATTTCATAAGGGTAATTTGCTTGGATGTTTACATCATTTATAGCATATTCTAAATTGATTGCTCCTTGCCCTTCAAAACTAATTTTTTCACAAATTCCTATCATTGCTGCTACTCCATCAAAGAATCTTCCTACACTGGAAGTTAAGGGAGTATTTAGGTTACGGGACAACATTTGTTTAACTAGGTTTAATTCTTTGGATGAAATTGTTTCTAAAAAGGGCAATTTTAAACTATTATAATCTTCAAATACTGCATATAATAAGCTTAAAGCAATACGTCTAGGATCTTTAACTGCTTGCTCACCTCCTGGCAATTTAAAGGGTTTAAAATGAGCAATTCTTTGATAGTTATTATCAGCAATTAAGATAAATTCGCCTCCCCAAATTGTATTATTATCCCCGTATCCTGTGCCATCCCATGCAACTCCTAAAACGGGAGGTTTTAAGTTATTATTAGCCATACAAGAAAGGGTATGAGCATAATGATGTTGAACGGTAAATAAGGGTAAGTTTTGAGCTTTGGCATATTGACTGGAGACATAATCAGGATGTTTATCACAGACAATTATATCTGGTTCAAATTCATACAATTGTTTTAAACTATCCATCACTTGATTAAAGGATTTTAAGGCTTCTACTGTACTTAAATCTCCAATATGTTGACTGATGAATACTTGATTATTTTTGAGAATAGCAACGGTATTTTTTAGATGTCCTCCTACAGCTAGAATATTAGGTATAGATTGAGAGTTTTGTTTATATTTAGATAGTAATTGCTCATCAATTTGTATTGGAAATGGTGCATATCCTCTTGCACGACGTATAATCATTTCTCTTCCTCCCATTACTCTGACAACGGAATCATCTACAGGACGAATAATGGAACGATTATGAACTAAAAATAAATCAGCAATATTTCCTAATCTTTGTAATGCTTCTTCGTTATCAATACAGATAGGTTCACTGGCAATATTTCCACTGGTGGCGACGATAGGAAAGTCTATTTTATGGAGTAATAAGTGATGTAATGGTGTGGAAGGTAACATAACTCCTAAATAGGGATTATTAGGAGCAATATTAGGACTTAAATGATCACTATTTTTATTACGTTTAATTAGAACAATGGGTGCTTGAGGAGAAGTCAATAATTGTTGTTCTAAATCACTAACTTTACAATCAACTTTTATGTCGTCTAGAGAAGCATACATCAAAGCAAAAGGTTTATCAGGTCTATGTTTACGCTGTCTTAACTGTTTAACTGCTTGATTATTTCTAGCATCGACAATCAACTGAAATCCACCTAAACCTTTGACTGCTAAAATATTGCCTGCTTTTAATGCTGTAATACTCTCTTCTAAAGCATTATTTTCAGTTGCTAATACTTCTCCTTTTGGGTTCCATAGTTGTAATTTTGGCCCACATTTAGGACAAGCATTAGGTTGGGCATGAAAGCGTCTATTGAGAGGGTTTTCATATTCCTCTTGACACTCTTTACACATGGTGAATTCTTTCATTGATGTTTTAGGGCGATCGTAAGGCAATTCCTCAATAATGGTGTAACGGGGACCACAGTTTGTACAGTTAGTAAAGGGATATAAATAGCGTCGATTATTGGGATCAAAAATTTCTTGTAAACAGTCATAACAAGTGGCTAAATCAGGTAAAATAATGGCTGTTTTGTCTCCACTACTACTATGACGAATTTCAAAATTTGTATAGTTAACAGGATTTAACCAAGAAGTTTCTATGGTATTAATTTGTGAGATAGGTGGCTTCTCTTGCGGGATTCTGGATAAAAATTGTTCTAAAATAGTGCGAGTTGCTTCTACTTCGATAAAAACTCCTGATGCAGAATTATTTACCCATCCTTTTAAGTTTAATTCGGTAGCTAATCGATAAATAAAAGGGCGAAAACCTACTCCTTGAACAGCACCTTTGATAATAATTTTTAACCTTTTTATATCTTTCATCGTAAAATGTATTTTGTTAAGCTTTTAATGTACCTTATGAATCTGAGACAGACGATAGAATATTCCCTTTGAATACCATACTTTAGGATGAGATAAGCAGGGGGAGCAGAGGAGCAGAGGAGGCAGAGGAGGCGGTAGAAGATTGATTTACAATAGCAATTTTAACGTTTACTGATTAAGCCGATTTGATATAATACAAATACTAAGGGTAATTGATAATTCATGGTTGAGATGGATTTACATATTCGTTTTCCTGATATAAATCATTTTCTTATTAATAATGAAAGCGATCCCCTTGAGTTTGCTTTCCCTTTAAATGAGGAGGATTTTGAAGATTTAAAGTGGTATTGGGAAACTTATGCCAGTAGTTACCTAGATGAACCTGATTTTGAACGAGCAAGCCAAATTGAGGATAAATTTGCTCAATGGGGGAGTGGTTTATTTAATGCTGTCTTTGACAGTTGGGAAGCACAACGCATATTAAATAATTTTCAGGATAAAAAGGCGAAAAATAAGCGTATTATTATCAATGCCAGTGCTCCCACCTTATTAGCTTTACCTTGGGAGTTATTGCGAGAGCCCGACGGCACATATTTGCTTCATGATAACCCCTCTATTTCCATTCGTCGTCGCTTTGCATCAGCAGGAAAGGGGCGTAAAGCGGTTCAAGTGAAAGCAAAACCCCATTTAAGATTATTATTGATCGTAAGTCGTCCAGAAGGGCCAGGATTTTTTGATCCAAGGGGAGAAGCGAAGGCAGTAATGGCAGCCATTGAGGCCGAAGCAAAGGGCAAAATTGAGATAGAATTCTTAAGACCTGCAACTTTGGATAAATTAGTTGAACGGTTAGAGGATGAAGATTTACCCCCCATTGATATTGTGCATTTTGATGGTCATGGGGTTTATGACAAAGATGGGGAGTATTATGAGGATGCAAAACGTAGTGATCCCAGTTTAATGAAGGGAAATGAAGGAATTGAGGAAAATACAGGCTATTTACTCTTTGAAGATAAGGATGGGAAAAGGGCGTTAATATCGGCGGAAACCTTGGGGAATATGTTAAACCGTCGTCACATTGCCTTGATGGTATTATCTGCTTGTCAGTCGGCGCAAGTGGCAGGGGAAGATGCCATGGGAAGTGTGGCTGCGCGGTTAACTTATGCGGGTATTCCCTCGGTTTTGGCCATGACTTATTCGGTGTTAGTGGTGACGACGCAACAGTTATTCCATAAGTTTTATCAACGATTGGTGAAAGGGGATAGTATTGGACAAGCTTTGGATAAGGCGCGACGGGATTTATATGATGTACAATGTTAAAAATAGCGGACAGGGTAAGCAACCGCTTAAAAAACCCAGTCATCGAAAGATGAACGCACCTTGAAAACTAGAGTTATATGGTTCTATAGGGAAATGCTCCTATAGGTAAAAATTCTAAGCATCAAGTACCAGAGAAACCAAGTATTTTAGAGGTTTTGAACTGTATCGTGGGACACACGAAAACAGGCTTCTGTAATGGGGCGAAAGTCTGAGGAGAGAACCACCTCT
>JAAUYJ010005506.1_pt1 | contig 16724 bp, 13 predicted proteins | sample 7278031 | NCBI WGS metagenome assembly JAAUYJ01 (sample SAMN14350222, study PRJNA611818) | marine sediment metagenome | isolation source: surface marine sediment (1.8m) | place: French Polynesia: Moorea | collected 2018-08 | reverse complement strand
TTTCCCCCAAGCCCTGCGGGCTTAATATTTTGTGTTTAGCTGGCTGTCTTAATAAACTCCGGGGCGGGGCGGCGCCCCCTGACCTCGAAAAATATCCTTTTCTTTCTCCCCTCCTCAACTAATCCGACGGTGGCAAAAGAGGAAGGGGAAGAAGGGAAGAGGGAGGGAGGGTGGATAATGTGCTATTTTTTCGGGAATTAGCGGAGAGGGGAGGAGGTGCAAAAAGGTGGCGAAAATCTCGTCAAATGCAGAGCTCACGGCTTATGAGATTTTTTCCCCTTCTCGGCCGCACAAAAGGGCCATTAAAATACGAGGAAGAGAGGGGGGGAAATCAAGTTGGAGATTTGAACGTACGTAGTGGATTTTTTTCCTTTATCGCCCCCGGCCAAGAATGGGGGGAGGAGGAGGGAAGGCAAGGTGAAAACGAGAAATTCTTTTCAAGGGCGAGATCGTCGTTGGAGAATACAAAGAAGAGAGAGTTGAAAAAAGTTCTGGCTTTTTTGTGTTTCCGGAACTAGTTCCTGTTTTATTGCCGGCCGCGCATACTTCCAGAGATGGAATACAAGTGTGAGCGGCTGCGGCTGCGGCGATATGCAATGGGGGTGGGGGGTCACGGTCAAGAGGGTGCAGACGAGGGACGACAACACTTTCTTGTTTATGGGGCTGAGATGGCCTCTCTTGAGCTGGTATGGGACACTCGCATGGAGAAGTGGGTCAGGCAGACCGACGTCGGTGTCAAATTTTTTTTTAAGAAAAAAATCCCAGTAGAAATCCGAAGCCTGCCAAAAATGGAGCCAGCAGACGCCCTGTGCGAGAACAAAAAATCTAAGGCGGAAAAATGGCTTGCACCCTTGCAGCACCGGGGATAATACTTAGGGCTGAATCGAGCTTTTTTCAATTTACGGAGGGGAAGCAGGGGAGTGTCCACGTGCCTCCTCCTCCTCTTTTTTTAATTTCCTTCCCTTCCCTCCGTAGACGACAGCAGGTGACGCAGAACAATTAAAACTAGAAATAGGGAAACAAGAAGCCGAGTTGGAGGAGGGATACGCGATACACCATCCTTGGACATTTTTTATGTCCCTCTCCTCATTGCATTCTGCTTGCTTAGGCCGACGACGATCATACTCTTTAAAAATTGGAAGGGTGTGGCTCCTTCCTCCTCCTCCTCCTCCTCCCGTGTCCGTGATTTTCATTTCCCAACTAAGGTCGCCGTCGTCGATCTTTTTTTTTCTTGGCCACTTTGTGGCGGCGTGGATGGAGGAGGTTCTGGCTTGTTTCATGCTCATTGCATCGCTTGCGGTTTTTCTTGAGACCCTTTCCGTTCCTTTCCCCTTAGCTGAAGAGATTTTTTTTACCAGAGACCATGGTAATTGGTCAAAATGAGGGGAAGTAGAAGGAGGAGGAAAAGGAGGGCGAATTTTCCCTTGGCAAATTGTCCCCCTCCCCCTTCTTGTCAAGCTCTTTTCTGCTGGCCCTCCTCCCACAGATATGGCTAACTGCATTTTCTCGTTCGTAGCTGTCACTTCTGATTTGTTCTCCTCTCTGGATCTATCCATATTCGACCCTGTTTGCTTGCGTGACCGTGAGTGGGGTGGACGAGAGGGATTTGGAATCGGAGGCGGGGTCATCGGTGCATGCACAGCCGCATCACCCTATTCCCAGCCTCTGTGTCAATCAATTCCTCTTTTACCGCACATACGCATTACCATCACGCGGGCGACGAATGACCAATCCGCTCGTCCGAACACCGCTATGAACATTTGTTTCCGAGTGGACATTGAGAATTTGACCAAATAATCATGTGGATCGGCGCCGCGCCGCCATTAAAACATATCCATCTACGTACGTCTATCTAACAGCATGGCGATACCTCGCTTAGGGAAGGACATGCATAGCATTCTCAGGGGCGGTGGGATAAAGAGTGGCAATAAAAGCGAAGCAGAGCGGCGAAGCTTCAAATGACCCCTCCGATCGACGGTCGGAGGCGAAAGGGTCATCCTTCAAACTTCCATATTGTGCTATTCTGCACAGGGAATTTTTTTTCGCGCTTGGAATAGTCAGTTGGTATTTCCTCTTTCGTTTCCGACCCTAGTTGAAGGCCATAGGATATTTTTTCCATGCCCAAATAAATGCAGAACCGGCTACCTTTTTCATTTTCTAATAACAATACTTTTCTTCCTTTTGCAGTTACTGGTCCTGCTTCAAGCGGGCGCCCTCTTGGCCGACAAGGCCCCGGCCTCCTCCGCCTCCGCCTCCGCCGCCCAGCAGCAGCAGCAGAAGCACCACCACCCACCGCACCACCAGCAACAACGGCCCCAACCTCTGCCCCTCCACCGCTCCCCCATCGGCCCCCGTCCTAGGCCAGGCGGTCGCGCCCGCGCCCTGCCCCACCCTCCTCCGCAGCACCTGCCCCTGGCTGGAGCACCCCGGCGACCGCCCCACCGCCAGCCCGTCGGTGGCCGCCCCCTTCCACCTCAGTACCGTCGGCCGCTCCCCGGCCAGCAGGCGCCAAGGCCAGGCAACGTTGCGCGCAGGCCGCCGGCGTACGCCAGGCAGTTCAACGTGGCGCCGAAGAAGGTCCAGCAGCAGCAGCAACTGAAGAAGCAGGTGCCGCAGCAGGTGGCGCATCAGCAGCAGCAACAACAGCAGGCGTCGTCCAGGTCCCACCACGTGGTGGTGAGGCCCTCCCCGTCCAAGTCCGTGGTCTCCCCGCGCCGCCCTCCCGTCAAGGTTGCCGCCACCAGGCTGAGGCAGAAGCAGACCAAGCCCGCCTCCGCCTCCGCCCCAGCCAAGGCCCGCGTCTCCGTCCAGCCACCGGCAAAGGTGCAGCAGCAGCAGCAACAACAACAGCACAAGGTCCTCCAGCGCGGATTCCCGTCCTTCCTGGCCGGCGTGGCAAAGAGGTTCGTCTCTGGCGGGTCGGACTTCTGGTCCTCCCCCTCCTCCGTCCCCAAACCGGTCTCACAACCGGCGGTGGCGGCATCCACGGCACACAAGCAGTATCGAAAACTGAACGGCTTCAGGTGAGGGGGCGCTTGGTAGTTAATTGGTTGTGGCGGCGAGCGAGACAAACACGCGGGCGGGAGGAAAAAGCAATTTCCACCCCTTGATTGCAGCAGAAGTCGTGAGTTTTCAGGCAAACTTTGTCAGTTGCTCGGGAGAGGATAAACATGTATGATGTGTAATTTTGTTTGTAAATATTTTTTCTTCAAAGGCGCCGCAGACCGGCCGCCTATTCTATAATTGACTCGATAGTTGTGTTGTCAGTGCGTCCTAAGTCAGTAGAAGCATGATTTCCCTATGCTAGTGGCCCATGTCATGTCTGGAGCTTGGTAGCTGCTATATTAATTACAGGCATTCATCGGTGTTTCTGTCTGTTTGTGGCGTAGTGTTTTTTTTGTAGTGTCAACTTTTTTTTGGAAGAGTCCGGACAAAAAATCTTTTTCGTCTTTCAGACCCCGCCGCCCGTCCGTCCGCGGCCGCCGCCCCGCCCCCGGCAACCGCCGCCGCTTCCGCAAGCAGCCGCCCGGCCTCGGCGGTTTCGCCGCGCCGCCAGGAGCGCCAGACTTCTTCTACAAGCGCGCAGAGGACATGCCGGGCTACGAGAAGTTCACGCTCGACGAGGTCATCCACCCGGAGACGGTTAGAGCGGGGGAAAGAAATGGTCCAGCGCCATTGCTAAACTGTCGTGTTTTTCAGGCTGAGAAGCGGTCAGATGTCGACTCCGGCGATCTGGAGCTGGTGGATGCCAAGGAGGCGGTCGAGGAGAAGTCCGAGGTCGAAGGAGAGGAGGACAAAGCGACCGCCGAGAAGAAGGGGGACAAGAAGAAGGGCGAGAAGGACAGCGCAAAGTCGAGATAGCCAGTCAATACTAGGGGAAACATCTCCTCTCTTAAAAGTCATTAAGTGCAAGAACGCATTTGCACTCATAGCCCATTTCGAGTCGAAAATCACCAGCATCTGGTGTGTAAATAACGCGCATGGTATCTCTCCGTTATTATAACAGGGTGAAGATCGCCAGTCCCTAATTTAAATTCCACCTCAACAGCCTTGTTGCCTCATGTTAAGGCGCTCAAATGACAAGTACTATGCAGTAACCTAGAATGATGGTGAAAAAGACCGCAAATCGTGAAATTCACGAAATCACGGGAATCCTATTAGAAATGACTAGTACATAGACCAAATAAATTGAATTTGTCGTTTATAGCAATCAGAAAGTATACAGCGCGTCTTCATTGCATCCAACGCAGCATAAATAGAAGTGTAGTACCGTATAACAGCATAGGCCTCCTTATCCATTTCATATAACCGCAATAGGGATAGCCCCGTCTCTTTCTCATTTTCTCGATGTTGTATCACATAAACTCTGCTTCTAAGAAGGGAAAAAACTAATCCGAGTTTAACGTTCTGTTTCCTCGGAGGAAGATTGCAATTGCTAGGTGTGCGGAAAAACAGGTGATTGATGACAAGAGAAGCCTCCCTCCTCACTTCCTGGCGGCTCCAGCGCCTCCTCCTCCTCCTCCTCCTCCTCCTCCCTCCTGCTTCTCCAGCAGCCTCTTCTCCAGCGGTGTCATGAACTGCCAGTTCTCGCCGATAGGCCTGAAAGAGAGGGGGGAAATTGTTAGTGTAAGTCCTGCCGGTGGAAGGGGATATTGCATACCTAAAAAGTTTAGTCTCCCACTTTTGGCCCTTCTCCTTCCTCTCCGCGGCCTCCTCTCTCTGCCTTTGCTCCAGCTTGGTCTTCTCAGCCGTCGCCATCGAAATGTCGTTCACCTACCGAGGAGAAAAAACAAGTTGCTGAGATGAACTGAGAAATTCTAGGCCTGAAACGTTCCGCCGTCACCTTTAGGCCGTATGTGACGTCCTTCCAGAGCCTCCTGGACTCGAACCTTCCCTGCTCCCTGATTGGCTTGACCGACTTTGGGTAGATGGGCAGCTTGTTGACGTCGATGAAGACCTCGTTCTTCCCCGTGGCCCACTTGGCCATCATGCGCCCGTTCCACTCGCCCTCCACCTTCAGCACGGGCTTCTTCTCGTGCGGGGAGATCACCTCGGCAGTCACCTTGTTCACGTCCGAGCTGAAGAACTGCTTGCACTTGAACTCGATGTTGGCCAAGTAGTTGGTCTTGGGGCATGTGATGGAGACCTTCCCGCCCAGCTCGACCCAGGGGACGGTGAGGATGCTGCGGGCGAAGCCGCTCGGGAAGGTGCAGATGTACTCCTCGTCCTGGTCGATGAGGAGGAGCTTGCCCTGGCCGATGTTGTGCACCGCGATCTGGGGAGAGAAACCAGGACAGATCGCGGGTATATGACTATTGACTATTGACTATGTCAGAATGGATCCCAAAGTCAAAATAGAGGGCCTACAACGCTACTATACACTAAAGACCTAGCGAACCACGGACCACGGCACACGTCTTCTCGCGTTTTCCTTAATATTGGTGTCAATACCACAGCGAAAAATGCTAAGTGCGGGCTTAGAAATAACGGAAAACAATACGTTCCCCATTTAAAAAATAATGTGAAATTCAAATTTCAAATTTCTCGATTAAAACATGCCTTGGAATTTTTGAATCTACGGTTAGTTTTATTTTAGAAGCTGAAACGCGAACATGTTGCCAACATCTCTCCGCAAAAAGTGACATTTACAAGAAATGCAACGTCAAACGCAGAAATACCAGTGTTAATGTCGAGCCAAATACTTTGTGGCACTGTAGAAAGTGATGGAAACTAAACTACAGTACAGCCATGATCATCCCCCGAAGCTAAGTTGCAAAGTCGATGTGAAGAAACCATAGGGAAGCAGAGAAACCAAGCCCGAAGGTGCCAACAATCTGCTGGTTTGCCAAAGATACCATTGGAGAACGTATCTTCAGTAGGCATTCCCAACGTTCTACAATGCTTTACGCCGTTATCCTTTTCTTGTGATGGTACCGGAAAGCTTTATTATTTTCCACAACTTCAGCTCTCAACGAGGCGTTTGAGGACCTGATTTGCCAGATCGTCCAAATATGACGCGAAAATTCGACCGATTCAGCCAGCCAGATTCCCCGAGTGCAGTGAAATCGACAAAGGACTTTCAGTGCACCGATTTTCCCACGGACAAAAAGAGCACGCACAAGATAGTGGTTCGCACAGAATCATAACTTGGAGATACCGATGGAATCGGAAAGTAGCTCGCTATATCAAAGTACCCCCTTGTTATATGGGAAGTACAAGGCTCAAGGTTGCAAAAGGCTAGCTACCGTCGGAGCCTTTGAGGTACAGATCAGCAAGCCCGGGTGAAGTCCAGTACTTTAAGCAAGGTAATCTACGATGCGAGGCAATTTCGGGAGTGTTTAAGCGAAAAGGACATTTGTCTGCGGCTCGAAAGGGATCTTCCGCCAACTTGATCATGGAAGCCCAGCAGGATATTCGGACTTTCATCTAAAGCTCCAATTTCGTGGCTGGCGACCCCTACCAGGAGAGGAGTGCTGACGACACAGTCGGGCAGCGTCAAGGAATTGCTTTGCTAGTCTGTTTGTGTCCCTACTGTTTGGGTTTGTGCGTAGTTTTCTACGCGACGAGGTCATGGTTTGGTCGTTTTATTGTTGGGGAATGGGGATACTCGGGGTCTTTTTAGATAATTCCCCATTTTCACCTTTAATTGTTTGGGATGCTTGGGGTATCTTAAAAATTTAAATATTTCCCTATTTTTACTTTTCCTTGTTTGGGATATCTAGATCTTTCCCCATTTCACTTTCAATTTTCACAAATTCCCAATTTCCTCCAAACTCTTTGTTGCGATTTTTCCCCTTGATTACTTTTTACGGGGTGTGTGAAAGCTTTGTTTCCCAACCATCTCATTTTGTCACCCTTACCGACATTCCTAGGAAGCTTGACTTGGTGTAGATGTGCGCGTTGACGGACAATTTCTTAGCAGGATATTCCGCGTAGAAACCAGAGATAGGAGGATGGTGCGACACTTGTTCGGCGATGAAGGTGAGTTCGTTCGAGCCAGTCCAAGGAAGCGGCCCGTCTGGCATGGGCTCGCCAACGCCGTTGACGTCGGGTAGTCCAGTCCAGTGACACCGGAAGGTTTCGCCGATAATGGGGTTGTACGGCTTCTTGGCGATGGAGGACTTTCGGCCGGCATGGAAGGAGGAGAGGTACCACCGAAGCACACGGACCATTCGATCCTCGGGAGTTCGTCCCTCCGGAATGCCAACGAAGAGATCCGGGTGAGCGAAGAAATCGGAGTACATCTCCAGGAGAGAACGCCGTTCCAGGATAAAGGTGGGGAGGACGATCTTAGTCAGGTCCATGCCGATGCGAACTTGGGACAACAGGTGGGTAATGACGGATCCGTGGCTCTTCATGTCGACGTCCTCGTCGTCGTCAGCAGCAGCGTAGAGAGCGTCATAGTCGATATCCGCCTCGTTTAGATCAGTTCGCGGCGTTAGAGGTGATTGGACCAGTACGTCGGGATTGTCGCTTTCCACAGCAGAGGTAGGATTAGTGTCCAGGTTGAGATCGAGGGGAATACCGCCCACAATTCCCCCTCCCCGTTCTTCAGCATCCGCTTCATCTTCGTCTTCTTCCTCAGCATCGAAGAAATCGTCATCGTCGTCCGAGCTGGAGTAGGATATTTCGGGTATTCCCGTGCTCTTCTTGTCAGGTTTCAAGGAGGCAGACGAGGACACCTTAGGTGGAGAAACCATCGTAGCAACGACTTCAGACGAAGGAGCAGCGACGGTATGTCCTCCATCTGCTTGCTCACCGGCGTCAGAATCCGTCTCTCCGGAATCTTGGCCGAGGACTTTCTGTTGCTGCTGTTGCTTTTGAACGTGCGACAGGTCCTTGACGGCGTTGGGCGTCTCGGGGACGGCAGCGTTCTTCGCAATCTGCAGCAGGACGATGGCGTGCTTGACCGACTCTGCCATCTCTTGGGCTCCCACCAACACCCTTTCATATCTCGCCCTCGCCTCCTCCGACTGATCCGGGGACTCGGCCTTCACCTTAAGGCTAGCCACCTGAGCCAGGAGCAGCTCTAGGTACCCGTCAGTCTCTCCCAGCTTTCTGTCAAAGTCCTCGATGGAAGAAGCCGCACCGCCCGGGGAGGCTACCTTGCGCAGGGCGGAGGGACGGCGAGCCTGGCGACAAAGTAAAGTAATAAACAAAGTCGTAGTCTACTAAGGTGAGTAATAGTCATTCATTTTGTACCTGATTGTGCCGTAGGACCGTGTCCTCGAGAGCTCTTATCCATTTTTCGCGCTCCTCCGAATCTTTCGCCTGTAAAAAAGGAAGGAAAGAGTTAGAAAACAACGCAAGAGCTAATCCGTGATGGAAAAAAATCTACTGTAGGGGCAGAGGAAGATCTCGTTTTACGCCGAAGTAGAGGAGCCATCTTTAAGTGATATTCAGTTTTTTCTGTGCCAGGTATGGAGATGGAATACAGCTTTAAGCAACAGCGCTTGTGTTCGTTGTTAGGAGGGGTACACACTACACAGGGAAGGCAACAAGTGGAAATTTCTTTTCCTACTGTCACAGGTGGCGAGGCTGTCTCGGGAGAGCCCTGGCCTACCTTTATCGACTCTTGTAAAGAGTACATGTACAGTACAATAACCTAGAGATTGGAACGATGTCAGATGGGACATGTTACTAGGGAAGTTTTGTTTAAAAAAACGATTACCCAAATAATACACTTCCATGCTATGTACGCCAATAAAAGACAACTCTAGATTTTTTTCCTCAACAAACTCTATGTGCGCTGTCGGAAATTTGACTGCTGGGAAAAAACTGTCGGAAAACTGCCTGGTCCCTCTGTCGGAACTTTGCAGGTACCCCAAAAAAACGAAATATGTCAGACATTTTCCAACGCTTCCGATTAATATTGGCACAGGGAGGGGAATGACTATAAAAAATAAAAGCATTATAGGCTCCTAGATTTTTTTGACGTCTTTGGGGACATCCGAATTAAAGAATAATTTCTTTAATTCCGAATCTTAAGATTGCACCGCAAGGTATTCCCCCCCCCCCGTTCCTCACCTGGAAGTGGAAGGTCTTCCCGTCTACGGTGACGGTGAAGGTGGCCTCGTCCTCGTCGTCGATGCCGATGACGGCGCCGCGCAGCCGCACGCAGCCGCGCCGCACGCCGCGAACCATCTTGTCGCGGCTGGTGTAGTAGGAGAAGAGCCCGGCGCCCTCGTCCAGCACGAACCAGCGGTACTGCCAGCCCTTCATCACGTTGGTCCACTTGGACAGCGGGCCCTCCATGGCGAAGGAGGCGACCGAGGGCGGGGAGACAGTGACACTCGATCCAGGGAGTCTTGTTTCTGCCTCTGGTGTCACAGGTGCGGACGGGGAGCGAGGGAGGAAACTCCGGAGTTATTCCGTCCACAGGTGGGAGTGACAAGAACGAGGGGAATGTTGGGTAGAAAGAACTACATATGATCCACACCGGGGTCAAGCAAGTCAAGCTCCCTCTGATGCCAATCAATTTAACTTGTTGTGTTCCTCAGGACGGCCTGTCAACACTTGAACCCACCAGCCTGTCTTGATCTTGATTCTGATTTCCCTAAAGCCTCAGGAGCACCGATACCTTGTCAAGGGTCTGTCCGAATGACCCCAGGCTGGAAACCTCACTCTGACCACTGCCACAGTCCTGTTATGTGGGATTTGCCAATTTTCTGCATTGCACTTTGGCCAATTTGGTGGTACAATCACAATCGCAAAATTCACAATAATAAAATCTTCTGCAATCAGCCCGCAGGCCGCAGCCACTCCTCTTCTGCAATCTGCAGCAGTCAGCACCAGCAGATTCAATGCTGCCAGAATTGCCAAATTGAGGAACTGATAATAGCCAAAGGAAAATCCCAGAACTCTACTCAAGTAAATCATGACGCCAAATACGCCAAAGAAACAACCTTCGAAAGCTGAAAAGCTCAATTTTTATTTGTCAATATTGCCAAAAAAAACCTACAATATGAAAAAAATGACTTCAAGAATACCAAAGTGGTAGCTCTGTCTACATTTCGTCTGAGAAGCGTATGACTGCTGTTGCTCATCTATGGAAGGCCCAAAAACTCTCAGTGCGTTGTGACGTCACAACAGAATTTTCTGTAGTATAGATATATGCGATAAAAAATCAACAATATGTTTTAAAATTAATGTTGGACAAATTTAGTGGTTTCTGCCTCTGATCTAGAACTCAGCCGGTATCTGGCCTCTTTCGAAATTAATTTTCAATGCATCAAGTATTTTATTGGCATTGCATACAAATGAAGAATAAAAAGTACCTACCATTTAATAGTTTTCTTAATTTTTGAGGTACTACATTTTACTGAAGAACTTTCTACTATATATTTTATTCATATTAAATATTAAGCAATAAGGAAAACAGACCTCGTTTTACTAAAAAAAGTGCTTCCGCTAAGTACAAAATATAAATGTTAGGAATTAGGATTATGTAACGACTATTACCTTACATAGTTGTAAGAAATCTAAGCGCTTAATTGTCTATGGGTCACGTGACAAGCGTCCGAGGAGAAGCTTCCATGAAAGCGTCCGCAAGATGGCACAACGGTTGGGGTGGCAACTCTGCTTCCTTTCCTTTCAAAATTCGGACAGAGTTACTCTATTATACATCCTATGCCAACCAAATCTAAATTTTGTTTTATTTATAACAAGTGCCAGAAAATAAAGTTTTTTAGTGTATGTCCTCATTTTCACGTTTAAAGTTAGAAGCGAAGCAAGGCGAAAATTGTAGAGCAGACAAAGAAAATTTTGAAAAGTGGCAAACCTAGAAAAAGTGGCAAACCTGACTTATTTTTTGGCAAAAAAACTTGTGGCATAAAAGAAAGCCATTTAATTCGATAAAGAGGAAAATTGCCTGGAGTGTCCCGGCCTCCGCGACCTCGACCTCGACCTCGGGGATTGCCTGACCCCTCGAAAAGGGGACTCTGGAGACCTCCGACGCCGCACGGAACCTCGCCGCGGTCACTGGCAGCGACCCTTCGGCTTCAACTGAGGGCCGCGGAGAAGGAGAGCCTGGTGCTGCTGGTCGGTCCTCTTGGTCGTGCAGTGCGTGAGGATGTCCGGCGCCATGGACGACGACAGCCTTCGCTCCATGCTGATGGCCTTCCGCCTGTCTGAGCTCAACCAGCTCCTGGACTTTGCCGGCGTCAAGAACAAGGCAGGCAGGAAGAGCGAACTGCAGGTAGGCAGCACACTTACGCAGGATCCCTGATCTATTACGTAGAACTTGGCCTCTCTCTGGACTTATTTTGCAGTACGGCCTTGACCATAAGTTAAGAAAGTTGCTCCCAAGTTCATATCTTTCCATGCTAATAGAAAACAGCGCTTTTGTTTATTGCACTTTTCAGCTCCCCCACTTTACCACTGTACAAGTAGTTTCTTTCCTGATGAGAGAAAGGAGCGTCTACCCCAGCAATAAATTGCTGAGCTGTCTCCCATTTGAAGAAATGTAGGAGGAACCTGCTGATGTTCCACTCTTGAACCGCGGCACTAGATATTATCTTGGACTGCTGCTTCCAGTACAGCTAGAGCTTCGAACAATTGCCACCTTTTGATTCCCGTCCTCTCTCAAGCTTTGGTGGTTTTTCCTTACCTCTCCCCGTATCTTCTTCCAGGAGCGCTCGCTGTCCCTGCTCAAGGGGAACAGGCAGGATGTCAGGAGCAAGATCAAGGAGCTCAGCCTGGCCATGTACAAGAGCATCGGCGGCGCCCCCTCCGTCAACCCCTACAGCGCCAACTACACCTCAAAGGACAGGTCTTCTTCCTCCAAGGGGGGAGACGACGACGTGACGCCGCCGGCGCTACCCATCGGCTCGGCGGGGAAGAAGGCCAGCAATAGCAACAGCAACAGCGGGAGCAACAGCAGACGATCAGCAGCTGCTGCGAACAACTCCAAATCCTCGTCGTCGTCCAAGAAGAAAAAGAGGAAGGACGACACCACTGACGACGACGATTCGGACGAAGACTTTGAGGTGGACGAGGATGAGGACGAGGACGAAGAGTTCGACGACTTTTCCGCGTCCTCCTCTTCCTCCGAGGAGTCCCGGACGCCCTCGCCTGAGCCGGTCAAGATCAAGCGTCCGCCGCCAATGACCACCAGGTCCCTGAGGACGTCGACGAGGGCGTTGAGCAAGGCCTCCGCGTTGGCGGCGGCGGCAGTCTCCACCAAAGAGAAGGAGCACAGGGGGAAGAAGGACAAGACGCCGCAGAAGAACGGAGGCTCCTCCTCCAATACACGTGGGGGCAGCGGAAAGGGAAAGAAGCCAACAGCCGCGGAAGCCATCGCCAATTCAGCAGCCAACGCCGGCGCCAAAGGGAAGGGGGGCCAGGGCGGCGCCAGGAAGGGCGTCACCACAATGCCCGGTGTCATCAACCTGACAACCACAGTGACAAACTCCTCCGCCTCCGGTGGAGGGGCAGCGACAACCGCCTCTTCCGCCGCCGCCTCTTCGCTGCCCTCCTCCAACGCCTCCTCCTCCTCAGAGTCAGTGACGGAGGAGAGCCAGGCCATCTTTTACCCTCAGTACCACAGGAACAACTCCCTGGTCAGCCAGGCCTACCGGGCAGGCTTCTTCGCCAGCCACGGGCAGTCCAGCGGGATGAGCGGGGGGAGGGGAAGCGGGTCGGGCGGATCTGGCAGCCATCACCAACACTCGTCTTCGTCGTCGGCCTCCTCCGCCTCCCTCTCCCGCTACGACGACCGCAGATCCTCCAGCCTCATGTACCCCACCTTCCCGGACGTCAAGCTGCGCCGTCTGCCCTTCTATCGAGTGATGGCCACCCTCATGCAGCCCTGCTCGCTCCAGCCCTCCGGCACAGCCCGATTCCAGGAGCAAAAGTTCTCCTTCTTCCTGAGCCCGACCCAGGTTGAGTCTATCGAGCGCAACAGCTACCGCGACACCGCCACCGGGCGGTTCGAGTACAAGTCGCAGGTGCAGCTTCGGTTCAGCCTGCTGGAGACCTCGTGCGAGCAGGACGACAACTTCCCCTCCTCCATCTGCGTCAAGGTCAACAACAAGATGCAGTCGCTGCCCAACCCCATTCCCACAAACAAGCCCGGCGTGGAGCCCAAGCGGCCGCCAAAGCCCATCAACATCACCGCCCTCTGCAGACTCTCCGCCACCATGGCAAACTACCTGGACATCTCCTGGGCGGTGGACTTTGGTCGCGGCTACACAGTCTCCGTCTACTTTGTCGAGCGGCTTCAGTCGACGGACCTGATGAGGCAGCTCAAGGACCGCGGCACCCGACACCCTGACTACACCAAGGCGCTCATCAAGGAGAAGCTCAACGACAAGGACGCCGACGTGGCCACCATGTCTTGCAAGGTGACCCTGGCCTGTCCGCTGGGCAAGATGCGAATGACCTGGCCCTGCCGCTCCTCCACCTGCGACCACCTCCAGTGCTTCGACGCCTCGCTCTACCTCATGATGAACGAGCGGAAGCCAAAGTGGCTCTGCCCGGTGTGCAACAAGCAGGCCTTCTTCGACAACCTCCTCCTGGACGGCTTCTTCAAGGAGGTGCTGGGCAGCGCGCGACTCCCCTCCGACGACCACGAGATAGTGCTCCACAACGACGGGTCCTGGGACCCGCTGCCCACCAAGAAGGAGGGCACCTCCAGCAGCCCCTCCCCGCCGGCCTCACCGAAGCCAACCATCAAGAAGGAGGTGACAAAGGTGGAGACGTTCAGCGTGGACGACGACAGCAGCGACACCGGGAGCAACGGAAACAACAGGGGCGCTTCCGGCAACAACGGTTCCTCCTCCTCTGCCCCGCAGCCGGGGCCCTCGACCTCCTCGGCGGCGGCGGCGGCGGCGGCGGGCAATGGGGGAAAGAAGGAGGGAGGCGATGGATCTCAGCAGGCGAAGCGATCGGTAGTTGGAACATATGAAAAAAAATAACAAAAGGAGCATAACTAAATTGCTTTTCTCCTATCCTATCCTTTCAGATCGACTGCATAACCCTGGACTCTGACAGCGGCGGCGAGGACGACATTCCCCTGTCTGCCGCCGCCATGAGGCATCCCAGCGGAGGAGGAGGAGGAGGAGGCAGCAAGAGGCCGAGGTTGCTGGACGGCTCCCCCTCTTCGGCGTCTTCCTCCGTCATCTTCAGCTCCTTCTCCTCCTCGGCCTCCGCCTCGTCCTCCCTGCCGTCGTCGGCGCTGTCCTCCTCCTCCTCCTCGGGGGCGATCTCGCAGGCGCAACAATTGTCCGCGGCGGCCACCTCCGCCGCTCCCAGGGGAGGGGCGGCGGCGGCGGCGGCGGCGGCTGCGCCGGGGTCGCCGCAGATCATATGTCTGGACGATGACTAGACAGGCGAACGTCGTCTTGCCCGAATCTTATCAGAGGGAGAGAATTCATACTCCAAAGAAATGCATAAGGAGAGACAGAGAGTGCCCGATTACTGCAGTGTGAGAGTGAAGTGAGGACTTTTTGAGAAAGAGAATTCAAATCGTTTGCCGCTATGTGTAAAGGACGAACCAACAGCCCCCTATTTTAAAAAAATCATTCCTGCAGGCCACCCACCCCTCTATCTCCAACCTTCTGATTATGCAAATATTATTTGACGCCGAGATGCACCATAAAAGCGACTTATGATGCTTTTGCAGATTACTGTAAGATGGAAGAGAAGAAAGCTATCCCCGCTATGACTTTCTCACATACCGTAGTTGGCTTCGACATTAGTATTAAAGAGAAGAGTGTAGATCGCCAACTTCGTGAGTAGTTTCAACCCCTCTTGACTTGATGCCGCTGCTGCATACTTCAAATCAAATAAAACTTTATTTGTCGATGTAGAAACGACTTCACAAAGCAGAGGAAACCCTTGCTATGTACAGTATAATGCCAGATCGTATCGTGCTTGAAGCAAATGACCCAAAGTCAATATTTCTGGTCGTACTGATGGAAGGGAAACTGCCTTGTATGGTTAAGCTATAAGCTTCTTATGAATTTAAAAAATGTTCCATAAAATTTCATTCTTTGTAGCCTTCTACATCTTGAAAACAGTAAAATAGTGTAATATGCTTGATAACAATGACAATGTAAAATGTTTTTGTCTAAAAGTATTATGATTGTAAAATTTTACTTCCTTAAACTACGGTACTTTAAATTGCTTACGAGTGTTTGATTGTACTAATTCTTTCACAATATGATGGAAGACCTTATAAAGGCTAACATCAAAAATTTGAGAGCGACATAAAAATGTTTTGGCTAAATGTCATTAATAAATAAATTATATTAGTAAGAGTGCAAGTATAAAGCCTTCCTGTTCAGAAATCGTATAACTTTATTGATCAAGTCACATAAAAAGGCACTAATGATTAACGCAAGAAAAAAGGAAAGGAAATAACTAGGGTCCACAAATTCTAATTGACAATGCAATTCTATTGAGGCACTGCAAACCTGGAATGATGGCCTATATCACAGCAACGGAAATTGAGCTCTTATGACTAGCCGTGTGATTTTCTTCTCTTCAGAGATTATGCTTGTTTCCCCATCAGATCCCTCAGCTCCTTTTCGTACACTTTGAGGGCCTCCTTGTCGCCCTCCCTCCTGATCACTCCTTCCACAATCGACGCGACCTCCTTCCTCAGGAGGAACTTGTCCACCTCCCCCCGGAGCACCTTTTCTCCCGCCTCCAGCCTGGCGGCCAGGAAGACCGCCCTTGCGAACCCCTCCGCGTACATCCTCTGCCACTGGTTGGTTCCCTTGGTCTTCTCTTCCCCCCACGGCGCCCCCTTTGGATATGGACACCCGTAGTGCTCCTCCCTCGCCTGCCTAGGCTCCTCCTCCTTGAATCCCGCCCTCCTGACGGCCTCCCTCTCCCTCATCCTCTGGCACACCAGGCACTCGAATCTCTCCACGTGGCTCCCCAGCCTCATCTGGTCCTTCTCCGCCGCTCCCCACCTCCGTTTGGCGACCGACTCGGACAGGCGCTTGTTCGAGATCGGCCTCCCGTCCGCAGGGGCGTATTTCCGCTTGTGTGCCAGGAGGCGCTTGTAGGCAAGGTCGTCCCCGTCCAGTTGGAGCAACCTGTCCGCCAGGGCGCGGGCTGAGGGGAAGGAGGAGGCGAGGACGGCCGAGGAAGGGGTGGGGAGGTAGTCGGCCACGTTCGGGGCTCCATGGTAGACTGGAACGCTGCCCACCTGAAATACGATGGGAAGCTACATCAAAAGAACATTTACAGTAGAAGTAGCAAACACAGCAGCCGAAGGAGGCGGTAATGCTGCACAAACGGAAGGATAGGCTGTAGCAGTAGTAAAAGGAAGATCTCCAGCAGCAGCAGCAGCAGCAGCAGCAGCAAAAGATGCAGAAGCAGCAACAGAAAGAGCTGTGCTGAAGCAGCAGCAATACCAACAACAGTAAATAGTGTAGCAGCAACAGCAACAGAGATCTGGAGCTGGAGCAATGACAACAACAGGAACAGGTGTAGCTGCAGCAACAGCAATAGTAAAAGAAAGCTGTATGTAGCAGCTGCAAAACAACAGGAGAAAAAAGATATAGCATACTGCAAAAGGAGCTGTGGCAGGAGCTTCCTCACCTCCAGCGCGTTCCACAGCTTCTCCGTTATGTAGTCCTCGCACTCTGCATTTTCCAGCGCCAGCACGAACTTGTACTTTCCCAGCAGCGTCAGCAGGTTCTCCCTCTCCGACATCACCCGGTTCTTCTTTATCCTCGAGGGCATGGTTTTGTTGTTGAGGCAGGCGCCGT
>JAAUYJ010122848.1_pt1 | contig 16726 bp, 12 predicted proteins | sample 7278031 | NCBI WGS metagenome assembly JAAUYJ01 (sample SAMN14350222, study PRJNA611818) | marine sediment metagenome | isolation source: surface marine sediment (1.8m) | place: French Polynesia: Moorea | collected 2018-08 | reverse complement strand
GGGATATTTCCCCCCTTCGGTGCCCCTGCTCCCCATTTGTAGCAAGTCTAAATAGAAATGGGATTACTAGGGCTGACTTTTTATGTAGAGCTTAAAAAGGACTCAAAACCCCCAAGTGATAGCCTGGAGAATCTTTAAAAATTGCTCCTCGTGCAATCAAATCTTGTTTGAGGGATTCTGAAATACCTGAATTATTGCCAAAGGTAGCATTTACCACATTTGTATCACTGAGGTCGGCATAACTCAGATTGGCATTACTCAGGTAGGCATCACTCAGATTGGAACCTCTCAGGTTGGCATTACTCAAGTTGCTATCAGATAGATTGGCATCAATCAGATTAGCACCTCTCAGGTCGGCATAACTCAGGTAGGCATCTCTCAGATTGGCATAACTCAAGTTGGTATCTCTCAGATTGGCATAACTCAGATTGGCATCTCTCAGATTGGCATCAGAGAGGTCGGCATCACTCAGATTGGCATCACTCAAGTCGACACCAGCGAGGTTTTGATTTTTAGGGTCTTGATTAACAATTTCCCAAACCTTACGCCATTTAGAATCGAGTTTCGTCTTTTTATCAATTTTTGTTCTTCCCAAGTCTGCATTACTTAGATTAGCATCTCTGAGATTGCTAAGAATCAGGTTGGCACCTCTGAGATTGGCAAGAATCAGGTTGGCACCTCTCAGGTCGGCACCAGAGAGATTGGCACCACTCAGGTCTGCATTGCTCAGGTTGGCACCTCCCAGGTGGGCATCACTTAGATTGGCACCTCTCAGGTCGGCACCAGAAAAATTGGCATAACTCAGATCCGCATCAGAGAGATTGGCATCACTTAGGTTGGCACGAATTAGGTGGGAACCAGAGAGATTGGCATAACTCAGATCCGCATCAGAGAGATTGGCATCACTTAGGTTGACACGAATCAGGTTGGCATCACTCAGACCAGCATCACTCAGGTCCGCACCAGAGAGATTGGCACCTCTGAGATTGCCACGAATTAGGTTAGCATCACTCAGGTCGGCACCACTTAGGTTAGCATCACTCAGGTTAGCATCACTCAGGTCGGCATCTGAGAGGTTGGCACCTCTCAGATTAAGACTTTTAGCGCCTTGAGTTCTAATTTCTTCAAACAACTTCCATTCTAAGTCACTCAATCCTTCAAATCGTTCAGGCATACCACGAGACATTTTTCTGATTTGAAGAGGAGATTATCATATTTCTGCTGTTACTGGGATAGGTTCCTATAATATTTTTTTTTCTCTCTGGTGCCTGAACTAACAGTATTGATAATGAGCATTTGAGTGGCAAAAGACTTATGAAAATACAAAAGTATTTGAAGTTATGCTCTGTACTGGGGTTGGACAGGCTTGGATTTTCATTCTAGAGTATTTTTGGAGATAAACTGAATAAGTTATGTATCTCTCAAAAGAGAAATAGCCTTCTTTGTTGTAGATTCAGAGCCAAAACATAATACTTAGCTTTTTCTGGCAAAAACAACTTGAATAAGGAACTAATCGTCATATTACACAAGAAATGCTGACGATTAGAACCCATCCCCATAGATCCTCGATTCTATATTGCTGACAGCGCGAGAGTTCACTCGTTCAAAAGCGATCGCATTCTGCTTGATTTTCACAATCAGTATTATCCAAGATGGTATCAATTTGGTTTTGTAGAGTTTCTAACTGCTTTGTGAATACATATTACTGCTTCTTGCATTATCTTAAAAATATCTTTAACATTTTGTGATCGCTCTTGAACAACCATACAATAATTGATTTTTAATTTCATCAATTGTTAATGCTCTAACTAAAACACTGATACGTTTAGCCACTTCATAGGGATTTTTCTCAGGAACAATAATAATCCCAGAATGTTGTTTATTTTCCTGAATATATTGAAGATGTAATCTCTCAAAGTCAACACGATTATGAGTTATGAGACATCGATTTAAAATTGAAGTTTTAATTTAAAAAACTTTCTGCTTATTATCAAACCTCATTCTAAGTTGTTTAAATTCTTTTTTTGCACAGCATTGGAAATGTAATTTTGTCGCTAAATCGGAAAGTCTTAATTGTACTTCCTCAATCAAGGAATCTACTTCTTCAGAACTAATAAAATCTTCGTAAACAATTAGAATATCAATATCATTAAATACTTTCTTTCGCAAGTAAGAACCATATAAATAAACATTACATTTGTGACGTAGTAATGTACTTGCTTCAAGCTTATGATGAAAAAGACTTATTCTAGAAGATTTTTCATCCCGTCCAAGAAAATTTCTAAATTTCTCTCCTTGAAAATTTAATGCCCCCATAAACTCTCTAAGATTGAATAAACCAATATTATCTTTTAATGCCATTAGGATTTTGACAATAACCAGCACAATTTGCCCATAAACGACGTTGAATATTGATGGAAATACTTTTTCTTGGAGACATATTTATTAAATTTTTACGAGGAGTGAGGAGTGAGGGGACTGGAGAGAGGAGGTGAAGTAATACTTATTACTTATTACTTATTACTTCATCATCCTTCATCCTTCATCCTTCATCCCGTGTTTCCTCATACTTTCTTTAACTAATTGTTCCTGTTAGAGGAGAACTCGCACTAGCATACTGTTTAACAGGAATTCTACCCGATAAATAAGCTAATCTTCCTGCTTGTGTTGCTAAACCCATTGCTTGAGCCATTGCTGGTGGATTTTGGGCTAGAGCGATCGCACTATTAACCAATAACGCATCTGCTCCCATTTCCATAGCTTGGGCTGCTTCACTAGGCGCACCAATTCCCGCATCTACTACCACGGGGACATTAGCCTGTTCGATAATAATGGCAATATTAGCTGCATTCTTAATTCCTTGTCCTGAACCAATAGGAGAGCCAAGAGGCATCACTGTAGCACATCCTACTTCTTCGAGGCGTTTTGCTAATAAAGGATCGGCATTTATATAGGGTAAAACCGCAAAACCTTCTTTAACTAATTGTTCTGCTGCTTCTAAAGTCCCGATGGGGTCAGGTAATAAATATTTAGCATCAGGGATAACTTCTAATTTGACAAAGTTATTATCTTCTTGTCCTAAAAGCCGTGCCATTTCTCTCCCCAAGCGAGCTACTCTAATAGCTTCTTCCGCAGTTTTGCATCCTGCGGTGTTGGGTAACATCCAGATTTTACCCCAGTCAATTGCTTCTGCTAAACCTTCATGTCCTTCTGCTTTAGTTTGGACTCGGCGCACAGCTACAGTAACAATCTCGCAATTACTAGCAGCAATACTTTGTTGCATCGCTTGGATACTGGGATATTTCCCTGTACCAGTCATTAAACGAGAATTGAAGCTGCGCCCTGCAATAGTTAGGGTGTCTTGATTTTCTGCTTGCTGGTTTGAGTTGACTATTGCTTTAGAAGGGGAGCTTTCGTTAACTTGCAAGGAAATTTTGTGACCATTATTGTCAGAAGCAGAGTTGTTGAAAAGAGTCATACTATTATTACTGGGATGAGAAAAACGCTGCCAACTAAAATGAGACAGAAGAGGATCGGACTTTCCTTCTAAAATCAGGTTTGCCAACAAAGCAGCAGTAACAGGAGCTAGAAGAATCCCATTACGATAGTGTCCTGTAGCCAGATACAAGTTATCGCAACCACTAGCACCGATTATAGGCAACTCATCAGGAGTTCCAGGGCGAAAACCCCACCAAAATTCCTCAATTTGCCAATTTGCAACAGCAGGATACAGAGATATGGCTTTATTGAGTAAAGTTTGTACTCCTACAGGGGTATTATGGGGAGTCCAGCCCACCTCTTCTACTGTTGCTCCAATAATCAATCTGCCGTCTTGTCGGGGTACAAGATAGATATTATCGCCAAACAACAACCGTTGCAGGGGATAGGGTTGATGGGCTTCATTGGGCATTCTCAGACAGAGCATTTGCCCTTTTACGGGGCGTACAGGAATTGGTAATAATTGACTTGACCAAGAGCCAGTAGCCAAGACGTATTCATCTGCTTCTATTTCCCCATCAGAAGTAATAAGACTAGCAATTTTACCTCGTTTTTGTTGCAGGGCTTTGACTGTGACTCCTTCTTGTATTTCTATTTCAAGAGCCTGTGCAGCTTGCAGCAGAGATCGCATTAAACAACAGTTATCCACTTGTCCATCTTCGGGATACCACCAGCCACCAACAATGCTTTCTCCTAAACCTGGTTGATAAAATTCAATACTATTGCGGTCTAACCAGATTTTCTGATTCGGCTTATTTAAAGACTGCTCTTGCTTTGCTGCTTCTGATTGAGGTGCTAAAATTCCACAGGGAAGATAACCAGTCTCAATTCCGCTTAATTCTTCTAATTTTCTGGTCCATTCTGGATAGAGCCACCGTGACTTAAGGCACAAATCTAGCATGGGAGCAACAGTAATATTTTCTGCCATCGGTGCAAGCATTCCTGCTGCTGCATAAGAGGCTGCTTGTTGCCCATCTTTACTAATTACCTTAACTTCTGCTCCTCGTAGTTTTAACTCAATGGCGATCGCTAAACCGATTACACCACCACCAATGATGATAATTTCTCTGGCTTGTTTCATTTTTTCCAGCCTTAGTTAATTGAAGTAGCAAGTGTTCTAGCCTCTTGCTACTTAGCTTGTGAAAAGTTTACTTTGGCAAAATATCTAATGCAATAGTTGATGGCTATAGGATGTAGAGTGTAATTTTACTCCCTCAACTTGAGGAATCAAATTTTGCTTAATGAAGTCTTTACAACGATTATTTTCATCAGCAACCAATACCTTAGCCTGATGTCCTTCTCTCATTACCTCAGCGCGATCACGTTCTTCATAAGCAATAATAATTAATAAGTCTCCTGGTTGACAAAGTAACGCAGCACCACCATTAGGGCAAATTTCTCCTGTCCCTGCTGTACCAGGAATAGCATAAGTTGACCAACGCTTACCATTATTAAGGTTGATTACATCCACTTCTTCTAGGGGTAGTATCCCTACTAGATTCATTAAATCAGGATCAATAGTAATACTGCCGACATAGTTAACATTAGCTTCTGTCACAGTCACCCGATGAAGTTTAGCGTGCATCAACCTAATTGTTGCCATCAATTCTTCAATTCTTCCTAGACCAACATTATTTCTATAATAGTATTAATAGCATTGAATTTATGCCGTATTGTGTAAGCTGACTTACAGGAGCAGGAATCATCTCACCACGAGAATCTAGCAATAATACCACTAATAGATAGGCGATCGCAATTACCACTGAGATCGCCCCTGTAACAATCGCCACAATTTTTCCCCGATCCATATATACTCCTTATAATTGGTTACTTATACTTATTGTTTCACAAAAAGCAATGAGAAGCCTACCACTCCCAAGAAGAGATAATAGCTACAGTTAACACTACTCCCTCCCCAGTCTCCCTATTCTTGAATCACAAAAATAATCTCCAACCCCAAGACTTGATATCTTGTAGATTGGAGATTAAAAATTGACAAGATTATAGCAAAGTGCTATAGATTCTTACCAACCTTTATCTGCTTGAGAAAGTACATAAGTAGCAACATCTTCAATTTGGGTTGCAGTTAACCTTCCACCAAAAGCTGGCATAGCATTTTTACCGTTAGTTACTTGATACTTGATAGCGTCAAGAGAATACATATCGTATTTTTCTAAATCAGCTTTTTTAAGGGTTTTAGCCGGATTAACCGCGTTATTACCCCCAATATGACAAGCTGCACAGTTTGCGCCAAAAACCCCCGCTCCGTTAGCAGCATCTCCAGCTAATGCAGTACCAGAAAAACTAACAAAAGCCAAGGTTATGCAAGCCAAAAATGCCAACAATACTTTCTTGAACATGATTTCTCCTCTCAAATCTCAAAGATGATTTATTGAATCTATCCACGAGGGTTAATTATATTGGTTAATCCTGTCAAAAGACAAGCTATAAAATTATTGTGAGTTTCTGCAACCTGGACACCCAACTTTGGTATATTGACTGCGACATTAACTTTGACAAGTCGTCAAACTTTTGTAGTAGTATTATCTATAGGGCAAATAGCTATAAGACTGCCCAGTCTTTAGCTCAAAGTTGGGTAGTACTTCTGCTTTTCACCCTAAATCTTGAGAAAAAATTAAATCAAAACCTATTCATAATATAGAGTTGGGAGTCAACAAAATGACCAAAAAAATAGGCTTATTACTTTCTACTATTCTTCTAGTTGTTAGTAGCTTTTTCTTCACTACTAATCCTGCTGTTGCAGCTACCTACGAAGTAAAAATGGGTAGTGACACTGGAATGTTGCAATTTGAACCATCTACTTTAGAAATAAAAGAAGGAGATACTGTTAAATGGATTAACAACAAAATGTCTCCCCATAATGTAGTATTTGAAGACGACAACTTAAAATCTCATAAACAACTAGTATTCTCTCCTGGTGAATCTTACGAAACTACTTTTTCTAGTACTGGAGAATACAACTACTACTGTGAACCTCATCGTGGTGCAGGTATGGCAGGAAAAGTAATTGTTAAATAAGATTCGATTGAATCACAACTTTTATAAATAGTAAATAGTAATAGAGGGAAGGCATTGAATCAACTCAGCAACGTCTTTCCTCTTTTGTTTGGTTGTGACTTACTTTATATTACCTTCTGACATGAGGGTAGAGACTTGAAATTACCTATGCTAACATTGTCGCTATAGATGAAATTGCCTACTCACAATAACCGATAAAACTCCAGTAAAGATACTGAAATGACTGTAAACTTGAACTCTGAAACCACACTGATTAAAGATTTTTCCGCTTCAGAGCAAATCAGTTTATTTCAGAGACTTAAGCAAGAGCATTTTAGTGGTCAATTACACATCCAAGAAATTAATCAACCCAAAAAATGGGTTTTTTTTCTATATGTCGGTAGGATACTCTATGGAACAGGAGGATTACATAGTGTTAGAAGATGGCGCAGAAATCTAGTATGCCATCTACCCCAAATAGCTTCTCAACTACAACAAGAATTAGAAAGTATCGACCCTCAGATATTTAAACAAGTAGCCATAACTTGGGATTACCAACTGTTAAAGTTTTGGGTTGAACAAGGAAAAATTGAGCGAGAAAAAGCCACTAAAGTAATTGGCGCGGGTATTACTGAAACACTCTTTGATATTTCTCAAGTAGGACAAATTAGATACTTTCTAAAACCACAAAAGAATTTAAATTCTCAGCAATTGGCGATGATTGACTCTGAGCAACAAATTGTAGAAGCTTGGAAACTTTGGCAAAAATGGCAAGAAGCTAATTTAGCGGATATTAGTCCCGATTTAGCACCTGTAATCATCAAACCTGAGCAACTGCAAACAAATACTTCTGAAAAAACTTATGGTGTAATGAGTCGATTATTAAATGGAAAGCATAGCCTACGAGATTTAGCTGTCCAAAAGAAAACTAATCCTCTTACTGTTGTTCGCTCCATCGCGCCTTATCTTCAACTAGGATTATTAGAGCTAGTAGAAGTTTCTGATATTCTCTTACCTTTTGCTTTACCAAATAACGATTCTACTACTGAGTCTAATATTCAAGAATTTTGTTCTTTGTCTTCAGAAAAGTCCGATGTTTCAGAATCAATATCTATACCTAAAAGTTCAAAAACCAAGCTAGTTGCTTATGTTGATCGCAATCCGAGGATGTCTAAAATAATGGCAAAAATTATTAAAGCTTCTGGATATAGCTTAATAAGTGAAACAGACCCCATGAGGGCGATCGCAATGTTTCTAGATTCTAGACCAGACATTATCTTTATTGATATCGAACTATCAGGCATCAACGGCTATGAATTGTGTTCCCAATTGAGACAAATTGATTGTTTTCGTGAAACTCCCATAATCCTTTTTAGTAGAAGTATTAATGCCATTGAGCAGGTAAAAGGTAAAATTGCAGGATGTTCGGAACTCTTTTGTAAATCAACCGAGAGTAAATCTATACTTAATATTCTTAATAAATATATTCCTTATTCAAAAGTAATAAGTAATAAGTAATAAGTAATAAGTAATAAGTAGCAAGTTTTTCAATCAACAACAGCGCAATTAACCCTACGGGTTCGCCAACAGCGAGTGGGGGAAAGCCGAGGAGCTGTGTGCGGGTAGGGATTCTCCTGGGTCCGCACCTTGAAAGCCCTGCCCAAGAACGCGCTGGCTCACAATTAGCAATTAGCAATCACTATTTTCCAGTCTCTCCATTCTCCCCATTCTCCCCACACCCCAAACCCTACACCGAATACCCACTCGCGAAGCGACGAGTTGGGTCTCTCCAACCAATTTAGGTATGAGTAATGTTAGTTCTGGAAGGATTTAGGGAATCATAAATATATCACTTATCTTGATTAATTAAATCGACTCAAGCAAGTGCATAACTATGATTTATAGTAGTTTGGTTTTTGTATAGACTACAGTATATACCTAAAACTGTAGTTCTTGGCTAATTGTTGAGGTCATAGAGTTAGAAATTTTTTCTTTAACTCAATGGTATTTAATCAACTTCTTTATTCTACTTTTTATTAAAAATTTAGTCAGTAATTAAATGGTATATTTGAGAGCAACTCAATTATGAACCAATTATCTTCCCGAAAACTCAATAGTCAAGAATCATCAGAACTTTATCCGATAGATTTATTAACAGATTTAGTTAGTAAGCAAGCTAATGGTTGTCTCACTCTAGACTATAAATCTTTCAAATACTTTATTTATTTAGAACAAGGGAAGATAGTTTATGCAACTAATTCCTTAGAACCTTTAGAAAGAATAGAAAGACATTTACGCTATTTAAGCCATCAATTTCCACAACTCAATAAAGAAATACGTACATCATTACGCTTAAATTTAGAAGATAGCAACGAACGCTCTTTAGGTCAACCTTTAGATTATCAGAGTATTCAATGGTTAATTAATCAAAATCACTTGTCCAAAGAGCAAAGTATTATTTTAATTAATAAAATTGTTTATGAAATATTTGAAACTTATTTACTGTTGCCTAAATGTTATCAAATTCAGCTATATGTCAATATTAAATTATCTCCGAAAATTACTTGGTTTGAGTTAAATTCTCTGGTTCAAGAATGTCAAAAATCTTTGCAAAACTGGTGTAGTTTATCCCCCCATGTCACATCGCCTTATCAAAGACCTTACTTTTTTAGTAAACCAGGAGCAGCAGTCGAATTACAAAAAATAGCTAAGATTTTACGAGGATTTAATTTTCTTCAATTAGCAGCTATACTTAATCAAAACAAAATGGCTGTAGCAAAAAAACTTTATCCTTTAATACTTAATAAAACTATTATCTTACGAAATCCTCAACCCCCTTTTGATTTATTACCGATTTTTTCTCCAGAGTCTCTATCAAAGATTAATAAATCACTTCAACAAATTACCAATAAGTCAACAGAAAATGAACCGATAAATCTTGAGAATATTTCTGAAAAAATTAACCAGAAACAATGGAAAATTGTATGTATTGATGACAGTCCCACGATTCTTAATGAAATTAGTCGTTTCTTAGATAGGGACGAATTTTCGGTTTTTACTATTACAGAATCTCTTAAAGCTCTCATGAAAATTATTAGAATCAAGCCTGACTTGATTCTTTTAGATGTAGGAATGCCTAATATAGATGGTTATAAACTATGTTCTCTTATTAGAAAATACTCCGCTTTTAGAGATACTCCCATTGTGATGGTAACAGGAAATAAAAGTTTAATAGACAGAGCCAAAGCTAGAATGGCTGGAGCAACAGATTATATGACTAAACCATTTACACAATCTGATTTACTAGATATGGTGTTTAGATATCTAAGCTAATTACTTTCTGGAATTTTAAAAATATAATATAACAGGAGAATTTAAAAATCATGCTGAAAATTTTAGTTGTAGATGATACCCCTTCCGCTAGAGAATTAATTGCTAATTACTTACGAAAAAGGGGTCATGAAGTAATTGAAGCTAATAATGGCAAAGAAGCACTAGCAAAAGCTATAGATAATTTACCAGACATAGTAGTAACAGATATAGTAATGCCTGAAATGAATGGATTTGAATTATGTCGTAGTTTGAAAAAAAATCCTGTTACTAAAAATTCCCGCATCGTTGTGTGTACTTCTAAAAACCAAAGCATAGATCGTTTATGGGGAATGAAACAAGGAGCAGATATTTATCTCACCAAACCTTTTACAGAAGAACAAATTATAGAAGCTGTCAAATCAGTAACCACTTAATTGCATAAGGTTAAAACAAAACCAGATTATTTTATAAATAGCTATTAGTTACTACTAATTGTTTTTCAATTCTATGACTCAGGAAAATTTACCAGAAAATAGTATTAAAACTCCACTAGAAGAGAATGTTAAGCAAAATAATACATCAGAATTAGACACATTTTCCCCAAATCAAAAAAGTATCTCTCTCCGCCTTCAGTTACTTTATACGTTTATCCCTGCTTTTGCAATTCCCTTATCTTGTGCTACTTTATTCGCCTATCAATTTATCAGTAACAAGGCAGAAACCGATATTAAGTATCGATTATCTAATATAGTTTTACTGACTCAAGAAATTTTTGAATTAACAATGGAAGAAGCTTTTGCAATTCCTATTACTATTGCCAACAATCCTGCAATTTTAGAAGCGGTAAAGAGTGGTACTGAGGGAGCAATTGAAGAGAAATTAACCCAGCTACCGATTAATCAAGTTGAAAAAAAATTCGCTACTAATAAATTGTTACAGGAAATTCCAGAACTCAATAGTTACTTAAAAGTAACTATTGATAATAGCCAATTCAGTGAAATTTTTGTAACAGAAAAATTTGGTTTTAATGTTGCTTATAGTAACCCAACTTCAGACTTTGTACAGCGAGATGAAGGTTGGTGGCAAAAGGCAAGAAGTAACGAAAAGTTCATTGGTAATCCTGAGTTTGATGCTTCTAGCAATGTATTTAGTCTTCCCCTAGTACATTCGATTAGAGACCCCAAATCGGGAGATTTTGTCGGAGTTATTAAAGCTATTTTCCCCATCAGCTATTTGAATGAAATTGAGAGCAATTATCTCGAACACACTAGTATAGGGAGTTCTCAAAAGATACAATTAATTGATGTTAATTCAGGGAGAGCCGTTTCTACTATTGGACCTACAGAATCTACTACAGATTCAGAAATTATTGGGGGGGAGAAACTTTTTCAAATAAGCAAACAAATTCAAAATGTAACTCAGGATATGAGTGTTACATCAGCAGAAGTGTCTAATATGTTACCCAAAGACATTGGAGTTGAAGATATAGAAGTTGCAGAATTTGAACCTCAAGCAGGAGCAAAAGCTTTTACTTTCTCTTTCTCTCATGAAGATAGACAATACACTTTAACTCCGATTTCTCAAACATCTTTTGTAGTAGCTGCTTCTGTGACTCAGGATGAAATTCGAGCTACAGCTAATGATTTACGTTCCGCTTTTTTAGTTTTGATTATTGCTTTATTCTTAATAATAGTTACTGCAATTGTAATTCTAGCTCGTAAAATATCTAATCCGATTCAAGATCTGGCAATCAAAGCAGAAGAAGTAGTATCAGGTAACTTAGATATTGTAGTTAATCCCACGGGAACAACAGAAACGCAATTTTTAGGCAATAGTTTTAATCGTATGGTGAAGACGATTAAACAATCTCTTCAACAGCAAATGTTGGCTCTACAAGAAGCAGAACAAGCCCGTCAACAAGCGGAAACTTTAGCCAAAGACCAGAGCCAGAAAAATGCAGCTATCCAAAAAGAGTTAATAGAATTACTAGAGGATGTTGAAGAAGCTTCTAGTGGTAATTTAACAGTGCGATCGCAAATTAATGCTGGAGAAATTGGCATTGTTGCTGACTTTTTTAACTCAATTATTGAAAGTCTGCGGGATATTGTGGGTCAAGTTAAACAAACTGCAAATCTGGTTAATGAATCTGTAGATGATAATAAATCTGCTATTAATGAATTGGCAACCGAAGCCAATAAACAAGCAGAACAAATCGATCAGACTCTATTTTCTGTAGAGCAAATGACTAGTTCGATTCAACAAGTGGCTCAAAATGCGAAAGAAGCTGCCAAAGTTGCTAATATTGCCTCTGTTAAAGCGGAAACAGGAGGTCAAAGTATGGATCGCACTGTAAGTAGTATCCTACAACTACAAGAAACCATTGATGAAACAGGAGGTAAAGTAAAACGATTAGGGGAAGCTTCACAACAAATTTCACGGGTAATTTCTCTAATTAACCAAATTGCGATGCAAACTAATCTTTTGGCGATTAACGCCAGTATAGAGGCTGCTCGCGCTGGAGAGGAGGGAAAAGGTTTTGCGGTAGTAGCAGAAGAAGTAGGACAACTAGCAAACCAATCTTCTGAAGCGACCAAAGAAGTAGGAATAATTGTAGCCATAATTCAACAAGAAATAGCTGAAGTAGTTGAAGCGATGGAAATTGGGACAAATCAGGCTCTAGAAGGAACTCGTTTGGTAGAGGAGACTAAAACCAGTTTGCAACAGATTGTGGAGGTATCTTATCAGATAGATAAATTGGTTCAATCTATTTCCGACAATACTATTTCTCAGGTGCAGACCTCTGAAACGGTTACACAACTAATGAAACAAATTGCTCAACTATCGAAGCGGACTTCTACTGCTTCTTCTGATATCACTAATTCCCTAGAAGAGACAGTTGCGATCGCTCATAAACTTCAGTCATCTGTAGATACTTTCAAAGTCTAACACCAATCACAACTACACTTTACTAGCATAAAGACGATATGTCAGAAGATAAAGAACTTCAGGTAAGACTCCAGTTTCTCGAAGAAGCACAAGAGTACTTAAACGATATTGAGTCTGGATTATTGGGATTAAGCTCTGGTGAGGTGAATTCTCAAGAAATGGACGGAGTTTTACGTGCTGCTCACTCCATTAAAGGTGGCGCAGCGATGATGGGGTTTGATGCACTTAGTCATTTAGCTCATCGCTTGGAAGACTTCTTTAAAGTTCTAAAAGCTCGTAAAATGGGGGTTTCCAGTAACGTAGAACAGCTATTTTTGACTGCTGTCGATTCTCTGCGTCAAATTATTCATTTTAATCGGCAAAAGGCTACTATCGATCCTCAATGGCTGGAACAGACGGTTAATCCTGTACTTGAGCAACTTCATAACATTATAGGAGAACCCCAACCAGAAGATGATGCAGCCCTTCTTTCTGCGGAAGTGGGAGAGGACATGAGTACTCTCATTTTTGAAACCGAAGTAGAAGAATTACTACAACAACTAGAAAATAGCTTAAAAAATACTACCACCACCAATTTATCTCGGGATTTATTATCAGCAGCCCAAGAATTGAGCGGTTTAGGGGAAATGCTAGAACTAGAACCCTTTTGTGAGCTTTGTCAATCAGTAATTGAGCAGATAGAGCAGATTCCAGAACAAGTAGAAATCATTGCACAAGCAGCTATAGAAGAATGGCGACGTTCCCAAGCTTTGGTGTTAGTAGGACAAACAGAGGTACTTCCCACCGCATTAGAACTAGATAATTTAGAAACTGACAGTGACTTTGTCTTAAGTGAGACTGGATTTTTCTCCCAGGTATCCTCTTCTGATTTTGTCGATGAGCTACCAGACTCACACTTTTTAGGCTCTTTACTAGATACTAATAACCTAGAGCAAGAAGCATTAGAGTTATTTTCGTCTTTAGAAAAAATTACCCCAGAATCTTCCGTTTCAGAACAACCAGAAGATATCACTATTCCTCAAGACTTGGAGATTATTGCTGCTGCTTCCTTACCTATTGCTCAATCTCCTAAACAGGAAAAAAATATTGTCCCTTCTGCTACTATCAATCCTGTTCCAGTAACTTCTAACGATTCCAATTCCTCTGTACAAGATCAGACAATTCGAGTCCCCGTTAAACAGCTAGAGAAACTAAGTGATTTATTTGGAGAAGTAGCGATTCAAAGAAATGGCTTGGGGTTAAAACTGAAAAACTTACGTAATCTAGTTAATCTCCTTGGTCAAAGAATTAAAACCCTCGAACAATCTAATTTTAATTTAAGAATTGCTTATGACAGTGAGGCTGGTAGAGGAAAGCTCGACAAGCGCAATCACCCTGTTGAAAAAGTTGTAACTCCTAGTAATGGTGCTTTGGTAAATCAAGCTATTGTCACTTCTATTGCTTCTGAGCTTAATAATAAAGTTACCGTGGGTCTTACCCCAGAATATTTTGATAGCTTAGAAATGGATAACTACAGTGATATCCATCTTCTTTCCCAAGAAGTTATGGAAACTGTTGTCCAAATCAAAGAAGTTGCACAAGATATTGAAATTAACCTTGAAGATACCGAAAAAAACACTAGGCAGTTAAATAGTACTACTAAGCAATTACAAAGCACCATTACTAGGGTTCGGATGCGCCCTCTTTCCGACTTGTTAGAACGATTTCCGCGAGCTTTGCGAGATATGGAAATACAATATGAGAAAAAAGTCAAGCTGGAAATACAAGGTGCTTCGACTTTAATTGACCGCTCAATTCTGGAAGCTTTAAATGATCCTTTGATGCACTTGTTCCGTAACGCTTTCGACCACGGAATTGAACCACCACACATTCGTGAAGTCAATAATAAACCTGAACAGGGTACTATCACTATTCGTGCAACTCATCGGGGAAATCAAACCATCATTACTATTGCTGATGATGGAGGTGGTATCGACCTTAACAAGATTAAAGCCAAAGCTATATTAATGGGTATTGATGAAGAAGATATTAATCAAGCCAGAGATGAAGACTTATTAGAATTAATTTTTGAACCTGGTTTTAGTACAGCAGAAGCAATTACCGACCTCTCAGGACGAGGAGTAGGAATGGATGTAGTCAAAACCAACATTGAAGCCGTAAAAGGTACAATCAATGTCAATACTCAATTCGGAGTAGGAACAACATTTACTATTACTGTTCCCTTGACTCTTTCTGTAGTTCGAGTGTTATTGGTGGAAAGTGGTGGAATGTTGCTGGCTTTTCCCACAAACGTAATAGAAGAAATGCTCTTACTAGATTCTGATAATATTTTGGAATCAACTGGTCAAGAGGTACTGAATTGGGAAGGGATGATGATCCGTTTGATTCGTCTCAATCAATGGTTAAATCTTCCTAACTATAGTGCCAATTTCTTAAACGATATTGAAGATACCCCTACCATAGAAGTCCCTACAGTATTGATGATTGCTCAAGACGATGATTTAGTAGCTATTCAAATAGACCGTTATTGGCAAGAACAAGAAGTTACAATTCGCTCCATAGAAGGAAATATTCCTCTTCCTCCTGGGTTTTCTGGCTGTACAATTCTCGGGGATGGTCGAGTTGTGCTGTTGGTTGATGCGAGTGCTTTATTAAATTGGATTAATGGCGATCGCCCTGTCTTCAATTCTGCTACTTTATTACCTTCCCAGAATAGTAGTAAAAACACCACCGTCACAAAAGCAATTTCCTCCCAAAAAACAATTATGGTGGTAGATGACTCCATCAATGTGCGCCGATTTTTGGCTCTAACCTTGGAAAAAGCCAATTATCGAGTTGAACAAGCAAAAGATGGACAAGATGCGATCGATAAAATTACTAGTGGCATTGTACCCCAAGCCGTAATTTGTGATATCGAAATGCCTCGTCTTGATGGCTTTGGTTTCCTGAGTCGTATTCAAGCTCAACCTCAACACAAAGATATTCCCGTCATTATGCTTACTTCTCGCAGTGGCGACAAACATCGCAGACTAGCAATGAGCTTAGGTGCGACAGCGTATTTCAGTAAGCCTTTTAAAGAAAAAGAATTATTAGCAATTCTCAAAGAAGTAATCACCACTTCTTGAAAGTAATAGTAGGGCGATGCACCGCCTATTTTACTTTATTCATAATTTTGCACCAGGCGCGATAAATCACCAAGAAATAAATTTCTTGGCTAATACTATCAAGTCCTCTCAAGAGGACTGACACTATAGCTATACAAATTTAGGTTATGACATAGTCTGTGTAGGGGTAATTCATGAATTACCCCTACTCTGTTAAATATGATGTCCTAATCCAAAAGCGTAGTGCTATAAATTCGATTTATTTTGTCCAAGATTTATCAGACTTAATGTTAGTTTTCCTCCCAACCTGGGAATTTTAGGGATGGGTCGAAGACCTATTTAACATCAGTTCAGCGTAAATTGAAGAGCGTACCTAGTAAGAGGGTAATTCCCTATTCCCAAGGATGAAGGATGAAGAAGGATGAAGGATTAAGGATTAAGGATGAGGAAGTAATCACCTAATCAGTAATAACAATTAATTCCCCAATTCCCCATTTCCCCCAATTCCCCATTGCCTACTCCCTACTCCCTACTCCCCAGTCCCCCCATTCCCCAGTCCCAATTCCCCATTCTGATAGCAAAAAAAAGATGAACAAGATAACTTTAACTAGGTCGGAAATAGAATCTTTATGGGCAGATAATCTTGAACAAGATACTAGCAAACCTTATGTCAAACTAGCATTAGAAGCAAATAAATTTGCTGTTTTACCCATGGACAATGCTAAAGAAGTATTATTGGTTTCTAGTCAAAGAATTAGTCCAGTTCCCAATATGTCCAATTATATTTTGGGTTTAATCAATCAACGTAGTCATATATTTTGGGTAGTTGATTTACCTTATATGCTCGG
>JAAUYJ010029909.1_pt1 | contig 16728 bp, 24 predicted proteins | sample 7278031 | NCBI WGS metagenome assembly JAAUYJ01 (sample SAMN14350222, study PRJNA611818) | marine sediment metagenome | isolation source: surface marine sediment (1.8m) | place: French Polynesia: Moorea | collected 2018-08 | reverse complement strand
TTCCTCTCCCTGATCTGTCGGCTTCGCCGCAGATAAAAAGGAGCTTCCTTTTTTTGCCGTCCCCTTCCTTTGTGTGGCCACCACTCACTGTAGTATTCCTGGAGAATCGTGCAAAGGTCGGTGGCCAAAAGCAACACTTTGCTCATGCCTAAGAAAGAGGCGGCTTCTTGAATGCCTCCTCCACTCCCACCTGCTTATCCGATGACGTCATTCGGGCAAGAGCACCTCTCCCCCTTTTCCGCCACTCCTTCCATTCCTCCGTTCTTTTTGCAGACAGAAACCTCCGTCCTCTCCTTTCCTCGTCTAACCCACCTTGACTGCTCAAGGTCGCCCCTTTTGCCTACGTATCTGCTATAGGGAACGGTTGTACCATAGGTACTACCACTGTACTGTACAGTAGGGGTAGCCTCGAGGGCTTGGCGGGACTCGAGCTTAGTCACGTCGGACTCATTTGCATTGCGATCCGAGCAGAGGAGAGATAGTAGTAGACTAGTAGTACTACACAAAGGGAACAGGAGGCCAGGCCAGGGAGCCAGGTTCCTCTTTAGGGGATTTTTATATCCTGGCGCTTCCATCGCAGGGCGGTTTTTTGCCCTAGCTGGAGACCACCCTTCCCCTTCAAAGATCCTTTCCCTTTCAGCACTCAGAGGTTTTTTCCGTCCCTCTTCCTTTCCCCGACTCCTATCCGTCCTATTTAATCAGCCATTTAGCTCATCCTCTATCTCTTTCCCTCTCTTTCCCCTTTTTTTGCCTAGCCGGTGGCGCAGGTTGTCAGTGAAAAGACCTTTCTCCCTCCTCTCCTCCACCGTCCGGTCCCCCCTCAAAGGAAGTAGAAGCAGGAGGAGGAGAAGGGGGAAAAGGAGAGGGGGACTTTTCATTCTCATGAAACGGCGGCGGCTGTGGAGGTAAAAAAAAGACAGCCAAGGGAAAGGGAGGGAAAGGAAGAGAAGGGCTCTCGCGCTGACAAAACAGCTCCTCCCCCTTATATGGAAGAGAGACTTCCCATTGGAAAGGAAGGGGGTGCGGCGGAGGGGAGAAGAGACCCTCCTCCTCCTCCGCCGTCGTGATCAATCACCAGGGGCTGATGGGGAGGCGAAAAGAGAAATAGCGGCAAAAAGGGACGTGAAGGAGCATGGTCTCAATTAAAAAAGGCGATTTCAATCAAAGAGAAGCTGTTTCGAAGATAAAGCCCAAAGTAGAGCAAAGCAAAGTTCTATTTCGTTCTCGCTATCGAAAGCACGCCCCGGAGCGAAAGAAGGTTCATGCATGTCCGCGCGGTGGGGCGGTGGTTTCCGCGGAGGAAGAGGAGGGGAGGAGGGGAGGGGAGGGGAAACTCCTCTCTCGCATGGTACCGAACGGGAATAGTAGTAGGAAGAAGGGGCCTTTTGCTCGTTTGTCAACCCGCATTGTTCGACCCCCTCCCCTCTACCCCTTTCTCTCTCTTTCTCTCCTTCACCATCGCCATGCAGGAGGGAAGGGAAGGGATATTCCTTCGGGAGATATCGTTTTCTGTCCCTCCTTCCCCCCCGGGCCTTTCCCTTCTTTCCCCTTTGGCAGATTCTGGAGCCTATTGCGACTATATTTCATCCCGAAGGCGGTGGGAGGGAGGAGGGAGGAAGGAGACGAGGAGGGGCTCGGTCGATCGCATTTGCCCGCTGCCCGCGTCGCCTTCGCCGCCGCCGCCGGGGTCTCGGGGAAAGGGGTGGCGCGTGAATTCGAAAGCCATCCTCCTCCTCCTCCTCAGACCACTTTGTTTCTGCGGAAATCCACGGGGGATTCCGCAGAAAAGAAAGAAACGACGAATAGAATAGAATGCGCGGCTCTCCTTCTTCCTTTTTCGCGGAAACCGAGTCGAGAAGTGGGGAGGGGGGGAACGAGTCGGCCTCTGCATGGGAGGAGGAGGAGGAGGAGGAGGAGGATGGATGGAGCGTGGAGCTGAGGCCGACCGAGGGAAGGAGGAGGGGGAGCGCACAACCCCATCGTCCTCCCCTCCTCCTCCTCCTCTCCCTCCATTAAGCACGGGATGGAAAAGAGGAGGAGGAGAGCAAGCAAGCAAGGCCGATGACTGCGATGATGGACTCGATTCTCCCTCCTCTCCTTGGGCCGGGTGGGTAATGCGCTTTGCGTCCGCGAGGAAGGAAGGAAGGAAGGAAGGAAGGAAAGGGGAATGAGAGGAGGAGGGAATCGTTGCAGATCTTCTTCATCCGAGCAAGAGGGGAAGAGGGCCTTCATTCTCCTCCTCGTCCTCACTATCTAGTCGGTGTCAGGCCACTGCAGGAGAGGAGAGAAGGTCCCCCTTTGCTCCCCAAAAAAGTGGGAGAAGTCCATTTGGGGCGCTGAAGGTCTTCATTTCCCCTCTTTTCCCCTCCCCTTCGGTCCCCCCTCCTCCTCTATGCGGACGCGGGAAGGTGGAAAGAGTTATGCCCCTCTTTGGCATATTTTTATCTTCCTCTCTTATCTCCTACGTCCCTTCTTCCTATCCAACCTTTTGCCTTATTGTGTGTCTCTCTCTCTTCCTCTTTCCGCCGACGTTTCCTCGAAGTTTGAGGGGGCTTTTAGGAGAGAATATTCTGGTGTAGGGAGAAGAGTGTCTCTTCCACCCAACACTACCGCCGACTTTCTTCAAAGAAGGCAATATAAAACGTATATCTTTCCATCGTGATTCGTAGAAGGGAAGGGTTGGAAAAGGAGCAGCCAGGGGAGAAGGGCCTGGGCATGGAGATAGTTTATTATCCTCTTGTGTTTTGCTTGTCAACGATACGTTGTACTTTTTTCGATAAACAATTGGGAAAGGGAGACACGATCGTCTAAAATAAAAGATGTGTTTACGCGATCGATCGATAGACCCTTGCAAAAAATATCTCTTGTGCGTCCAAGCGTGCCACTGCCCGCTCTTCGGCTTGGAAGCAAGTGCCATATGGAAACGACAGGACTTTCCATTTCGGGCGAGGACGTCCGCATACGGCGTAAATCCTTCCTATACGTGGCCGTAACAAAACGCTTCGATTTGATTTTCTATTTTAGCCAGCTTCAATTTCGACTGTCAAGGGATCAATATTCTTTGGAGTTTTCTTCACTAGGGGAATAAAGATTTATCATTCCCCTTTCCTCTTTTCTCGCCCTTCCCTCTCATCGTTTTCGACAGAGGAAAACAAAAGGATCCCTCGTCGTCCTTTTCCTCTCGATCTCGTCCTCTCTTCTTCTTTGTCGACTGTTTCTGCATTACTTTTAGACGTCTCAGCAGATCTTTCACCCTTCTCCCCCCCCCCCCCCGGCCGGGCCGTCGTCACTTTTTGTTCCCCTCTCTCTTTCTCCCCTCTCCCTCCTCCATCCAAGATGACAAATATTGCTCGAAACGCGACGTCGCAAGAGGGGAAAAAATAGGAGAAGGAGGGGTGATGCCTCCTCCTCTCATCGCCGGCAAACTTAGCACGCGGGGCCTACACTCGCCTCGATCGCAGTCCCTGCCTTTGCTGCAGAAGAGGACGGAAGAGGAGAAGAAAACTGCTTTCCCCCACGAGGAAAAGGAGAGGTGGAAGCTAAGAAGGAAGAGGGGGCACTTGAAAAGGGAGGAGGCCCAGGAGGAAGAGGAAGAGGAGTAGGGGAAAGAGGAGACGGAGGGAGAGGATCGATCAAATAAGACGAGAGGAAAAAGGATAAGGTGGAGGAAGAGGAAGAAGAGGACCCGGGGACGGAAGGACGTAGGAGGAAGAAGCAGAAGGGAAGAAAATGGCGATGTAACTCAAACAGGGGGGAAAGGAGGTTTGAGAAGACGGCGACGGCGACCGAGGAAGACTGAAAGAGGAGGAAGGAAGGAAGAAAGGAAGGTGGGCACTTCACTCTACTCAATCCGGTCGTCAGAATTGCGGGCCAGACGGGAGGGGAGAAAGAAGCGAGCTAAGTGGAGAATCCACTCTCACTCTCGCTGCTCACTCCCTCTCTCTCTCTTTCTGCACGGAGGTTCGTACTTCTACCACCCAACCAACAAGCTACAACTTACACAGTAAAATATCGCACGAAACTGCTTTTTGGCAAGTCTTTATATGCTTTAATTATAACTATGACATTTTTCTGCATAGAGCTTACGATAAAAAACAATTTTTTTCAAAAGAACGCAAATTATGTGGACATCATGTGGTAGACAATTTTCAAGCAGTAGTACGAAGGTTCGGGCGGAAAAGGGGGAGAGGTCGAGAGGAAGAGGAGGATGGATGTGAGCGTGTGCGTATGCCCTCCTCCTTGGCCTCCCCCCTCCTTTCCCTCTTAAAACCTCTGTCTGACTTTTCTTCCTACTTCTTTTTATAGCCCCTCCTCCTCTCCCCGTTTGCTTTTCTGACCGAGGGGGCTAGGGCGGCACCACTCGAAGGAGATTTTGACCAGGGGTCAACTTGTGGAAAAGGGGTTTTCCTCCTCCATGCGTACCTGCACACTACTACAAATTGCGTTTTTTTGCGTGCGTCGAGTGGAAAGTCAAGCCAGACTTGATACACGCCTTTTTGGTCGGGCGGTAGCTTACAGGTACGTTGTATACGTATAACCTCCTCCGCCTTCGATCTTTTTCTCTTTCCCGCTCAGCCCACAATCGGAGGAGGCGCCGCGCAGGGGCGTCACGGCTCCAGCGTCGTTCACCGATATCCAATAGCGCCCTCCTCCCTCCGGAACTCAGCCGACCAGAAGCGCGCCGCGGATCCCCAATGTCCGAAGCACGGGGCTCGAGAGGAAAAGAAAAGAAAGATTTAGGTGCTTTCGGAAAAGAGGGGGCGGGGAAGAAAGTGGAGGAGGAGGGAAATAAAGTCGGCATAAAAGGCAGGGGGTGGGGGAGAAGCTGGGGAACACAGGAAAGGAAGACTCTCGTTCCTCAACTGACCTTTTTTCCCGCTTCCATCTTCGAGACCGACGAACGACTAAAAAGGTTCTTCCTTCCCCTGCCTACCACATCCCTCCTTTCTTTCTTTTTTTCTGCGGTCAATCAGGAGGGACTCTCCCTCGACTTTTCCGTTTCTGGACTTGAGAGGAGGAGGGGAGGGGAGGGGAACACATAAATCCAGGGCGCCCCCAGAAGCGTCTGGCTTCCCTACAAAAGAGGGGGAGGAAAAACTTTTTTGACTTCTCTCCTTTTTCCATGGCAGCCACTATAGATAGGGGAGGGGAGGGCAAAAATTTATATATGGAGGCGGGGCGGGTAAACTCTCGCGCTTCCTTGATCCCTTTGGTCGCTGTGCTCAGTTGATTTCCGAGCTGCCATCCAAGGTGTCCCCGAAAACTACAAGCCAACAGGCAACAATTAACTAGAGAAACGGGCGGCGAAAAATCGCAGTACCGGGGTCCTTGCTTATCGATTCAAAGGCCGGAGCGAATAGCTTTCGCTTTCGCTCTCTTCCCCCCCGGGGCTCAGATTGTAGGGAAGAGGAGGAGGCAAAAAAGCAGATTGGGGACGAGAAAAAGTTGGAAGTACGCGCCGTTCCGATGCTTCTTACAGCAACAGCACACCGCCTTTGCAGATTTTGCCTTTGATGTCGGCTCGATTGAGCGACGATGTTTTGAACTACATTGGATCTAGGATAGTCTCCTCCCTTTCTCTATCCATAGCAGCAGTTTCCTGGCCGACCTAGAAAGCGATGCAAGTGATGTACCTATGCAACGATGAGCCATGTCGCCCCCGCCGCCACCTCTCCTATCCCTATCATGATTTCCCTCAAAAGGGCCTCTCTTCATTCATCCCTTTCCCTTTCTCCCCGCTCACTTTTCCTGCCACTGTATGCTTTCTTTTGTGGTGGGCGCTCACGGGTCGTTGAGCGGGAAAATAGTCCCTCCTCCCCCTCCTCCCCATTGATACTGCCGCGGAGGGCGGGTGGGACGACATTGTGTCAACGCCATGGGAGCGAAGGCCCCGCTCTGACCTATCGGAGGGTGAGGGTGGGACACAACAAACAAACACGCCACCGCGCCCCGACCAATGGGAAGGAGGAGGGAAGGAAGGAAGGCCTGAATGCAATCACAAAAGATACCTCCCCGCGACCGATGCGTGGATAGGAACCAACTCTCCTCCCAGTTCCGTCACACTACCACTGTACGGCATTCTTATAAGGGCGCGGGATTGTCCTCCGGCGAGGTAAAAATGGGAAACGGTGGGAGTGCTCTGGGACACGTAATAACCTGGCGTCGAGGATACAAAGGGGACGTAGAAAAGACTTGTCGTGATCGTCATCAGCAGAGGTTCCTTTTTCAGCCGCAAAATTGCTAAGCGCGTGTGTACATGTGATAACTTGTGACGGACGGACGGAAGGAAAAGAGGGGGGAGGAAGAAAAATCCTAGCTGTCTCGAGACGGTGGATTTCTTTTCTCCCCACTCTCCTTTCCTCGCCAGGCCAATAATGTTTCCCAGGGAAGAGGGGGCCTAATCCTCCTCTGCTCCTCCCCTTCGCTTTTATAAGATCCTCCTCCTCTCGTCTACCCAACCAGCCCTCTTTTTTGCCGTCTCCTCTCCCTTCCATTCTTATTCTTTTCCTCAGACGTCGCCGCCGCCCTCGGCCGTAAGAAATTCTTCCTCCCTCCCTCCCTCATTTCTCTTCCTTCTCTCCCTAGCGCGAAAGTCCTAATAGGGGAATTGGACTCAAGGACTCGGGGAGGAAGAGCAGAGCCAGAGAGGAAAAGTAGAGAAGAGAGGGAGTTGGATGGATGGCTAGAGAGTGAAGGAGGGTTTCTTTCCACCTGAATATACTTTTACCTCTCCACCTTCGCGCAACAAGAACCTTTCCATTTGCAGGGAAATCTTGTTTTTTTCTCTCGTCGTGTTGTCTTTTCCTTGAGATGTATTTCGGTGTTCGAGACGGTCTCCTTTTCCTCCTACAGCGTCACATTTTAATTTTCACTCGTTCTAATGAGACGAGGAGAAACGCTACATCCATCTTTTCCTTCTTCGTTAATTCCTTTGAGCCGGCCTCATCTAAACTCTCTCTCCGCCGCTTGCTGCGAGGTGGCGACGCCCCCAAGGCCCTGAAATGACTCCTCAGTCGTTATGGAGAAGGCGACTCGTTCTCGCTGCAGGCGAGAGAGAGGGAGACACAATTATAAGAAAGGGTGGGAGGATGCGAGGGGAAAGAGGCTTTTCTCGGCGCCTCCTCCTACCCCCGAGGGAAGGGAGGGGCTGGGGAACTACAGTGAGGGGAGGGGAGGGACAAACAGCCATCCCCGCCGGCAGTGAGTACTGTGTGCGTGTGTTAATAGTAGTTGCATGCAAACCCGTGCCACAGAAGCCCTTTTCCCCTCCCCTCTCACCCGGGGGAAAGAGAAAGTTTGAACCTCTTCCTCCGGCCGGACTTGGCTGCCGCCAGCCCCGGGGAAAGGAGGAGCCAACTTTGGATGATGCCAACCGAGGCATCAAAGGGAATTTTCTCTTCTCTGTGTGAGAAGGGGGGGAAGCAACAAACAGACCACTTAGTCCCCGCTTCTCCTCTCTCCTCCAGCGGGGACTGCTGAAGACTGGACCCGCCAAATGAACGTGCAAAATAGGAGGAAAATACAGGAGGAAAAGCGGAAAGAGTCACTCACAGGTACACACTACTACGTCGCACGGTGCTCCCCCCTTCCCCCCCTCCAACCCTTGTTGCTGACTCCAGGAATATTTCACTCCCCGCTCCCCGCTCTCTTTCTGACTTGGCAAAACCGTTCGGTCCCCTCCCCCTCCTCGACAGTCGTTCGTTCGGTGGGGCTGCCAAGGAATCGAAAGAAGGAGGACGAAGGGAGCTGGGAGAACTTTTTTGCCAGAAAGGGAGCCAAGGATGGAATATTTACCCGTGGGATAATTTCTCCCTTTGCACCATACAATTATTCAATTAAGCTACCTCCGCTTTCTTTGAAGTGGTTCTTTTTCGCAAACTTTGACTCAAAGATGTAACTTTTCTCCGGCAGAGCGGAGGAAAACGTCCAGTGCCCGCTCTTCAATCCGCACAGCCTATAAAGTACTCTTTGCCAAGCGACTCAATATCGAACGAAGAGGAAGGAAAGGCAGTGATATTTTGCATCCTCATGTTTCGCGGTAATGCTACTAGTACTATCCTTTATACCCCGAGTACCTGCGCTATCATACGCGTGCCGGGCTTGGCCCACAGTGTACCGCATAGTCGGCCAATGAATGTTGACTGTCCCGCCGCTGCTTACAAATTGGGGGGAGGGAGGAAAGACTGCTTTCTCTCTCCCCTCCCCCTTGGAGAGGAACCGGCGCAGACAGCTCGGAATCGCATCCTGATTGCCCGCCATTCGAAAGAGACTTGAAGGCCGCACTCCGGCCCCCAATTGCATTGGATGTGGAAAAGGGAAAGATGCTCCGAATTTTGTCCAATATCATCTTTGCAAGCACGCCGCATGTCGGTACATGAGACACCCTGTAGCGTGGATGTGTGGCAGGGGACGAATTTTTCTCCGTTCGTCCTTCGGCCCTTCTTCCTTTCCGCCGCCGCCGCTCCAGTGTAGGATAGTGAGGAGGAGGATGGGGGATTATTTTGAATAAGATTATCATACATTTCGAGTGGGGGCTCCTCGGCCTCCCTTTCCCTTTCCCTCCCTCTCGCATTTCCATTCGCAGGAGAAGGAAAGAAATGTAACGACGACAAGAGGGGGAAGGAAAGGGGAAAAGGGAAAAGTGGAGGAGAAAGGAGATTCCTCGGCGACGATATGGCGTCTATCTCTATAGCTGCCTCCCTAGTCTTCCCCTCTTGTCCCCCGGCGCCGTTTCAGATAGCGAGACGCCTGTGGTGGCCTGTGGAAAAGGGTGTCTATCTTTACGCCAGCCACGATCTAGATTTGGGCCTACTAAGCTAAACTAGTCAAGAACTGGACTTATTTCCGACTTTTGGGAATTGCAAAAAAGCAATGAAGAGAAAGAGGGGAAACTACTACACGCGTGAGGCGTGACCTTCTCGATATCGATTGGAAGAGTGACCGCAAAAGGCGCTATTTTTTGGGATAGAGAAGGCTGCCCTTCAGGAGGAAGAGAATTCCTGAATATTTTTTAGCAGATGGCAACAAAAAAGACTTTAGAAATTTGTGTACTAGGTTGCACAGAGGCCTTCCAGAAATAAACCGTTTCTCTTTCTGGCCCTCTTAGCTCTCGGCTTGCAAGGGCAGACGATCCTCTTCCTCCTAGTCTCCCCTACTCTTGTTTCGCACAGTCGGGCGAAAAAGTTTTCCTTCTCCTTCCCCTCCCGGCCTTCTCGCTGCAATAGTCTCTCCTTTCGAAGCTCCTCTCTCTTCCTTGGCCTTCTATTCTTCCTTCCCCGGCCGACCATTATATGAGGAGAGTTTTTTAATGGTCTGGCGGCGGCGGCCTTCGCTTTCGCGGCGGCAGAAGTGGCGGTGCGAGACGGAGTGGAGAGAGGAGAGAAAAGAAGAAGAGATATGATGAAGAAAAGAAAAAATGAGGCTATGAAGGGAAGAAGGGAAGAAAGAGCCGACTTTTTATCCCTCCCTTCTTTTCGCCCACTCTTTCCATTCGCACACTTTTTTGCGGTGTCGCGGGGGACTGAAGGAGGAGGAGGGAAGGAGGGGGTTGCCCTGCGGAAAATTGCATCAAAGTAGACCCTCAAAAGCTCCACTTCTCTCCGTTTCCCAGCGCGCCGTTTTAACTGTCCAGATTAGCTGTCTAATTTGCCGTGATCGAGGGAGCGCCCGCTCGACCCAAAAAGGACCAAAAAGGGTCTTGTGTGCGCAAGGAGCGAAGACTGAAACTAAACTGTATTGCCTTTGCTGATTTGCCGACGAGCCCACGGGGAGAGTCAACCGAGCCGGAATGGAAAGTATTATTTTCCGCATATGAACTGACGGACTCCTTTCCCTCTTCCATGATAGAATGTCACTTTGTAGTTGTCACATCGGAAAAGGGAAAAGGAAGGTAAAGGAACGGGTATAAAAGAAATTTCTGCAAATCCCTTGGCGAGATGGAAGGGAAAATATGGGGTGAAGGTAGTGGTAAGTGGAGGGGGAGGGAGAGTACGGGATTCCACGGGGGATTCCTACTTTCTCCGATGGAAGGAAAATAGAAGAGGAAGATAAGAGAGATTATTCGAAAAGAGGAAACGCTTCTTCTGCTTTTCTGTCCCAGCAGTCTAAACTCAATCTCGCTGACAAAAAAAAATACGTTAAATTTCGGAACCCATCTACTGCATGGAGCAGCACATTGTATTTTGAAGCGGCTCCCATATGAAGACCAAGCGGGCAAGCATTGACCTTGCAAAACCCAAAAGGGACGAAAAAGTTAGTAGAAAACCTTGCTAGGGAGGAAAATATAATTATTGGCAGCCGTTGCGCCTCTCTCGGTGGCAGTAATGCCAGGGGGAGAGTAAGGGGAGTGGCCTGTCTTTCCTCCGTTTCCTGGCAAGGACTGCCGGGTCGGGCGACGCAAAAAAAAGTTTTTCCCCACCTTTCCCTCCCTCCTGCTTCTCCTCCTCCCGTCCAATCCCAACCCCCCTCGTGGTTGAACCGAGCTGGTCCCAATTTTCTCTCGAGTTGCGAAAGTCCCTTTCATAACCAATCTATTATTTCTTTCTATTTCAGACCTTCTGCGTGGTCTCCCGCCGCTTTCAGAAGCACTACGTGCAGAGGTTTTCGGCCACGAGGGCAATGTGGCTCTTCGCGCCGTGGAATGTGGTAAGGCATCTATTACGAAACGCTATTCTATACCGAAAACGAGAAAGCCATTGCTGTATACATCTTTGTGTTCTTGTCTTGTGTTGCAGATCCGCAGCTTCGCCGTCTACCTCTGCACGAACCAGTACTTCGACTACATTGTGATGCTCACCATCTTGGTCAACTGTATCTTCCTGGCCATGACGAAGCCTATAGACGAGGCCGAGTGAGTGGAGCAAAAACTGTTACATTCCCTCCATTTTCGGGAGGATTACTTTTCTTTTTCTCTTCCTCTTTCCACCTGTCAACTGCAGTTCTGCAATAGTGTACTGTACTAGCTACGCACAGGAGAGGGAAGAACAAAGGAGAAGTCAGCAACGTTGCGTTTGCACTGTGCCGCGGCCAGCAGCATTCACAATGATGACGACTTGCCCTACTATTCATATCAATAATACCATACGTATTATTAACGGAATTGCACGTATCGTCTCGTAAATTGCAATTTCCCATTCCCCTTTACACTACCTACAGGTACATGTTCCTGGCCATCTACACGCTGGAGATGGTGATCAAGTGCGTGGCCCGCGGCTTCATCCTTAACAATTACACGTACCTGCGCAACCCGTGGAACTGGCTCGACTTCACCGTCATCTTCTCCGGCTACCTCACCTCCTTCATCGAGATGGGCAACCTGGCCGGGCTGCGCACCTTCAGGGTGCTCAGGGCGCTCAAGACCGTCTCCATCATGCCAAGTAAGTTCACTCAGTCGAGGGCAGTTGGGCGACCCAAAAGTGGCCGCCAGAATGGGCGGTTCGGGCGAGAGAAGTTTCCCTTCCCGTCTCTCTCCTTTTTCTCCCGGCCGCGTACGCTATTTCTGGATGGGGGAGCAACCGAGCGAGCGTGTGCTAAGTGAGAAAGAATGGGAGGAGGAGGATCGCGTCCGTTGGCCGACACACTCCCTCCCCCTTTCTCTTCCCCATTCCGCAGGAAAAAGTTCCCACGGCCCATATGGTAATTGGGCACGGAGAAGAAGGGAGGAAAGGGGGGGGACAAACGACTTTCTCACTAGGCAGGTAGTAGTAGTGAAGTAGCAATGCTATGCCGGTATGGTAGGTAGGGGAAGCAAGCGGAGTGCCCTGACGCATTGTGAATAGAGATTATGAAATTGGGAGAAATACTCCTGAGGGATTTTCTCATTTATTGCATTCATTTTCATGTCCGTATTAAACACCAAAATCATAGGAATAATCGTGTTTGCTTGCTTGCTTTCGACGCACTACTTTCGACAGTGCGACACGTGTGTGCAAAGGAAAGAAGTCGGCGGCCTCATTCCCCCTTTCTTTGCGATTTAACGTACGCGCTGTAGCGCTTCTACGCTTCAACAGAAATTCTATACTTTGTTTTTCGAGGCCGAGGGAGGGGCGCGGGGAAATATGACGGAGGAAAAGAGAAACGGTGAAGGGTTTGAAGCAGCTAGGGGAGGGTCGCCGGGCGGGCAGGCAGGCGGGCGTAGGCGTGAGTTGAATTACAAACGGGAGGAGGAAAGGGGGAGGAGGAGCGGGCTACAAAAGCTTTTCGGAAGGAAGCGGAGTAAAAAAAGGAGGGGATCCGAGGATATCCGTCCGTAGGAAAGGTTGAAGGAGGAAGGCCGTCGCCGTCACCTCCACTCACTCTCGATTTTTTTGGAGGAAAGGGCGAAGAGACGGAGGGAGGTAGTGGGCCATCTTGGGTTTGATCCGGCCCCACTTGGATGGGAGGGAAGAAGGAAGGAAGGTCGGGAAGGCCACTCACGGACACGTGGTGGCATCCCTCTTCCTCCAACAACGCACAAACCTCCGGGACGACACCACACAATTTTGGCATTCCTAGCAGGGCCTCCCTTCCTTCTTCCAAAGCCAAAAATACGTAGAGGTTTTACCCTTCAAAGGGGTAAGGGGAGAAGGAGTGCACCTGAGTTGCTTTTATGTCTCCTCTTCCGCCGCCGCCACAGCATCCGGCTTCAACGTTGCCCCACCGGAACCGCCTCAGCCGGAGGAGGGCCTCACGATTGCAGGAGAAGAAAAATGTTCCTGCAGCGGGAGGGTGGATCGGGTCTGGTGCAATTTCGTATTCTCCCTTCGACCCCCGGCCCGAAGCGACAAAGGGGCACTAGATCAAACTGTCCATTCGATCTCGTCCTCCGCCGCCGCCGCCTTTGGGTGACGGTGGGGCCAGAATGGCGGACGGATATATGGGAGGAGGGGAAATAGAGAGACAAATCATGTTGGGTGCCAATTCGAGCCGGCATTGGCCCGGGGGCGAGGAGGAGGAGAGGGGGGGGGGAGACAGGTGGCTTTGACCGCCACACGAGAAACAATGGGGGGAAAGCCACATCAAGGACGACTTGTCACACTCCTGCCTCCCCACCAATCACAGCACCCATTCTTGAGGGGGTCTTCCTCCATTGTACTGGTACATGTAGATAGCTTGGTGTGACCTTTTTCTTTGGACTGCTCCCCTTTCCCCTCGTGTTTGTACGCAAAGAATGGAATGCCCCTTCCTTTGCCTAGAACCAGTCCGTGCGTTGGTCTCCCTCCCTCCCTCCATGTTGTTTTTGTTTGCCTCCGTATACCTGGTGGATATCCATCTTTCGCCCCCCCTCCCTCGATGCCCACCGCGACTTGATTAAGTCTCTCTCTCTTTCTGAGCGTAGTACCGTACGTAGTGCCTCATGTGGAGAGGGAGAGGGAAGGAGTAGCTTTTGCAGCGAGAGAGGAAGGAGGGGGGGAGACGATCCCAGGGGAGCGATCAAACAAGAGTCCGAACGGCGACGAAGACCCCGAGCGGAGGAGGAAATATGAGCACGAAAATGAGACTGTAGGGGGATACTTGCAACAGCCATCGTGAATCGGCAACGACAGGCATGCATGAGCTAGTCACATGACGAGGAACTCTAATGAAGCAAGGCTCGCGCATATGTGACTCGCTAGTACATCACCGGGATGAAAATCCTTTCTATTCTCTCTTCGGGAGACAATTCCTCCGCGGTCCTCCGCCTTCCCTAATTTACCATTCCTGACCGAGTGGGTAGTAGGACTTTCTTTTCCCGTCCTTCTCTTCTTCCTCCTGCAGTAATTGGATTTACCACCTGCAGGGAGAAAAGAGAGGAGAAAAGGGAGGAGGAGGAGCCGGCGGCGTTGTCTCGGCGTGCCTCAGAGCAATTTCCTCCCTCCTCCTCCTGCGAGCCACTACTGTATTTCATCCCCACCTTTCGCCCCACCATCCCTCCCCCTCCATGATCCTCTTACTCCTATACTTTCCTTCCTGGGCCTCAGCCGCCGCGACCCCCCCGCACCAAAATGCAACATTCATTCTTTGTATTTCCCCCTCCCCTTGAGGATAAGCGGGCAAATTCTCTGTCGACGGCAGAGGGGAAAGTGCATCGTAGTAGATCTCTGGTGGCCGATGGGGGGAATTCCAAAAAGAGGGAAGCAAAAAAAAAGCGCGTCTCCGGCCTTCTCATATCTTCGCTGCATGCTGTGCTGCTGTGGCATTTTTAGGCCTTGCCGTATTTCCCCTCTTTCTTCCTTCCTCCTTCCCTCCCTCCTTTTTAGTGTCCAATTTAGCGCTCGGGCGATCGTGAATAAAAGCGTTGATGTTTACAAGCATCGTCCCTCTCTTTCCCCCTCCTTTCTCTTCCTTCCTCTCCTCCACACTTTTGGAAAGGGCGGAGAGAAGGGAAGAAAGCGGTATTTTGGGAGGAGCGGAGAGAGGGGGAAGGCGAGAGGGAGGCGTCTGAGAAGGAATTTCGTGCCCGAGATTGCTCAGGGTGGCGGAAAAAGGGGGGATGGGGGAAGGACGATGCCGCAGAAGCATTTTCGACAATACCCCAAGCTTTCTTTCAGTCTTGACTATCATTGGAACAGTTTCGGAGAATCCCCTTCTTCCCCGCCACCGGAAGGAAGAGAGGGGACAGGGAAACAAGGACTAAAGCATGTTTTGCACCCATCTTTCCCCTCCCTCTTCTTCTCCGCCGTCTTGACAATTTTTTCCACCTCTGCAGCAGCAGCAGCGCAGAAGGGGGAAAATGAAACCGCCGCGACAGCGATTTGTCAAAGCAAAAAAGTCTCTTTCCTCTCTTCTTCCTTTTCGTCCTCTGCGCAAAACCTTCGAGCTATGGGAAACAGGGAACAAGAGTGGGAGAGGAAGAAAGAAGAGAAACCTTCTTTTCCACGCAAACAAACGAAAGGTCGTTGTTGGTCGTGGCTGCGGCCGCTCTTCCCATTTTTCCTCCTCCTCCCTCCTGTTGTCCCCGAACCCGAAACAAGAGTCGCACGCGAAAAGGAAGAGAAAGAAAACGAGCCACTTCTCATGGTTGCAAATAAAAAAGAGGGGGGGGGGGAGAAGGCCCTCTCCCTCGAAAAAGTTTGCATGAAGCCCGGGTTCTCCTCCCGGTACAAGTTAAAAGTCCTAAATTGTGTCCCCTTTCTCTCCGTCCCCTTGTTTGCCTGGCCGGGTTCCTCTCATCTTTGCCCATGACATATTCCCGTCCCGCCCGCCGTTGTACGTACGTACACATCGCCGCCGCCGTCACAACAAAACCAGGGGGGGAAGATGTGTGCAACTGGATCGTCAGGGGAGCCAGAAGAGTAGGAGAGGGAGAGCCCATGCACTACATACGCCCTCCCCCATCTCCCCGCTTCCTCTTCTTTCTCCGCGGAGGAGGAGAATCAAGATTGATCGCCCTTCCGCGCTTTCCCTTTTCCCCCATGGCCGCCGCCGCCGCCGCCGCGGACAAAAAGCCTCAAACCACATAGCAGAGACAAAGAAGGGAAGAGGGGGGAGCTAGCTATTAGCACTGTCCGGACAAGGAAGCGACGAAAAGCTTTCCTTTTCAGGACTTATTTGGTATCCCATATGATAGTGGGCCACAAGCAATCAGGCACTCTACAGTAGATATACTCAAACACTTTTGTGCTTCACCACACTGTTTTAGTAAGTCCGAGAGATGAACGGGGCCTAGCCACCGTCAAAGTAGAACTCAAGAGCTTCCTTTGGAAGTTTAATTTTATGATTATTGAATAAGCATTATTCGATAAAACACAATTTTTCGGAGAAGGAAAGACCCCAGAGTTTGCGGCGTGACCTCACACTGTCTGCTACGTCTGCACTCAAATTATTTGTATTTGTGTTCCAGTGCTTGTCCAGTGCTTGTTTAGCCCTATTGCTGCCCACTCGCCTACGGTACGCAGGCTAACAAGTCCAATAATTCGGGGCAAAGAGTGAGAGGGGAAAAGGTGTCCTTTGCTTGATATTTCTGGCACGCCTGCCTCTCCTCCTTCCCTCTCAGCTCTCCTAGGCGAGCGAATTAGATCCCGAGGCAATGAGGGAGAGGGCGGCTACGATGCTGGAGGCGGCGAGGGGGAGAAGAGAGGAAATAATGTGTGTGCACTCCAACTTCCTATATGTTTGGTCTGAGGCTTTGCTACACAACTTTTCTCCTTTTTCAGTTCCATCGAAATTCCCCTCCAACATCTCCTGACCACACAAAAGAAGCCGTTCTTCTTCTTCATGTCTTCACTACCGTCGATCTCTTACCCTTGGCCGCAAAAACCATTATTTTTTTCTCTTTTTGCCTCTCCGTCTACATGTACGTTTCTCTCCCGCGCTAGCGACCAACTTTTTTCAACCTAAAAGTACCTGTTTCACCAAAGAGAATCTCTTTGTAGTGCACCGTAGAGACGCCAAGGATATATAAACATCCCCAAAATTAAAAAAAACTATTTAGAACTTTGCCGAAATGGTTGAATCTTTAGGCGCTCCTCTCATTAGCGTAGCATGCGCTTGTGACGCCGCCGACTGCGGGGGAGGAGGAGGAAGAAGAGAGGAGTCGTCTACTACGTACGTACGTACGGGATCGCTCTCCCCATCTCCTCCACCCATTAAGGGTGCATGCAATCAAACCGACAACAACCGCCTCCTCCTCCTCCTCCTCCTCCTTGTTCGCCTCAGGCCCCAACCTCGCCCCCGCCCGCGCCAAGAGAGGAGGAGGAAAGATGAATCCCCCTTCCGCCGCAGCCTCGGAAAACGGGCGGGAGGACCGAGAGGGAGAGGGAGGGAGGGAGG
>JAAUYJ010197167.1_pt1 | contig 16745 bp, 23 predicted proteins | sample 7278031 | NCBI WGS metagenome assembly JAAUYJ01 (sample SAMN14350222, study PRJNA611818) | marine sediment metagenome | isolation source: surface marine sediment (1.8m) | place: French Polynesia: Moorea | collected 2018-08 | reverse complement strand
TTAAGCAAAATCCTACGCATAATTGGTTGGGCAGTTCCTTGAGGAGATCGGCTACCTTGACGACGACAAGTCGTTCGGGGCCAAGCTTGCCGCTGGCGCGCTGATGGCCAGGATGATGGAGTCGCTCCAGTACAACCTGCACCCTCTAGATCAGCTCAGGGTGGAAAACAGCCAGGTGGACGACATTGGGGCCGCGCTGTACCCGGTGGCAGCAAGGTGAGAACTTGAATCCAGTTCGAGTTGCAAGGCAATGTCGAATCGTTTTCTCTTCAGGTTCCTAAACCACAGCTGTGACCCCAACACCCTCAGGGTCATCTTAGGCAACAACATGGTGCTAGTATCAAGGTGAGTCTGGGATTACCGGTATCCTTACAGCGTTAGAAACTAACATCATATTACTCCAACGTGCTTCATGTTCATGGAACATGCTGCTATTTTATTTCTTCCTTTCCAATTGCTACGTTTTTCAGGCGCGACATCAAGGCCGGGGAAGAGGTGACAGACTGCTACGGTCCTCACTTCCACCGGGAGGAGATGCAATACAGAAAGGAAAAGCTAAAGGCAGCGCACAAGTAAGAGAAAAAAGAGAAAAAAATGTGCTAGCTACATCCCTGATTTACACACCTGAATATTGCATGCTGTTTTGAGTATCAAATTGAAGAAGAACTATGACACTACGGTTATGCTGTTTCTCAATTTCCAAATTTAGCTCTTGAAGGCTTTTTCATGTTTTCAATAAAATGCCACGTGATCCCGTCCTGTGCACACCCCTACTGTGTTTCCAGCTTCGAATGCGACTGCTGCGCTTGCGGCGGCGACTTCCCATCATTGCGATACCTCAACGGAGACGTGCAGCAGGAGAAGGCCGCGCAGCTGGAGCAGACCAGGAAAGTCATAAACAATTTTTGTAGAAACAGTTTTGTAGAAGTAGAAAACACATGTACAATTTTGGACCTAGCAAAGATGCAAAGTACTGCGTGTCATCCCCTTTACTCTCTGCCACAACTCTTGTTGTCTTTTTTCTGTAGAACTTTAGAGACTGTAGGAACACTTTTCTTGGTCTTAGAAGAAATGGAAATGATACATCCAAAATAATGGTTTTTTCTTCGTCACAGGAAGCTTATGAAGGAGGCCCTTGTGAGCAAGAGGACGAGGAAAGAGAACCAGGTTAGAGATGCAGGTTTTACAACGACTTTTGAGCCCGAGCTTAGTTCGAACGCATCTCTACACAATAGGTCCAGGAGAAGCTGAGGACCTACTACCAGCAGCTCAAGGAGTTCGGCCTGGGCTACCCTCACCGGTGCCACGGGATAGGGGCAACGCTGGTCGGGTCCGCTTTCTGGCACCTACTAGGGAACAAGAAGGAAAAGGACTAAGAAAGGGGGAATAGTGGTTTTTGTGGCTGGATAGTGCGGAGAGAAAGAGAGGGGATGCAACGGCCTTTTTGTGCTACCAGATACGAAATTGTACATAGTGAGAAAAGTCGGCTTTTGAATCGAAAATTCGGATGGAGCATTGCAAGAAAACAACTCAACAATCTGCAACGGAGAAAAAAATAAAGTGCTTCTTTCTTCTCTTAGTCGCGGATAAAAAAAATAAGCGAGAGTATCATTGTAGATGAGACACTTTGGTGGAGCCTTTATTGTCTCCAATCTCGTGTTTGTCAGAGAACAGGTCTATGTCGAGCCTGAAATGCTGTCCGCAGGAGACTAGTTCTTTTACAGCAGATTCATCCTTGTCCTCCTTCACGATGAGCGGATTCTTGGGCACCCTGAACAGCCGGGTGTTGTCACAGAGGATGTCGGCGAGCGATCTCTTCCTAATGTTGCTCATCTGGGCATCGTTGAAGGGATATGGCACCATGGGCCCGCGGTGAGACAAAAAGAACCTGTCGCCAAACTTGACGTTGTGGAACTGCTTGGCAATGAGGCAGGCAAAGGTTTTCCCCACTGCTGCTCCAGGCAGTGGAGTCTCTGCCATCCCAGCCGCAAACAGGTCAACGTCAGCCGGAGAGTCAAACAAAACTTTGAGGAGCTTCCACGTTTCTTGCTCAAACTCATCTGGCACTTTGTCCCAAGAGCAGAGAGCGGGCATTCCGCAGAACCTCCTGTAGTCATTGTACCCCGGCAGACCATGATCCCTCCCTCTCTGGATGGTCTGTGCCACAAGGTCATCTCCCATTTTACCAGAGGAATTGGCAAACATAAAGTTGACCAAGTTGTGTGGAACCCCAACTCCTGCAGCTTGTGACAGCATCCCATTGAGGAGGTAGTCCACTCCCCTTCCTCCCCTGGCCCTGTGCAGCCTCTCATCCAGGATCGTCATTTCGCCCAGCCTGTACCTCTTCTCCTTCCCCGTGTAGCTCTTCATCACCACATCTTCTGGCACCAGGCCTATTCCGTACCTCGAAGTGGCAGTGGCAAATCCATTTCGTATCGTTGGGTATGCAACCTAGAAGAGCAGCTACGTAGAGTCCTTTGAACAACGATACAAAAATGCCCGATCTTGCCTGCTTGTAGTCCTCTTGATTTTCAAATTCCAGCTTGTGCTGCCTCCACTCCTTTTCCCCCAAGAGCAATGGCAGGTAGGAGCCAAAGATAACACTCTGAAACTCTGCAACAACAATCCTCCTGGCCCTCTGGAACAGGAGCTCGTCGTTCCTCCCACAGCACAGAGTTGACAGCTTGCTGGCCACCCTGTTGTGCTCCCTAAGAAACAGGGTGTGGATTGACGTCAGTCCAGGGCTCAGGGTTGCTCGAGGATCTCCTGATACACTTTTCTTCTGCAAATGACATCACAATTTATCTTTTTCTTAATATTGGTGCCAATTGTGTTTTCTTTTGCCTGTTTTTTTCTCTTCCTTCCTCCTACAGCCGGAAGATTCCTCCCCCAATTGGATGTCCTCATCAGTCCCACGTGGAGCAGCCTGAGCTTCCTTCCCGCGGAGACGTCGCTGCCATAGATGCCGGAGAGGTCCAGGAAGGCCGTGTTGGCGTTCAGTTGCTCCCTAACCACAGTCCTTTCTCCGCAAAACACCAGAGAACGCCTGGGGAATCGTAGGGAAGGAACCTCCAAGATAGCTTTTTTGCAAGGATTCCAACTAACTATTTTCTTCTTGCCTGAAGTCGTGACACTTCTTTTCCGCCTGCTTTCTTTCCTTCCCTCTTCTCCCTGTCTCCGCCGCCGTCCTCCTCTTTCTCGTGTAGTATCTGTTGTTCCTCCTCTGGCCCGTCCCGATACCCTTTACATAAATCTATAGATACAATGTCTAGAGAATTGTTCTTTTTTAACAAAAAAAAATGGCACGATCCTTCAACCTTTAGACTCCCAAGGGAGGTCTTTCTCTTTCTCCTCCTCTTCCTCCCGTCCACGTTTTCGTCGTCGTCCGACAAGATTCTCTGAACAAAGTCCTCATCAGGGTATAAGCCGCCCTGTAACCCCTCTCCTCCGCCCAACATTTGCCTCTTCCTCCTCCTGGCCAATGATGATGCCTTGTCTTCATTGCAAGCGCCCTGGAATGGAAAGCAGGCATCTTCCTCCTCCTGATTTCCTTGCTCGCAGCAGTCTGACTGGTTTGAAAAGGAAGATCGTGTTTAAGCCACACTGATTAAGACTATTTCCATCAGTGCCATCACCTTTCTTCTTTGTAAAATCTTTCTCCGGCACCATGGACATGTCATGGTGGACGAATTGGGCGAAGGAGACGAAGAAGGCAGAAAGGTTCGTTTGGCGTCTTTGCTTCCGTCGCTCCTCCCTCGCCCTGTACCTTTCTCCCTGGAAGAGGACCTAAAAAAACATTATTGTACCAAAGAGTTGGTTAAAATGGTTTAAAGATGATAAATCGCGGCTGTCTGCCTGGCTTATCCTCCTCGGCGTCGGCAGCAAGGCTCCCGCCCGAGATCTCGCCTGGCATTTCGTCAGAGCGAAAGAAGTTTTGCCTGAGGCAAGACGAAAATGAAAGCATACGTAGAGTCCAGAAGAGGTTTTTCCTTACTACGCAGTGAATCCTCCGCCGGGATCGCCCTGCAATGCTTCCTTCCTCCCCTGGGCTTGGATCTCCCGTCTTCGTAGGCGGCGTTCACGAAGCGGCGGAGTCTGAAAAGATACCTTTTTTTGGAGGCAAGTTGTCCGTTTGCCTAGCCCTCACTTTGTGCTAGCAGCGCCCCACAGCGCGTTGGCCGGGTTGTTGCAGAGCCCTGTAATGGTCCTGAATGGCGCGGCAGGGTCGCAGGTGATAGGAAATGCACCAGAGCAGGCCACGTCAAGCAAAGGTGGCCTGTCATGCAGAGAAAGGCCGGCAATTCTGGTGGAAGAAAGCAAATTGGTTTGTTCCATAACTTTTCATGAATAAGTGTGCTTCTTTCATTTTCTATTTGGGGGAAATGACCATCATTCCCCTTCTCCTCTCACCTGGCCTTATATGCGTCGTTGATTGGGGCGTCAAAGGCGGCCTCTGCCGATGCCACGCAAGACTCCTCTCCGGCGGAGGCAGAGGCGGAGGACAGCAAGGAAAAGGTTGCCCCATGACGACCGGTGGTGGATTCATCGCTGCTGTGGTGGCAGTCCAAAGCCTCTTGCGCCTGGAGCACCAGGCAGTCGCGGAGGCGGGATTCGCGGGGGCTGCAATTAAGGGGAGTATAATAATTTCGAATTTGAAGATCTGCAAGTTTTTATTTCGTGAACTCAAAAATATCTTTGTTTTTAAGGGGAGGGCCGGGAGGGCAGCACGTACGGAAAGCAGGAAACACTTTACGCTTACGCGGTACTTTTTAACTATACAGTACTTACTCGTGTGAAATGACGTGCCTGTTGTTTGAATTGGGCTGGAAGACTGCCCCTGCCAGACCTGCGCGGCAAGTGTCCAACATGGCCAATCGCCTCTCTTCCTTATACTTCCCCTCCTCTTTTTTGCCCAAAAGTCGGTTGCTGCTGGTGACCAAAGTCTGGTTTTTGGTAGGGTTTATTGTGGGATCAATCCTGGACATGGCCTTGACAGTTCTAGGATGGCCTGAATGAGTCTTGTCAGAGGAGGACACAGTCTTTCCAGGTTTGCCTAGCTTCCCAGCTCTGTTGTTCATTTTTTGCTCCTGCCAACCTGCAGAAGGTGGTGGAGCATTTTTCGCCACTTCATGGATGGTTCCAAGTTCTTTCTCCTCTTTCTTCTTGGGCTTGTGGTGCTTGGAGCCTATCCCTCCATACAGCTGTGGAAAATTTGTAAACGTTCCTATCCAGATTAAGCATTATCCATAGTGGCCTTACGAGTTCATCCAGCATGTCCTTCATCTTGTCCTCCAGGTCGTGCTCCTCGCGATCGTCGAAACCAAGGGTGTCGCCCTCGATGACTTGGTTCTGTTGGCAACGAAAAATGAGCTATAATAAATTTGCAAACACACAGAGCCGCACCTCTTCCTTTGCATGCCTGTCGACAAAGGGAATTTTCTTGTGATGTCTCAATCCCAGCTTTCTCCTTGGGCCATTTGCCTCCCCTCCTCCTCCTTCCCTAGCTTGGTCGTAGGAAAAGGAGAAGCCGTAAGCGAAAGACTCCCCCTGAGGAGGCTCTCTTACAGGATTAGAAGATGAGGGAACCTCTGCCAGATGAACGGTGCCCTCTTCTTTTCCAGGCCCTTTTTCTGGATGGACAAGATTTAGAGCCTCCTGATGTTGCTGGAAAATATCTTTTACAGGTGGTTCTTGTGGGATTTCTTTTGAATTGTGGCTTTGGACAATCTCTTCTGGTGCACCTTCCAGTGGAGCAAAGTGTGGGTGATCACTTCCAATAATTACTGGGTGACCTTGATGGTGGAATATTTCGTCTGGTCCACTCTGAAGTTGGTCAGGAACTAAGTGCTGATGGTCATTTTCCTGTGGTAGGTGATGCTGCAGTTGCTGATGATGATGATCACTCTCCTTCGGACGGAAATGTTGCTTTTGATGCTGATACTCCAAGGATGGGATGAGTGGATACTTTTCTGGAGGAAGCATGGGAGGCAACTTTGAAGTTTCGTCAGATGGTGATTGGAGCGGTTGCAGCTGGTTGCCGTCTTGCGGAGGCTCATGAGGGATAGGATTTGAACCCCATACTCTGTCTGACTCAGAGGCCGCCTGGTCACCCAATATGTAACTGAAGCCCTTGGGCTTCTTTTCAGGAGGACTGCTACCGTTCTTCTTGTCCAAAAAGCTGAACTTTAGGATCTGGAGGTTATTTTGCGGGTCCAGGATCCCCACCACGAACTTGCTCCCCCTCTTGGCTCTGTCGTCGCCCATCTGTTGTCGAATCTTCTTCATGAGGTATTCCTTGGCGAGAGCGCTGATGTCGATGGAATGGTCTCTGTCAGTATCTCCAGACAATGATAATGGTGTTCCCTTGGGGGGATATTTTTTTCTTCTGCGGTTATTTGGCCTTCTATGCGCCATTCTCATGGTCAGGTTGGGCGGATGATTCGCGCCCTTCTCGTCTGAACCGGGCTCGTCTTCCCTGTTGGGTGAAAGGATGCCCCTCGGCTCTTCATCTTTTCCCACCAGCACCAGAAGCTTTCCAGGTGACTGTGATTTCCCCTCTCTCTTGGGAATTACATTTTCGGAAGAAATGTTTTGTCCGAGTAGTAGCAAAAGGAGAAGGCGAGAAATAATTGGCCATTTCGTCATCCCCATGTCTTGAGCGGCGCCTTCTTCAGTTCTGAATTCCTTTCTTCTTCCGTATCATTCTGACTGATCGAGACTGCCCCGTCAGCTGCACTAATACGACTGAAATAGCTCCTTATGACAAAATACTTTTTCGGAAGATAATTTATTTTTTGAAAGCTCATACATTTCGACAGGTCGTAAAATCGCTCTGCATCAAAACGAATGAATGAGATCCCTCCGACTGAATTTTAAATGTCTCCTCTTCAGACTTTCTTGGATGGAGGTCTGGAAAGAGAGTCTGTTAAAAGTGTACGATGTTTTGCAGTTGACATTATTTTCTAAACCTTTTTATCAGCCTCTCCTTAGCTTGCTTGCCCTCATACTCGTCTGAAAAGATTGCCATATGGAGAGGGACCCTTTCGGAGCAAGGCCTTGGCTGGGACTGAAGTTTGAAGGGGTCGCGGGGAAAGTCTGGCAAGTACGTGTTGTCACAGGCCAGGTCCCTCAGGGTCCTCATCCTGATGTTGACCACTTGGTCATCGGTGAAGGGGAACACCACCTCAGGTCCGACATGGGTAAAGAAGAACCTGTCACCAAACTTGAGGTTATAGAACTGCTTGGCCACCAGGCAGGTGAAGGTCTTGCCCAGCATGCTCCCCTGGGATTTCTCCTCGGACAGTCCACCAACATAGAGGTCAATGTCGGTTGGGTCGTCGTACAGCTGCCTGATTGATTTCCATGCCCTTGCTGGAATTTCTGCTGGTTTCCTGTCCCATGAACAGACTGGTGGCAGGCCACAGTACCTCCTGTACTCGTTGTACGGTGGAAGTCCGTGGTCCCTGCCTCTCTGAATGTTCCTGGCAATGAGGTCAGCACCTGTGAGTCCACTGCCATTGACAAAGAGGTAGTTGGTGAGATCCTCCACAATGTTCAGGTCCACTGCTCCTCCTGGCTGACGCGACATTCCACTCAAGATGTAGTCAATTCCCCTCCCGCCCATCATCAGTGGCACTGTGTCATCAAAGTAGGTGTTCCTGACATGATACTCATTGAACCAGGACCCCTGGTCATCCACCAGACTAATGTTGTTCCACACCATGCTGTGCCCAAACCTGAAGGCTGCAGTGGAAAAGGCATTCCTGATGGTAGGGTTCACTCCGGGGTCATAACTAGATCTCTTGTCCACTCTCAACCGGTACTTCTTCATGATCTTGGGGCCCAGGAGAAGGGGCAGGAACTGAGAGTAGACAATGTTCTGGAACTCTGCAATGACAATCCTCCTGGCCCTCTGGAAGATGAAGTCATCATCATTGTCACAGCACACTTTCTCCAATTCGGCAGAGATCCTGTTATGCTCTCTGAGAAAGAGGGTGTGGAGGGAGGCAAGGGCAGGCATCTCCGCTGCCCTTGCATCACCAGACACACACCTTTGAAAAAAGTAATTTTCACACCCTGTCTTATCTACATATGATAATTTTGTTCTCTGTTACCTTCCCTCTTGGAGTGGGAGGTTCCTCCCCTTCTGTGATGCCTTCATCCTGCCCCCCTTGTACAGCCTGAGCTTGCGAAAGACGCCAAACTCATTCCCATAGATATTGGAGGCATCCAGGAAGGCCGTGTTCCCGTTCAGCTGGTCCCGCTTCACCGCCCTCTCCTCACAGAAGGCTTGTAGAAAGATGGCTCAGGCATCAACTTATTATACTATTACATTCCTGCTGTTTTCTGGTCTCCACCTATGGATCTCCTGAACTCAAGGCAGTACCCTGGGTCCATGAGACCCCTCCTTGCAGGGTCCGGACTTGACCTTGGTCTTGTAGCTTCCATCATGGCCATTTGCTGGTGGTTAAGTCCGACTCCAAAGCCGCCGCCGGCATTGGACTGTAACGACGAGGGGAGGAACCCAGCAGCCTTGGCTGCAGCCATCGCACGGCTCATGGGTGGGTCCAAAGCTCCAGTCCTGTGCGAGTATGAAAGAGGTTTTTTGTGGTGTTTGTGGTGTTTTTGTCCCCGCCACCTATTGGTGGCCCTTGCCTCATTTCGACTTTAGGAAGAAAAAACAACTGGGATTTGAACCCATGACCTAGTGTTTGTGAGTCCAATGCTCTACCGAGAAAATTTTTTGTACCTTGGGTCATATCTAGCGGATGGTCTCTGGTGGTCAAATCTCGTCCCACCTCCTCCTGTGTCGAAGAGGTCGAACTGCTGCTGCTGCGACTGAGGAAACGGGTTATGGATGTCGCTGGGCCTCTGGTGCAGCACGTGTGATTGGGGCTGCTCTTGCTGCTGTTGGGGAAAGAAGGCAGCCCGGTAGCCGCCGATTTGCTTGCCCAGGGCCAATGTGTCAAGTAAAGATAGTCTGTGAACGGAATAAAAAAACTTTTAAGTTTCGCAGATAATTGATGGATTTTACCTGTTTTGCTGCTGGTACTGAGTAGGAAACTCGGTGCTGTTACTAAAGTTGCTCCACTTCTCTTCGGGAAACTGTTGTGTGTCGTCATCCTCCGGCGAAGACCTCTTCATGACGATCTTCCTGGGCTTGAATTCGGGCTTCAGGAAGTGGGGGTCGTTGCAGGGGATCTGAGCAAACAATAACTATGACAAAATGTTTTTAACTATTTATTGCGCACCTGTATTGGGAAGCACCCGTCCTGTTCCGGCAGATCGCAGCAGTCCCTGTCCGTTTCCTCCTCAGGGAAGAGGGCAATGTCATGGCAGATGTACTGCCCGAACTGGACGAAAAGATGCGTCGCCTTCTTGTCCAAGATTGGTTCTGGTCTCATCAGCATGTAGCTCACGAAGCGAGGGTTGGGAAGGATCGACTTGGGGTTGCCCTGAGGGGAAACAAGAACACGATTTGTTCAAGGATATGAAGAATTCTCAAATTAATTTATGGTAGCTGCAACAACCACAACTCTTCCCATTCTTTGTCCACTTCACCTTGCAGGACAGCCTGTGCTTGTACGCCCCGGATTTCCTCCCGTAACTAGCGGAGCCAACCTCTCTCCTTCTGTGATTTTAGATCATGATTTTCCCATAAGAATTACTTCCTTTAACTATTTTCATACTTTTTCAGTCCTTTCCTCCTGTTCCATCTTCCTCCCCCTCTAGCCCTGGCCCTCCTCATCGATCCTCCCCTGCTCCCCGTAGCGCAGTGGTTGAAGCTCGATTCCCAACCACCTCTGCAATACAAACAGAATTGGTTGCAAAAGGTGGTATGAACTAAACTAAAGCAGCTTTTTATAGTAAAAAAAGTTTTTAACAAGGCAAGGATGTCTACTGTATCTGTATTTATCTCATGTTAAAAATAAGAAACTGTGCAACGTTTACTTTAATCCTTTGAATAGATGTCGAGCCTCTGGTTGGGTCTCACCTTGGTGTGTCCTTCCCGTCTGCATATGTGGCCCCGATGTATCTCCTCACCTTGGTGCTGGCAGCGCCCCAAAGCTGGTGGTCCTATTAAATAATAAATAAAAAAATCGCACCCACTTTCTCTAGGAATATTTTGTTCAATATATTCTCTACCAAGTTGTTGCAAATTCCCGTTATCGACCTGAACTGAGCCGAAGCGTTGCAGCGAACGGGGAAAGCACCCTAAAAGCACAACAATAATCATTTCACACTTCTGTTTGACAAATTGTATTTTATTATCCCCCCCCTGCCTGGCACGCAATGTCCATGAATGTTGGTAGCGGCGTGAGGAAGGACATTCCTGCCGGCCAGCCCCGGTTGCGGGTGCGGCGGAGGGGGGCCTCCGCAGAACCAAGGCTGTCGATGGAAGGGGGGAAAGGGGGGGAAAGTACTTGAAAAGATCACCAGATGGTCACATATTTGTTGAAGATTTTACATTGTCGAACCAATATTTCGGAAAAAAATAATTTACCAAAACTCCTCCTGCGCCGCACCGTGTTGGCAGGTGAGAGCCTTTTTTTGGACAACAAACCTGTTTGAAATCTATTTTTTGCAAAAATGTTTCTCATATTTGTCATCTCGCTTGTCTAGCTTCGCGGAGGAGGCAGCGCCGGAGGGCCTTCTCCGTTGAACTATCAATACAAATATTACATTCTCCGTACATTTTCTTGTAACATTTTTATGTTACTCCAATTTCCTGTTGACCCCTCCTTGCCTGAATGATGGAAAATATAGGATTCCACAAAAAATCATGGACAAAAGAACAGAAATCCGTGTGACCTCTTTTCCTCCCTGGCTGCCTCGCAAATCTCAATCATGTCTCCCAACTCGTCGCAGAGGAGAAAAGTCGGGAAGAGGAAAAGATAAACTCCCAGCAGCAGATGAGATAAAAACATGTCTGAATTTCGCGATTCTTATACTTCCAAGAGCATCCATTCATTTGAAGGAAGAAGGTGGTAAATTTCGTATGCGTAGGAGAAATTATGGCTTTCTTGCTAAATACGGTAAATGTGGAGCAAGGAACAACTTTTGTTTATTTGAATATTTTTTTAAAAAAAGAAAAAATACAAACATATCGTAGCCACTCTTTAGCGGGATATTATTGTTCGGAGAGAAATTACGTCTGCACGCTTGGGTGTGTCTTGGCTCGTGCTTCTATTCTCCCGCCGCCGTGACAAGGGGGGGAGGAAAAAGCGACGCTAATTCCAAAAGGGAGGAAAGCCATCCTCTCTCTCTCCTATTTTCCAAAGCATCATCATCGTTTGGCTGAGCAGCATAAAGCTTTTTTGGCCCGTGCCTCCAACCATCCATTCCGAGAGAGAAAGAGAGAGAAAAGAGGGGCTTTGGCAGATGGAAAAGGAGGTGCTAAATCTGAAGCCATCTGCTGCAACCTCGCCCTTCTCTCCTCCCCTTTCCACATAGCGATGCTACAGCAATTCCGATACAGCAGAATCGAAAGCGACGAGAGAGAAACCCTTTGCGGCAAGGGATATCTATCATGTGGAAGAAAGCGGTCTTTGTTGCTTTTTGCCTTGTATATTTCCGTCAAACAAAAATTGAATCTTGTATCGCAATCATAAAAGTCTAACAGAAAAAAAATCATCCCCCCCTGCTTGTAGGACCATTTTCTCCTTCCGTTGCTGTATTAGCATCACTATGTGTGTCCGCTGTGTTTCTCGCCCGCGAACGGAGGAGAGGGAAGCCATACAGCGTTGGGACGACACAGCAGGTGCTTTGGCATAGCATAGCGATAGTCCTCTTCCTTCCTTTGTCCTGCTACTGCATGGGTTGGTGGCTGCGATTATAACAAGCGGGAGAGGGAGGGAGGGAGAAAGGGAGGAGGCGTTTCCATCTGCACCCTTCGCAAGGACAACTACGGGGGATATTGAACTCTCCTCTCTCCCGCTTCTGTGCGCAGCATGTGAGGAAGAGATATATATTTTGTGGCGGCGGCGGCACCACACTTGTCAAGTTTCCCAAGGCTGCGGCGTGTTGGAAATTCCTACGATCATTTTTGAGCTTTTTTAAAAATGGACTCTTTATCCAGGAACTTAAGTTCAGTAATATAGATTAAATTATTTTTCTCGCTATCGATCGTCGTTCCATGCATGCCACGACGACACTAAATACAAGAGGGAGTTTGTGGTGGTGGAGGAGAAGGCTGATACCAGAGAAAAGAGAGAATGCCGGAGGCAGAAAAACTAGATGAGAATTTCGGCAAAAGAGTAAAAGTGTAAAATCTAAGGGATATTTATTGAGTTTACGTGAAACACACACTTTTCCACCTGTCTGCGATCCCATACATGAGTCACCATCCCTCCTTCTCCTCCTCCTCCTCCTCCTCTTGCTGTCAAGCACCGTACGTACGTATGTCCGCGTTTGAAGCGGCGTCGGCGGCAGATGAAAACGGAGCAAGTGCTTGTCTCAGGGCGAAATTCCAATGCACCTGCTGCCATGAAAGCGGGAGGGGAGGGTCGCTGTCGACGATGCTGAATGGAAATAATAAGGTCGTCGTGTGCCATGGGAGGATTATCCAATGCATTTGGCACTTTTCTTTTTTGCCCCATCCAAGCATCTCTCTTTCCATCTGCCGGAGGTTTCGGTGAAAACTGTGATGCGTGAAAAAGTGGAGAGAGCACGCGCGGGCTTTCCCGAAAGAATACTTTTAAAATGTTTCGTTCACTTATTTTTATTTACAGATTCGCCTTCTGATTTATTCTTTACATTGGGATCCAATTCCTCACTGCATGCCCGAGGGAAACAATTTAACAATTACTGATGAGAGGTGTTTCTAGTGAGGTGAAACCGATGTTGGCGATCAACCATAATGCCTGTTTTTTCCTTCCCTTTTCTCCTCTGTAATATGTTCATGTTTTCTTTTCCCCTTCCCTGATCAAATCTCCGTCAGTGACCGCCGCCGCTCGATCCCTCCTCGATCCTCTCGTTTCAAAACACAAATCGCCGCCGCCACTTCCGCTTTCCCACACACACAATTGAAACGCGATCGCAAAAGACCAGAAAAGGGAAATTGCTGACTAATCCTTTTGGCCAGAGATGAAACCGCCCGTAGAAGCACAGATTTTTGCTCACCTAATAAGAAAAATGCTAAATCAAAGAAGACTGAACAATATACGTACTGTGTCATTTACCCAACGAAAATGTCCTGCAATCTAACGTACAGTACTTTCAGTAGGTTTCTCATGAAAAGGGTAGGACCAATAAAAGTTCAAGCCAGGAGGGGGGATGCTTATACTATGCAGATACTTTTTCCCACGGTCATGACTGATGAGCTGTCTGACCCTTGAAGCAGCATCTGCACAGGTATTGAACAACAGTGGGTGATCATACGTGGGGTAGCAACATTATTGTTTCAGGGCCAGAAAAAAGGAAGGCATCAAACTATCTAGTCGTCACAAACAAATACCTTGGTCCGACCCCCCCTCCCACCCTGTCCCCATGTATGGTGGGACCCTAGGTCAACTGCACAGGTACATCGTCGGACATATGCCGGAAGTCTCTAATGCTTTTCCCATGGGTCACAACTCACAGCCTTCTCTCCTCTTCCGGCTTCCACCGAAGCAAATTGCCCCGCTTCCACAAAAGGGAGGGGGGGACACAGGAAAGGGTCATTCACTTGAACAGGATATGCATGGGAAAAAGAGTTTCTTCCAGCTTATGCATAGTGCCAAAGTATGCGTTTCTTGTTCCTCCAGCGCAAGAATGAAGGAATATAAACAGAAAACAACCACAACATTTTCCCGCATTTACTCCCGAAATCCGGTACGCAAAATATTTCCCCGTCTACCGGAACAGGTGCTTAGGCCTCCTCACACTGAAAGCCACAGTATGGCGGGATTGCTTCTTTTTCCACCAAAGGAACAAGAGGAAGCAGGCTTTCATCTCTCAGGAGCCTCAGGAAGTGCCTGTGGAATTTTCGAAACAGAAGCAGCTGCAGCCATTCATTCATTTGCCCCTTTTAAAAAGCCACACAAGCTCTTTAAAAAGACACGTCCCTAAAACCATTTATTTTTCGACTAATATCATAGTTTAGACTTGTTTTGAAAATACTCGTATGGATACTACGATAAAAGAACACGTCATTCCCAATGTTTTCAAAATTATAGAATCCCACGATTGCCCTTTTGTACTTTGTGCTCCTCATATTGAGAGCAAATAGTCTGTCGAGTGGACACATGTGGGCAACTCGTACTCAGCATATTTACTACGGTCCGTACTCAATTGACACAGCAATTTTGCCCATGCCCAACCAAATAGCTCTACTTTTTCCGATTTTTCTCCCACTACTTAAAAAGTATCAAATAAACGATTTCTTTATAATTTTGGGGGCAAATTACGTGGAGTTGTAATTCTTAATTTTATGTGTTACGCGTTTTACAGACATTTCGGTGAGCTTCGAGGAATTTTTATGCAGTTTTTTTTGCTTGTGGCTGGGACGCGTAGCAATGAGGCCCTGCAGCATACAAAATGAGCATGACTGTCAGTGAACTAGATCCTCTTGAGGTGTAAGAAACATCATGTTTCTGTTCTTCATGTTCTCTTCCCTCTTCCTCCTCGTCACAGGATCTCAGCAGCCCCACATCGTGTTCGTACTCATGGACGACTGGGGTTAGTAAAACGTTTTTAAGCAAAAAGGAAGGTGGGGTCACGACCATGTAAAACATCGTTACGTGACAGGGACTTGACCGGGTGGAGAGGGGACCTTCGGGCTATAGACTGATTGTCCAATGCGTTCCGTCAAGTCTTGGTACGGATCGATAGACATGATTAATTTCCTCAGGCTTCAACGACGTTGGCTACCACAACCCTGAGGTCCTCACCCCTAACCTTGACCTGTTGTCCTCTGGCGAAGGCGGCGTCAGACTTGAGCAGAGCTACGTCTCAGCATGGTGCACACCGTCAAGGGCGGCGCTGCTCACCGGGAAATACCCGTATCACATCGGGAGGCAGGTTAGGTCATAGATTCATAACAGCTGGAACAAACTGTCCTGGGGTCAAATAATCAAGAACAAGCTCAGTTTGGGCTTGAAAAAAGTTTGTCATCGTCATTTGGGGTGTTCGGAGAAATGCTGCTCGTTACAAACAATTGAATATTGTAAGTGAGATTAGAAACAAGAGTATTGGTATCTATCCACAGTTGGGCACGTGGTAGGGCCGCAGGGGTGTTGAAGGGGAGGACAACAGTGCATAAGGGTTTTGAAAAGTTCGCACTTTTCTACAAACGGAAAGGGCAGCAGGAGGGGGACAACCCCCTCGTGCCCATGTCTTTGTATCTCATTGACACTAGCAGGGGCATTGTTGTCTATTATTGTCTTTTTGGTCATCATCATTAATGCATTGGCAGAACAGACCTTCCTTTTTTTAGAATGATGTGTTCATCACCACCTCTCTTGGGGGCCTCACCCTAGAGGAGAAGCTTCTGCCGGAGTATCTCAAGGAGCTCGGATATCAGACACACATGGTCGGAAAGTAAGTCTTTTCTATACATGTATAAAAAAACTACCCTTCACAAATTTACCTAGTTTGGTCGTCTTTTCCACCTTGAAATCCCATGTTAGGAGACCCAAAGATGTCGAATTAAAAAGATACTTGAATAAATAAAAGTTTCTATCCTTTTCCTTTCCAGGTGGCACCTCGGCCACTGCAACGAGGCCTACCTTCCCACCAGTCGCGGTTTCGACTCCTTCTTCGGCTTCATGAACTCTCAGATCTACAGCGAGTCCCTTTTGGCCCCCGACGCACCTTACCCGGTCGATTTCTTCAACGGGACGGAAGTAGACAAGAAGGTCATCGGGCAGTACCACGGGGTGAGAGAGGAGGAAGACAGGGCTGTAAAAGCAGTTGTTGTTGCTACTGCTCTTTGCAGTTGGGATTGTTGTTGCTACTACATTTGTAAGTGTGTGTAGTCAATTTTTTTTCATCCCTTTAAGTACGTGCCGGGTTTGGCAGTTCGCGTACAGGATATTAACAACAGTATGATGCTGTTGCTTTTGCAACTATTGTTGTGGTTGCTGCAATTGCAATTATCCCTACTGCTGGTGTTGTAAGTGTTGTTCCTGTGACAATACTGCTGTTGCTTCTAGTCCCGTGTTGTTGCTATTTGCAACTGTTGGTGCTGATGTTGCTGTTGCTTCTCCTGTCGCCATGCCCTTGACTCCTAGTGGTACCTATTGTTGCAACACATCGTCCTCCCTTCCAGGACCTTGCCCGCGAGCGCGCCCTGGCCGTCATCCGATCCCACTCCTCTTCCTCCTCCTCTCCTCTCTTCCTGTACTTGGCCCTCCCCCACTCCCACTGGCCCCTCTGGGCCCCGCTAGAATTCACCGACCTCTACCCCGGGGTGTCTGACGACGACAAGAGGCGGACATACCTCGCAATGGTGTCGCACGCGGACCAACTGGTGGGGGAGGTCGTCAGGGAGCTAAAGGATCGAGGTGGGAAAACGCCAACAAGAAAGTGCATATCCTATAACTTGCGTGGGGGGGGAAATAGTTTTAGCAAAAACATGCGTAAGATTGGCAAGCAATAACCGGCCTTTATTAGGGGCTTGTTTATAAAAGTTATTTATGATCATGTGAAAACGGCTTTAAATTTGACCTGCTCCTTCTAAAAACAGTTGTTATTTTCTTTTATTGTGAAGGATTATAGTGCTAAAAACATTCAAATTTAAGGTCTATACAACAACTCAATCCTGG
>JAAUYJ010103837.1_pt1 | contig 16748 bp, 11 predicted proteins | sample 7278031 | NCBI WGS metagenome assembly JAAUYJ01 (sample SAMN14350222, study PRJNA611818) | marine sediment metagenome | isolation source: surface marine sediment (1.8m) | place: French Polynesia: Moorea | collected 2018-08 | reverse complement strand
TGCAGCATTTTTATGACCCCCCACCCACCCCTCTCTACCCCTCCCCTCCCCTCCCCTGGCCCCTTCCCTCACTCTCCCCGGGGCCTCCCTCTTTCTCCTACCAACGAAACTTCTCCCCCCCGACGGCGGCGGCGCATTGCTGATCACTGCCTGCGCCCGAAGCGAAGGGGGGAGGGCTTCGTGTCGGTAGTGGGGGAGGGCGGGGTGAACTTCTTTCCCCCCAAACCCAACCAACCAATCCCTGCCACTTTAAGGAGCATTTTAAATTCCCCCGCCGTTTTGGCTCCTTCTATCCCCGCTCACCGCAGCTTTTTTTTTACAAAGCACGTCTCGGTGGAGCAAAAATCTTTTTACTCTCCCTCAAGCAGTGATTTTTCTGGTAGCCTTATACCGTAGTACGGTCGCTGGCGGGCAAGGGATGTGGGGCATGAGATTGCCTTTTCTTTCCCTCCCTTCCCGCTTCAATCCCTCGGTGGCTCTTCTTTATGTCCGTCTCCCCCCCCCTTTTTCCCGATCCCCCTCCGCCGTAACTCCTGCTTTATTCTCCTCCGTCTTTTCCCTGCATGCCGCAGCCGCCTCGAAGGGAGAGCTGGAAAACACATATTGGAGCTCACTGGCGCTCGAATTTGGTGGCGGAAATGTGGACTGCTGCGTTCCCCGTTTTGCCGCGGGGGGGGAGCTGACGGATCATGAAACGGGGGGGAAGAGGGAAGAAGGGCTTTGCATTCACTACCGTAGGAGTGTAACATTACCAGTGACATGGGAAGGGTATCGAAAAGAATATCGCGAAAAAGTCCGAAGTGAAAGCAAAAAAAAAAATCCTTCACGCCATTCCGCGATTCTGTTACTTTTGCCTACATCTATATACGTAATTCTAGGTACGCCACGTTTGCACTTGAACGTGTACGACGGTGGAGAAAATGTCCCTTTTCTTTTTATCCCTCTATCCTCCTCCGCCTTCTTTTCATCCTCCTTCTCCCCCTCCGAAGCGTCCTCCGCAAAGACCTCCTTCTCCTCTTACTCTTCTAGGCACGCGGTCGGAAATAGCTCGAGACACACACTCTCGTCCTCCTCCTCCTCCTCCTCCTCCTCCTCCGAGGCTGCGAGGCTGGCACAACAAAAGGCACCAGGATACGAGAGAGGGGGGGGGCTGAGGGAAGAAAGGGGAGCCTCTCTTGCGAAAACATCCGAAGCTAGGCAGGAAAATAAAAGAGGAAGAGGGAAGAGGAGAGCTAGCTGTGAAGGGCTATAGACCGAGTACCCCGCGAACGGGTCAGAAGACATTTTGATGGGTTCAAAGGCCGGGTTCTTTCCCCCCTCCCAACAGAGCATGTGTAGCCGCCGAGAGCGGAATCGGGAAAGCCTGCGGATTATTTGGCCTGCGGTGATTCCCTCCCTTGTCCATATCCGCCTCTTTCGAGCGAATAGTCCCTAAGCATTCCTTTAGAGGACCTCCTCGAACCTCCCTCTTTTCTTATGCGTTTCTCCTCCTTCCCCTAGCTCAGTTGAAGGTACGTTTGGATCGCCTCAGTGGCACCTTTGTGCGCGCCAGTTTTGGTGTAGAGAGGGAGTGGATGGAAGAATAAGGTCGGAGGGCTCTCGCTCTCCAGGGGCCTGAGGGACCAGGGGGAGGAAGGAGTATCGACTATTGATCAAGCCATGAACTTCTTCCCCCCTCCTTTGCCTCTCCCACCAAGAAAAATTACCACACATCCCCCTGCGGTGAATGGGAGCCTTTTGCCACGGAGGGCGCGTGCAGATTAGCCACTCTCCTCATAGTGTGCATGCAGTGTATACAACATTCAAGGAGGGCACTGTGTCGCTCAAGAAGGAACAGTGCTCACGGTGCTGCGGTGTGCGTGAGGAGAGGCGATTTACTCCCGCGCTGCAATCCGGCATTTCTCTTTTGCCTTCTGTACCCCCGCGAACCATTAGTCCCTAGCTTCTACGTAGGTCCGTCTGCAGCACTCGACCGTCCGACTACTCTGTGCTTGCTGCTAATGCCGTTAAACTGCGTTTTGCGGCGGGCAGCGGGGGCGACGCCTCGGCCGCAGCCAACCCTTTCATAGCCGGCGCGGCGGTCTCGATCTCAAGATAAGCGGGTTTTTTTTGGCTACACTCAGTGCCGCGAGCGTTGGGGGGTGGAAAAAGTTTTATTTTCAAATAAACACCGCGTCCAAACTGTCCCTTCTTCCTTGGCCTACTGTCTACCGCCCACCACCCCTTCCGCATTCAATCAAACAAATTCATCACATTAGTCCCCCTTTCTCTTTCTCTCTCGATCGAAGGCCCGCCGCCAATGCAGCAACTTTCGAATTTGTATCCCCGAAGCGGCAAACCGCGAACAGTACTAAGTAGGAATATAATTTCCTGCCTGTCACTCAAGAGCGGCGGTCCACCTCCACTTCCGATATTTTCGGCGTATCCTCCTCCCTTCAAAAAAAAAATTCTCCTAATCGATAGGGAGCCATTATCCGCCTCCTTATTTCTCGTCCTTCCCGCTCTGCGGTATGTACTGCACTATATACTGTAGTTACTTGAGCGGATAAATAAAGTGCATTGCAGCAAAAGTATGTTGCGCATGGCAAAAGAATGCACAGGCCTTACCAGACTTTTAATCGGGGTTTCCTCCGAGCGTCGAAAGACCCCTACCCCTGCAGGACGCACCACTCACTTATTGCGCGCACAAACACTCGCACACATGGATGGACCCCCCCTCCCTCCCTCACTGACACGCAGTGCGGAGGAGGAGGAGGAATAGGAAGGGGACCAAGTGTGTGTGACTTGTCGCCCCCATGCACACTCCCTTCGGATCGTCTGCGTTGTGTCTCCGCCCCTCGCGGCCGCCCCTCCGTCGCCGTCGCCGTCGGTCTATTGCTTCTTCCTCCTCTTCCGCATCTGTGTGCTTGCTTTTGCCCCTCGCCTCTCTTTCCTTCTGGAGGAGACGAGGGAGACTATTGTCCTTCCCCTCCCTCCCTTATTCCCTCCCACTAAAGGGAGGAGGGACAGATAGATAGACTGTTGTGTTGCTCTTCGCCTCCTCTTCCCTTTTCTCTCTCTCTCTCTCTCTCTTCTCCTTCCTCCGTTCTATCGGCCCAAAAGATGGGCGTAGAAGGAAAATGAGCCGTCCCTCCCTCCGATCCTACATCAGCGCCGTCGGAAAACGCACTTGTTCCTGTACTCTTCGCTTTGGCACTTTGGCGTTGTTGCTTCGTGTCTCTCCTTTCCGCGACTAATATGCACACCTACTGTATAGGCGCGCGTACTTTCACCTTTCGCGTGCCGCACTGTTACTACGGTCGACCCGCGTGTGCGTCCTCCTCCCCTTCTCATGTGAGCGCGAGTGCGTGGAGGAGGAAGAAGAAGAAGACTGCGAGATGGAGGGAGTGCCTCTTTTTCTCTCCTCCGTCCCTCCCCGCGAGCGAGGACATGGAACACTTCGCCCCCTCTCTCTCCCACGGCCGACAGACTGAACACAGAAAGAGGAGGAGGACGAGGAGGCCAGGGGAGGGAGAGAGAGAGAGAGAGAGAGAGAGAGGACGACGGAGCGAGAGAGGGGGGGAGGAAGAGGGGGAGCGAGCAGCCGAAAGAGAAGTGGAGGATGGAGAAGGGGAGGAAGAAGAAAAGGGAGCGGAGGTCGCCGAGGAGAGAAGGGGCCTCACTCCCGCCCTCCTCCTCCGCTGTCCGTCCGTCCCTCTCTCTCTCTCCACTGCTGCTATATTCGACGGGTGGGCCGCGGCCTCCCCCGCCCGCAGCCGAAGAATGAAAAGCAATAACAGAGGCGCGGAAAGCCCTCCCCCCTTCGCCTTCCCTCCTCCCCCTCCTCCTCCTCCGCCGCAGGGAAAGACTTCGTTCGGAGGGAAGAAGTGGGGGGGGAGGCCTAAGGCGCCTCTTTCCTTCTCCGCCTCCGACTCTGGCCTCGGTCTTGCTTCCTTGAACAGCAGTCTGCAGCCGGTCTCAAATAAGTGGCGATTAGTGACTGAAATGTTTGGCGCCACTGTTTTGTGCACTTGGGTTTGGGAATGAAAGAAAGGTGGGGATGGGCGGAAAATTGTCGAATCCTAAAGGCCTTGAAAAGTGCACAGAAGAGATACAGAAGGGAAAGAAGAAGGGAGGAAGAGGTCTTTGGGGCCCCGGCTGTCTTTCCCACTGCTCTTCCTTCTCCCCCCCCCTCCCTACCCGCGATCCCCCTCCTCAAACTGCCTCTCCTTCTCGCCCCCGCTCTCTCCAGGAAAGAGGGCGGCGGCGGCGGCGGCTCAAAAGCCCCAGAAAACTGCTCTGAGATAGGGGGGAGGTTAGAGCACACAACAGCTGAGGAAAAGGGAAAGTAGTTGTTGTAGCTCCGGAGGGAGGGATGGGAAGGAGAAGGAGAAGAAGGCCTCTCTGGGCTCCCCCCCCTCCCACACCCCTCCTCGTCTTCCTCCTCCTCCTCCTCCTTACTCAGTGGTGAAAAAGTAGGGCCTCCCTCTTTCCCCCTCTCCTCCCGTCTTCCTCTCGCAAAAGTGCGATTATTTTGGCGGGGGAGGCCGACCGACCGCCGCCGCCGCCGCCGCACGACCCGAACGCGAGCCGGCTTCGGAGGGGGGGGGGTCTTTGCGAACGGACGGTGTGAGGAGTGCGCAGCGTCCTTGCCGCACCACTTTGTTGTACTGTCGGTCGGAGGAGAGGGGGGGAAGGGGGTCCTTAGCGGCGGTCGGCGGTGTTGGAGTGTAGCTTTTCTTTGCAAAGGAGGTAGGAGGGGGAGAAATGGGGGAAGGGGGGTCTCCCTCTCCCTCTTCTCAAAGTCTGGGGCTGGCTGGGGCATATAGGGGAAGGGGGGAGGGGGGAGGGCAGAAAGGTCTGGAAGAGGTCGGAAGAGAGAGGGGGGAGGGGGCGAGAGTTTCGGATTCCGATTCGATTTCCGCCCTTAATCATGTGAAAGTGGAGGGGAAGTGGTATAGCAGACAGCGAGGATGAGGTCTGCCAAGGTCGGAGGCCGGCTCCCCTGTCTTGCGCGGGGTGCTTGGCTCGCTGGTCGAGTTTTAGCGAAAAGGCCGAGGAATGGTTTTTGGGGTTGGGGAGAGGAGGAGGAGGCTGCTTTCGAAAAGAGGGGAACATTAGAACGCACGTACGATCTCAGAGGAAAAGAGGGGGGGAAGAGGGGAAGTAAAAGTTTGTCTTCCCCTTCCTGTTCCTTCTTTACTCTTCTTTTCTCCTTTCTTCTCTTCTGTGAGCTTGCGGCCTCCTTTTCCCCTTAGTCCGCCGCCTCTCATTACGTGGGTGCCGAAGGTGGAAGGAGGGCAAGGGGGTAAAAAGGTCGATGGGGGGAGGGGAAGAAAAAAAGAGACTGCCTATTGTACTATACAGTAAGTTGGGCGGAAGTGAGGGGGAGCTGGGACAGACACAGTACTACATGGGAGGGACACTTATTTCAGGAACATTTTTGTCTTGATGTTGCCTGGAGGTCGAGGAGGTGGAAACAGTTTTGCAGGAAAACGGTCCCAGGGGAAGGACGGGACCCGCCCCAGGGCTGTTAACGGTGTATTCGGGTTTAATATAGCGGTACGCCGTCAATGTCTTTCTCCCTTTTTGTGTGCACAAGGAGTATTAGTTTGCCGCGGCCCCGGCCCCTCCTTTCCTTTTCTGTATAGGTATATACGGCGGCGAGGGAACGCCGAAGGTAACCGGTGGGCGGAAAAGGGAAAGGGGTCTTTGCTTAAACTGAGAAGAAAGTTTACACGCGGGAGAGGGAGGGAGGGAAGGAAAGAGGGAAGGAGAAGGGTCTCTGTCTCCGCCGCGCCCCGTTTCCTGTTCTTGACGGGGTGGGAAAGTTCCTTCGCCGCCCCTCTGGCTCGCGCGGGCCTGCTTCGCTCCCTGTGTGTGTGCCCAACCATTATTTCGCAGGCGGCCAAACAGAAGGAGGGATGGAAGGGCAGGAAAACGGTCATTGAATTTCCCTTTTTTTACCGCTGAAGGACAGGCCGGGAGGATGGCTGCGACCTTGAGCCGGGCGGGGGAAGGAAGACGTCGGCAGACTGGGGAAAGGGGTCGTTATAGAACTTGGCGGCGGGCTAAGTGGCTCTTGGCCTCCCTTTTACCTTTCTCTCTCCGAAAACTGTCTGTCGGGAGCGGGTGGGAGGAAGCGTGTCGTCGGTACGGACGGCGATGGGCCAGAGGAGAAGAGGAGGTGTCTTTCACTTCGTCTCTCTATATATATTTCTTTTCTTCTGCTATTCGGCAGAAGAGTCGGGAAACAGGCCCGGAGGAAGACTGAGTGGCAAAGTTTTTTTTCCGCTGACGCTTCCACGCTACAACACAACACGATACTTTCTTGGAAGCCGACTTGACGGAAATCGTAGTACACGAGGCACATCTCGCATCGATCGGCCAGGAAAAGGGGCGCTTCCTATTGATCTGCAGAGTCATCGATCGCTCCCATTACGTCGTGATGGGATGCCTTTGTACAGACCGACCGAGAAAAAAGAGAGCCGCTGAAAAAGGAATATTCTTGTAGCTCCTTTACTTTGTTGAGTTCAAAATGCCAGTGTTTAAGCTGCGAAATTGTCTTCTCCTCCGGCCCAGACGTGAGAGCATTAAAAGAGGTGGATTGATAGTTTTTTTCCTCCGCAGCAGCAGTAGGCCTCAACGATTTTGAGCGACAGCGTTTGGCTCTCACTTGGAGGCATTTGCCAACATTACATTTCTCGATCAGACTGAAACGTATATATGGGCCATGGTAAAGCACCTTAGTGCAGAGAAATACTCGATATATCGATGGACTTGTCGAATTTCCCCTCATGCACTACCAACGTGTGTGGATAGGGGGCTTTTAAAAGACGATGGTGACGGGGAGGCTCCTCTTTTGGAATGGGCGGCGGGCGCAAAGGAGGAAACAGCCATCAAGAGGTCCCAAAAAGGTCGGAGGGCGACGACGAGGAAGAAAGTGTAAGGGTTGAAAGAAAGAGGTCTTCCTCCCTCGTCGTCGTCTCCAGGCTTTAAAAGGGGGATAGAAGAGGAGAAGAGGAAGTGACGCGCGGGGAGGAATTCGGAAAGAAAAGTTGGGCCGATAGAGTTGAAGAAGGGAGGAAGAATAAAAAGGGAAAGCTCGTGAATATGTGTGCCTGTCCTGAGATTGTAAATTTATTCGTACGCTCTTTATTACCTTTTTTCTTCTCGGATAGCTCTGTGTCTGCATCTTCATTGTAGCAGTACTTGCAAACTTCAAAAAATAATCACGTTGATTCTCATCATCTTGTTTCTTTTTCGTCATGGATATGTCAAAAATACGTTATAATTTCACAAAGCCTGTCTCCGTGGACACACCATATATGGCCATATGCGAAGTCGATTCGTTGCATACTTTCCTGCTCATAAAAACAAAAAAAAACAATTACTTTTCTTTTTCTTCTCAAACCATGACTAAAACAACCGCATCGTTCTGTTGGGTTTTTTTTTTCGAGGGGACGGCAGCGTTTTGGAAACAAGAGTATGTGGGGAATTTTTGTACAGGACAGGCGTGAACAACAAAACTGGAGGAGTAGATCGAGGGGTCATAGGATCGAGCGGCATCGAGCCGAAGTCTTTCAGTCAGATTTAAATTGTCGTTTTCTTATCCGCGCTTCACCAGTGGAAGAGTGAGGATACGCTCCGAGGTCTGCCTTGGGCGCTGCTGGAGGCCGCGCTGCGGACAGAGTGCATTGACGTGGAGTCCATCTGATGCTGCTGCTGCTGCTGCTGGATCACCAGGTCCGTGCGACTGTTTGCCCTCTGCCGCTGCTGTCTTGCCCGGGAGCCAGCGCCGCCGAAGGTGCCGCCGAAGCTCATCATCGGGAGGGAGGTCTTTTTCTGCTCCCTCTGAGGAGGAGGGGGCAGTGGAAGTTGATGTAGAGGAGGAGCTCCGAGAGAAGAAGTGTCGGTTGCCATTGAAAGGGACTGGTCTTGAGATTGTTGTAGCTGCTGTCGGGAGGAGAAGCTTTGAGGCTGCGGGTTTGGAAGAGCTTGAACCTGCTGTTGCTGTTGTTGCATCACAATATCTGAGTGACTTTGGCTCCTGTGCTGCCTGCCGCTCTGTCGGGCCCTTGCACCGCCAAAGGCATTGCCAAACCTTGTGTTGTTCATGTTTGGCAGGAAGGTTTTTCTCTGTTCCCTTTGAGGAGAAGGTTGCTGCTGTTGCTGCTGAAGTTGCTGCTGCTGCTCCATCCTCTGTCGTCGTTCTTGCATCTTCTTTTGAGCTGAAGGTGACACCAAAAATTGCCCAACACTCCTCCCTGCTTTGGAGAACACGCTCTGTCCTCCGATGGTAGAGATGGAACTAGGAGCTCCACTGACGAAGCTCTTGGCATCGTCATCTTCTTGCTCCCCTTGAGGAGGAGGTGGTAGTGAAGGTTGCTGCTGTTGGAATGGTTGTGGCTGCTTTTGCTTCTGCAGGTGTTCCTTGCGCTGTTTTCGTTGCTGCAACTTTTTTTGTGCCGAAGGCGACACCAGAAACTGTCCTATACTCCTCCCCGCCTTGGACATCATGCTTTGGCCTCCAATGGTAGAAGCGGAGCTTGGAGCTGCACTGACAAAGCTTTTGGCGTCATCGTCGTCTTGTTCTCCATTATCTCCCTTCCCCAAGGAGTTTGGTACCGGCATCTTCGAAGGAGGCGGAGGCGGAGGAGCCGCGGTTGGGCGGGACACCAACAGGCGGCCGAACTGACGACTGGCCTTGGAGAACAGAGCTTCAGGCTTTGCTGTCGGAGTGGATCCTGGCGACTCACTTGCGGTGCCCTTGGAAACATCTTCCTCCTCCTCCTCCTCGTCTTCCAGTTCTCCCTTGGCCTTCTTGTAGCTATTGCTCCTCCTCACCGAAACTCGCCTCTTCTCTCCGTTGGCCTCGGGCGGCAGCGGGGGGAGCTCCCTCGTAGGCGCCTCCAAATCCTCTCCCTCCAATTTTCCCGGGGAGGCATAAGCGTAGGAGTGATCCTCCTTGGGCGAAGAAGGCTCGTCGGTGCCGTCGTCGGTGATTGCATTACCTTCTTCTGCATTTTCAAAGACTTCGTCGTCGGCAACTTCGTCTTCTACGGCTTTGGAATCTTCCTTTTCTGTTCGCTGCTGTTGTTCCTTTGCCGGCAGAGGATCTCCTCCCCCGGCTTTTCTCGCATCTTTCTCGTCTAATCCGTTGGCACCGGGGTCGTCTTCGTCTTCGTCTGATAGTCGAAAAATTCGTCACCGCCGCTAGCAAGGCATTTTTTTTGGCAAACCCGTGGGAGACGCTACACACGATTGGACGCGACAACTCTTTTTCAAAAGGGGAAAGGGGATTTTTCCAGGGGTGGGAATTTGGGGAAATGTGGGAAGACACGTTAGCACGACAAGCACAATTTTTAAATCCCTTGCTAGCGCTACGGCCCGATCAGCGGATGACGGTGCCTGAGGCTCCTGAGGGCGGCCTGGCCAGAGAGGCCAGGAGGACGTCCCGCTTGGCGTCCCTCTCCACCGGGGACATGGGCGGCAGGGAGGAGCGAGGCGGACCGCCAGGGCTGACGCCGGGGGAGGCGGAAATTCCCGGGGGAGGAGGGGGGAGGACCAGGGAGTTCTGGAGGGCGGCGGTCTGCTGCCGCTTCACCCGGCCGGTCCTCCGTCCCATCTGCGGTAATTGAAAAGAAGAAATTGATAGAAGAAGGGGAAAATGCTTAATAATGGGGGGACTTATATCTGTCCCTACCTGTCTCTTGGATCCGCTTCCGTCAACCGCGTCCGATGACTCTGACCCGTCGTGCGATCTCCGCGCGATGGCAGGGGAGCTGTGGGAGTGCGACATCATGGTGCCGGTGCGGCTGTGGTTCCCGTGGCTGGTTCTCCTGCGGTCCCTGTCTCCGTCGTAGTTGTTGTTGGGGCTGGGCCCGCGCAGAGGGGGCATGCCGCCGCCGCCGTAGGACATGGAGTGGCTCATGCTGCGCGGAGGCGGGGGTCCCCTCTGCTGCTGGTAGCGGTTCTGCGGCTTGGAGCCGAAGACCATTCCGATGCCCTTGGTGACGCTGCGCGGGGGAGGGGGCCCGCCGCCGCCGCCGCGGGAGGCGTTGCCGTCGAAGGAGTCGTTGAAGGAGCGCTGACCGGGAGCCTGCCAGCCCCCTCGGGAGTGCTGCTGGTGAGGCGGCGGGGCCCGCTGCTGCCTGGGCTGGAAGTCGAACATTCCCATCACCCCCGGCTTGGGCCTGGGCCTCTGGCGCGGCATCGACTGGTACTGGCGCTGGTAATGCTGGAAGTCGGGCTGGTCCCTGTAGTAAGGTGGGCCTGGGCTCCTCCTACCCATGGACTGGGGCGGCGGCGGGTATCCGCGCGGAGGGGTCTGCTTGGCTCCGAAGAGGCCTGCGATGCCGCCCCCGATGCTCCTCTGCCTCGGTATCGTGCCGGCCATCGAACCGCCTCCCCTGCTCGACCTCGGGCCGCCGCCGCCGTAGAAAGACTGCGACGGCCGCGGCGAGGGCGTACGCGACCTCGAGTACGACCTCGACGGCGACCTCGACGACCTGCGGTACCGCCTGTCCTCCGGCGAGGGGGACCTCGAGGGGGACCTCGACCACGATCCCCTCCTCCCCCCCTTGCTCTTCTTGCGCACCAGGCTGCTGAAGAACTTGCGGCTCTTTGACTTGGTGGAGGAGGACCTCCCTCCGGCCCTGCTCCTGCCCCTGCTCCTGCCCCTCTCGGAGCTGCCGTCACTGTAGTAGTCGTCCCTGTGGCGCCTGCCGTTGTTGCCCTCCGACTGCGCCCCCCTGTCCTCTCCGTCCTCCCTCGACTGCTGCCTCGACGGCCGGGAGGTGGACGGGGAACTTGTCCGGCTGGAGTTGTCCCTATCCCGCTCCTTGCTGACGGGCTTGGCGGCCGGCGGGGTAACGACGGGCGGCGGGCCCAGCCTAGACTTCTCGTGCTCCAGGTCTCCCGCCGACTTTGTCCTAGTCCTGTTGGAGCGACTGAAGAAGTTCCTGATTGTGGAGCGCTTTTGCTCCTCTGCGTCGGAGGAAGAGGAGGAAGAAGACGAGGAGGACCTGTCCCTCCTCTTCTCCTCCTTTGCGGGGGGAACCCTTTCCACGTCTGCCTTCACCGTCATTTGGTTCTTGGACTGCGTGGCCAGCTCCTCCTCGTCCACCAAGTGGCTAACGTCCACAGGGCCGTGGTGGTCGTCGAAGGGGGCGGACTTGGGGCGGGACTTCTTCTCCTTCTTCTTCTTCTCTTTCTCCTCCTTCTTTCTCCTGTTTGAGGACGGGGGAAAGGAAAAGTTATCCATAATTGAAAACGAAAAAGCAGCTTAATTATTTCCTGAATTCATTGAAACAAATTGTGAAAAGACTCTGCAAATTACAATACATAAAGAGATGTCAATGAATACTGTACCTGTTTTCGTCATCCGAGCTGCTGTTCCTTCTGACCCTGAAGATTCCTCCGAACCTCCCTCCGCCGCTGTCCGCGCTCTTTGGGGGCGACGTTGTCGTCGGAGTCTGCTGCTTCTCCCTGTCCTGCCTCCTCCCCTTCTGCTTGGGGGACGGCGGCGGGGACGGCGAGGGGGACCTCTGCTTCGCCTTCCTGGCCGTCACCACGGCAGTGGCTACCCTTTCCTTCACAGAGGGAGCCGATGAAGCAGAGGAAGACGTAGAGGAAGACCTGCTCCTCCTTCTCGGCGACGGCTTCGGGTGCTTCACCGGTGCCGCTGCGGCTTGCTCCGGCCCTGGGCTCTTCTTGGGGAGCTCTAGAGGGGGAGGGGGAGTCCGGTGGCGGCGACGCTCCTGCTGCTGCTGCTGCTGCTGCGAGGTAGTGGTAGTGACGGTTGTTGTCTTCTGCTCCTGGTAGTGCTGCTGCCTGGCCGCCCAGTACTCCTCCCTGCGGTGGACCATCCTCCTGTCGTCCTCTTGACCTCCGTGCTTGGAAAGGCTACGGTCGTCCTTTCTGACGGCAGTTCTCTTAAAGTCTTCCTCCCTCCTCTTGAGCGAGGCGTTCCTGGAGGACCCTGGTGTGGTCGAATCGTCGGAGGTTGTGACAGACTTGGAGCGAGGCTTGTCCCTCTCCGGCGGCTTTTCCATAGCCACCTTGACAATGTCAATAACGGCATTGGCCTGGTCAATGATATCGCCGAACGAGGAGTCCGATTTCTTCTTGTCGCTGCCCTTCCTCTTCAACTTTTCCTTCTCCAGCCTCTCCCTCTCTAGCCTCTCCTGCTCCTCCCTCTGGCGCTGGAGCATCTCAGCCTCCTTCCTGTTGGAGTAGTAGTGCTCCTCATCCCTCTGCTGCCTCTCCTTCTTCTTGCCAAAGTTGAACAGTGCAGGTCTCTTGTTGTTAGACTTGGATTTGCCGTCAAAGTCAGGGTGCATCTCCACCGGTTCAGTCAACGGCTTTGGACGGTGCTGCTGCTGTTGCTGTTGCTGCTGCTTCTGCTGCTTGACCTTGGTCTCGGCGACGAGGGCCACGTCTGGCGGCGGAGGCGGCCACTCGATACGCTCCACCTCATTCCTGCCGGAGGAGGAGGAGGAAGAGGAGGACGAGCGGGAGTGTCTGCCGGAAATGCCCAGGACGGCGTCAATGTCGATCTCCTGGGTCGTGTTCAGGCTGTTCTCCACCTCGGTCGTGTTCTGAAATTTTCTCCAATATTTTTTAAACGATCTTGGTTTTTCTGAAAAAAATTGCAATGGTTTTACCTGGTAAAGAGGCTGGTCCCATCCGTCGTGCATCTTCTGCCTCTGCTCGTGCCTCCTCATGGCCTCGTCCAGATCCGTCGGCCTCGAAGCCGACCTCTTCCTCTCCAGCGACTGAGAGGGAGGCCTCAGCTCCGACTCCCTGGGGACCGGCGGCAGCGGCTGCTCCTGCTTCGGCGTCCCTGGCATTGGCACCACCGGGACGCGCTGCTGCTCGTCCTTGAGGGTCCTGTCGTCCCCGTCGCCCTCGTCGCTGCTGCTGCTGCTGGAGCTGCTGCTGCTATCCTCAGTCTTGGAGTCGGTGAGGAACTGCCTCGGCTGCCTGTCCCCGCTTCTGCTCCCTTTGCTGCGGTCTCTCTTCTTGAAGAGGCTGGAGAAAAAACCGCTGGTTTTCTTCTTTGGAGGGTCTTGGAAGGCGGACATCTCCTGGAAGTTGGCATAAGCAGGATCGTTGAAAGTCCTCCTTCCGCCGTCGGCAGCGTCGGACGAGGAGGAGCCCTTGTTGTTCCTCTTCCTGCTGCCGCTCTCGTCGGACGAGGTGGAGCGCGTCGACGTCTTCTTCTTTCTCGGTTGTTGATGCTGCTGCTGCTCTTGCCGGTGCTCGGGTCTGGAGCGCCTCTCTTCTCGGGGCGGCTCCTCCCTCTTCGGGGGCGCCGCCGCCGGCTGCGGCACCGGCTTTGGGTGGTACCTGCTCCTCGTTGCCAACTCCTCCTCTCTCCTGTCCTTCTCGACCTGGATTTCAATCTTGCGTCCGATGGGCACCTTCATCGGCTCGGTGGCTGACTGCAGCACCATGTGCGACGGCGGCTCCGTCCTCCTCTCGCTCTCGTCCTCAGAGGAGGAGCTGGAGCTGGAGGTGGAGGAGGTGGAGTCCTGCCTGATCGTGACTGGCTCGGCGTGGTGCATCTGCGCTGCAACGAAGCTCTTGACTGTGGTGCTGGTGAGCATGGAGGAGGGCTCTTCGGACGTCATTGAGACCTCGTGCTCGGTGGAGGAGTCTCCGTGGTGTTGCTTGGGCGGCGCCAGGGGCTTGGTCCAACGGTTCTCAGACTTCAAGTACTTGTTGGCCTTGGGCTTTTCCAGCGGGGGAGGGGCTTGCTCTGCGGGGGTCTCTTGCATGAATTTCTTGCGAAGTTGGGAAATCACCACCCTGCGAATAGCAATGATATCGTGATTTTTTTAATTTTTTATTGGAATATAAATTTTTCCGTACCTAGAATTTGACGTGCCAAACTGCTCGATGTTCCCGTAGGTGGGCTGGTCATCGTGCGGGTGGGCAGGGCTGAGGCTGTTGTACGGGCTGGTGGGGCTCTCCAGGTCCGCGATCTTGCCAGGGCGCTGCTGCTGGGGCTTCGGCTGTTGTTGTTGTTGTTGCTGCTGCTGCTGCTGCGTCGTATGATGGAAGTGCTGCTCCTGCCGCCGATGGTACTGCTGCTGGTGCTGGAAGGTAGAGGTGGCCGAGGTGGAGACTGCGGCGCTGGAAGCGACGCTGTCAGGATAGTAGCTGCTGGTGTTGCTGTATACGGCGGAGGAAGAGGAGAACTGCTGCTGCTGTTGCTGCTGCTGCTGCTCCCTCGGCTCGTTGGCGTATATGGCACCGTTCTGCTGCAGGAAAGTCTGCAGACGGTGTGAGCGTATGAGTGATGATGATTCATTGGGAATGACGGGCGGGATTTATGTTTTTCATACCTTGACTACGGAGTTTGCCTCCTTCGCGATCTCCCCTCCCTGCTCGAACGGGTTGGGCCTGTCTGACGCCCCCGACGCTCCCCTCTGGTGCAGGTGGGCCTCGTTGGCGTACGGGTAGCGGTACCCCGCGCCGCCGCCCACGCCCAGGAAGGAGGGCCCGTCCATGGCCGCGGAGGAGTCGCGTCCGCCGCCGCCGCCCGAAAAGTTGCTGAAGGCAGTGAGGGATCTGTAAAAGTGTTAAAATAGAAGCTCCGTTTTCACTGCATGGAGGCTGGGTGCAATGTCAACGAGTGCACGCGGGATAAAAAGGGCCCCTTTGTTCTGCGAACTTCCGGGGGGGAGTGCCAAAAATAGCGACCAAATAGTACGTACGTATACAGCGTAGAACCGAAGCAGATTGAGTCATCTCTTAGTCACCTGGACTCAAAGGAGAGCCTGTCCGCGTCGTCGTCGTCCCCGGTGAAGTAGGAGGAGGACGCTGCGCCCCCTCCTCCTCCTCCGCCGTTCTGGTTACCCGGGCTGTACTGGGAGGCCGAGGTCTGAGGCCGCAGGTTGCCCTGGTCTGCCAGGAGGAGGACGCGGTCTCGTTGGCGCTGGCGGGTGGGAGTGGCCGCCCTAATGACGAAACAGGAAAGAAGGCGGCGGTGAAACTAAAGTACTTTTTAGTACGATGCAGCTCCAGAGCGGTGGTGCGGTGCAAATAGTCCGTCACAAGCCAGATTTTTCTAGTAACTTATCTTCACGTACTACGTACTCTTGTTACAAGAAATTCATTCTTCCCTTAACAAGGGTATGTTCCCAAGAGCCTTTTCTCTTGTAAATTTAGCTGTAATTGAGTACTTCTCCGCATCCTTGTAGATACCGAAATAGCATCTTCATACCTTGAAGCCGGCGCGCTCTTGGTGGAGAACCTTCCCCTCCGGTGCTGCTCGTCGTTCACTTCCCCCCCTGCGGCCTCGGCGGCCTCCGACAGCCTCCGGTTGGCCTCCTCCACGTCCCGCCTGACGTTCGGGTTGGACTGCTTGCAGTTGTAGCTGTGGTAGGGCGTGCCCAACTGGAGCCGCGAGTAGGTGACCTGCGGCGATCGGGTAGGACGAAAATGACTAAAGGTTTGCACGGGCAGGGGGGAGAGAGGGGAGGGGAAAGGAAGGGACTTGGGGTTTTGATTGAGGCGACGGGGGGATACAGAGATAAGGCCGACGGCGACTGTCCACAGGGCGGGGCGACGAATATGCTGCGATCCGAGTGTGTGTTGCGGGCGTATGTGTGCGTGTACAATGTGTAGGAGTTCAAACGTGCGTGCTGAAGTGCGGTCACATATCCAAAAATCAAAATTTTACAGTTTTTACTACACCCTCGGGCATTTCGCATACTTTTCTGAATAAAAAAAAGAAAATAAATTCAAATTCAAATATTTGAATCGTGTGGTATAATTGAAGAAAATAAGAGGGAAATTAAAATAAGTGTTGTTGCTGCTATGACGTAACGTAACAATCTTAACGTAACGCATCTTCCTGATGCCATGCGCTCTGGTAATCCTCCGTGTCTTGGGTACTCCGGCATCTAACTACACGAGCCTCGGCGGCGACGGATGTCACACGCGCGCGTGTGCAACAAGTGGTCGGGCCGAGCAAACTCGGCGACGCCGACGTACGAAGATACGAGGGACGAGATAACAACGGGGGAAATGCCGCGTCGGTCGTCGACGGCGGACAAGAACCCCCCCCGGTGCTTGGTGGGTGGGTGGGAGGACGCCGTTTGCGTTTGCTTTTGCAGAGTAAGATAGCACAAAAGTTCCGCGTCGCTCTCTGCGGCCTTATCAATCCCTTCCTTCCATCACTCAGGTGTCGGCTTGGCTTGGCTCGGAAGAAAAGTTCTCTTTGGGGCGCATGCATGCGAAAAATTGTTCTCATGAAATTCAAAAATTTGACACCCAACTTCCGAAAAAGTTTGTTCATGATCAAAGGACTTAAAGGAACCCTTGCCATTCTTTCCAGTCCTCCCTAGCACTTAATCAAATTTCTGAACAAAGATTGTATCCGGTAGTCGCGTCAAGTTTGCATCTATGAAGCCTGATTGCCTCTCAATCAGTCTGCGCTGCTTTCACCGCGGTGAAGAGTTTGAAGTTTAATTCCTACCCCTCGATTTCCAGTACCAGGGGTTGCAAAGTGCTACGGAATGAGTGAGGCTCTTTGTGTACATGAGCCCGAGGATGAGGACATGACATGAGACTTCTCTTCCCGAAATACCCCGCGGGAGGGGGGGGGGATCCCTCCCCCTTAACCCCAAGAAAGAAGAATAGAACGCATCGACGCGCTTTTTGATCGGGGGAGCGGAGATAAGAGATGGGGGGGGGGGGGGGGGAAGTGGACGCCCCGAGGGGATCTTTTTCTCACGAGGCCTTGGGTTTCGAAC
>JAAUYJ010056162.1_pt1 | contig 16750 bp, 17 predicted proteins | sample 7278031 | NCBI WGS metagenome assembly JAAUYJ01 (sample SAMN14350222, study PRJNA611818) | marine sediment metagenome | isolation source: surface marine sediment (1.8m) | place: French Polynesia: Moorea | collected 2018-08 | reverse complement strand
TTCCTTGCCGAAATTTACTTCCCCGTTCCAGAGTTTCATTTTCCAAATCTACTAAGAGGGAAATTAGCCCGGCTATTTTAGCCGCTACATTTCCTTCAAGCAAAAACGCCCGAAAATTTATTAATTCCTCCGATTGGCAAAAAACAAAACAATAACGAAGAGCAATGAGCAGGAATCGAGGAAACAGCTCTCTCTCATTTTCATCATTTCATGCTATATAAATTATAAAGTAGGAAGATGAGACGCATTTGCGCAAGGTTGTCTCTCTGCCAAAAACAGGAGGTTGACAAGGGAATGCGTAGTAGTGTGTGCCTAACCTACTGTACTACAGGAGACGGAGGAGACGGAGACTGGAGACATTCATTTCACACATGTGTTCGGCGGCAGCTGTTTCCTCTCGCAAAATGCCTGCCTGCTTCCAGCAATGTACGCGCACTCAAATTCCTGCAAATGCATAAGTGAAAATCATGGCTACCACGGGCAAAGGAGACGGGGAAAATCCGTCTTCCAGCTGCGATGCTGCAAAAGATGGAGATGAAGAAGGGGAGGTAATCCTGAATTATATATTCTTTCTTTTCATAACAATATGCGCGACCCTGCACGAACAAACATTTCCCAGAAAGACTGACAAGCGATCAATTTGTTCGTTATTTCGTACGAATGCTAAACGTATGTGCGTCCGTCTCATTTTCACACCGGACGAGATTGCACGTGCGTGTTGATCGAGCGAGATGAAGGATTCGCCAAGCTCAAGTTTTTCTATTCATAAGACAATGTAGCGCTTTTGGGGAATCCTGTAGCAATATGCAGCAACCTTTGTTCAATTGGATATGTGTACCATAGGCATTGTATAGTAGGGCGGTGCACCTGAGAAAACAAAGATTACCGAGAAAACGCGGTCGCCCCCTCACAACTCACTTTTTGACAGCCTCGGGTCGTCGGCCAAACCCCCCCCAAATCAAATTAAAATCCTTGTCTCTGCCCGCCCGACCCAGGCATTCATTGTCCAACCCCCGGATCGAAAAGAAGATTCTTCTCGCGACATCTTCTGCTGGAGGAGGCCTTCCAAGAGGATGAGGGTCCTGCTCATTGCGATCGTGGCATTGGCCTACACGTCAGTAGAGGTCTACTCACGATCTCCCAAGGTAATTTAAATAAATGGCTTTAAACAAATAGATTTTAATGTGATTTTTATGTGAAATGAAATTGACTTGTTTATACGTACGTAATTTAAGGCGATATGGCGCGCGGCGTTCGACGAGCTGAAGCGCCTTCAGAGGGTCGAGGATGATCCCACCTCCGGCGTGGGGCCGGAGACGTGCGGGCAGGACAGGGAGGAGCTGGCGACATGGTGTGTACACAGTAGTACGACCAAAAACATTACTTTTCTAACAAAAAAAACACATGAGCTACATGTGATTTATTGAACAGGTTCCATGACCACGGCGCTCCCAGCCTGGTTCTCCGTCCGTACCCACCGCTCTTCCAAGAGGTGACCGAGGATCCCTACGACGACCCTTCAAATCCCCCGATGGAACCTGAAGTACATTTGAAATAAAACACAACTGACTTTTTTATAAAAATTATTTTTTTAGGATTTTACGGGCTACTGCGGCATGCAGTGGTCGAACACGGTTGACCGCGCCACCGGCTTGTACAAGTACCGCCTGTCCAACTTCACCACGGAGGAGGAGGCCGCGGAGGCGGGCTACGAGATCACGCACGAGGACCACTGCGGGGCCTGCTCAAGCCTGCAGGACCTGGGAGTATACCTGGAATAGTAAGGATGTTTTTTAACATATTTTAAAAGAAATTAGTAGGGAAGCTACTATACTTTACACAGCCCTGATCTTACGTCGCCGACCCGCGTCTGCGGCGCCATCGGCACCTTCAACGAGCCCGCCGGGCTGGACTGCATGAGGGACCTCGGATTCAGCGAGGAGTGCCTGTCAATCTGGTGGTACAACGTCATAAACACCAGGGAGGAGTGTACGCTGGTAAATGTCAACTTGATACGATTTCCCACGTATAACTGAAAATTAAATGTTTATTTCCAGAGCTGCATCCTTGCGTGGCTCTTTGACGCCCCCAACACTGACGAGGATGGCAACCTGAACAAGTGCCTGCAGTGCGACGAGGACGAGTCCGGGCCAAACTTCCAGTACTTTGCCGGAAGGTGACGACGTCAAACCAAATTCAAACAGATTTTTGAACTTTTCTACTAATGTGCGTCAATCTGCAGGACGCGCAGGAACTCCGGGATCCCCTCGGGCATCGACCGCCCGGACGAGCAGATCTACGACGTCGAGCACTGCTACTGGTACGGGGACCTCACGCCGCAGGACGACGACGGCTCTTCCGACGCCGTCCTGGCGGGGGGAGCCCTCTTCTACCTCGCCGCCCTCGCCGCTAGCCTAGCGTTGTGATTTTTGCGTCAACGCAATCTTATGTGGCTGTGATGAATTGAGACATTTGAGCTCGTTTTTTCGCTGTTCGAGTATGTATTTTTTTTTGTCCCGGGATAGAAAAAGGTGAAAAGTACGAAAAAACAAGAAACTCGGGCAGGTATAATCCCTGCAGCAAATTCTTTTTTTGTATCGTCCGGTGAGATGGAGGAGGAGTGGGGGCAACAATGAGATTACAGAGGTTTTTTACCAAAAGCGGGTGGATGGGAGGTTTTTCGAATAAGGTGCACAATTCTACGTACGAATTACTCTGGAGGAGGTTTCGAAAAAGGTAGTTAGGCCTGGGGTTTCCTTCAAACGGCAAATTTGAATGAGGATTCTTCGTCGACATGCAAAATACGTAGATTTTGTAGACCGGTAAAGGAGGAAAGAAAAAGTGTCTAGGTCGTTGTGCTTCGTGGCTTTTTCCACCACTCTGTGTAAAAATTCTCTCGAACAGCTAAGAGTTAAGTTGCTTTTTTGCTTCCCCGAGCAAAAAAATGGTCGTTTCAACAAGAACGGTATGCAATCCCGTACCGCTAGGACTTCCCCAACAATAAGTGCAAGAGAATTCCGGGAGGGGATTTGGGGAGGGCGGCGCGCGGGTTCTACCAATTTATATGCTTGACTTGACTTCCTCTGATGCAAGGTAAGCGCGTGCTTACGGGGGGTGGGTTCAGGTTCTGACAAAAACTCCTTCGTTTAAAACTCTCTCGTTTCTTCTATCTCGTTGTGTCTGCCGCGATCGCACCACCACTAGCTTGAACCACGCATCGTCGGTACAGTATTGCAGTCCGTCTCTCTGTGTGTAGGCATGGCCCGATCGAGGCCAATGGCATAAAATTGACTTGATTAGCGGCCTCCGCACGCCGCGGCGCTTTCTTAATCAACGCTTCGTGTGTTGCTTGAATGGCACTGGTCTTTGGGGATCGAGGGATAGAGAGTGATGGAGCGAGGTAATAACGTTCTTCCAGTGCGCGCGGGTGGCGCCTTGACTCCGCGCGTATGTGGCCAAAAACACAGCACGGCGGGATTTCCCTACGACGCGGTGATCCGCCGCCGCAACTTAGTCTTGGTGGGAGTCGCTGGTCCGGTGCGACGGACTGCCGGAGCCGCTCCCCCCTCCTCCGAACCCGAAGCTCCGGGCGAACTCGCTCTTGATCCTCGACACGGTGGGCGACACCACCGACTCCCGGTCCGCGCCGGAGGAGGAGGCGGCCACCTCAGAGACGGAGGTGACGTCGGTGACGCTGCCCCCGCCGGCGGAGGTGACGGACGCCTGCCGGGCGATCATGGCGGCGATGCCGCTGCCGGAGGAGGCCGCAGCGACCAGCCCGCCGCCCCCGGTGCTGCCGTTGCCCTGCTGCTGCTGCTGTTGCTGCCGCTCCTCGAGTGTGCTCTCGAGGGCGTGCGGCGTCAGCCACTCCTTGGGCAGGCACCGCTGCAGGAAGGGGACGCAGGTGGAGAAGTAGGCGAGCCGGTTGACCCAGTTGGGGATCTCGCTGCCCACCAGGATCTGGCTGAAGGCGGAGGAGAAGTGGTTGCAGTTGCGGTTCATGAGGTGGTAGCGATCGCCGCGGAACTCCTTGCCCAGCTCGTCCAGGATCTTGTCCACGTCCCGCGACCGGAAGTCCGTGTCCCCCAAGTGGATGGACTCCTTGAACTTGAACTGCTCGCCCAGCTCCTCCGCCGTCCGCGGCGTGATGTCGAACACCCCGGAGAAGGGGAACGGGTGTCCGCCGTACGCGTACTCTCTGCCGTAGACCTCCAGCCCGGAGTGGTACACGCCCAGACCCACGTTCGTCGTATACTCGTTGGTCCAGAACATGTCGTAGACGTTGAGGATGACTGGCTCGCCGGCGCCCCTGGAGTCGTCGTACAGGGCTGCCTCCGCCGCCACCGGCACGATGCCGTCGAAGCGACCGTTGAAGCGCTCCATGCCCGTTTATTTTCTATTTGCACAAGGAGCTTGATGACGTGACTTCCTTTTTCGCAGTAATTTGGCCGAATTTTCTCAGGTTGCCGTTTCCCTGAAGTTAAAAAAATGCGAAAAAATTAACCATTGACGGGTAACGATTTTTGTGGGAGAATGTAGTTTTCCTAGTTAAAGGTAAAGGCAAGCAAGATTGCTATCCTACTTTAGGTAAAGAGCCAATGCTACGTAAGCAAACGAACATGACTCATGTCAAAGTCAACGGGTAATCCTCCCTCTTTACCTCCTTGCAGAATGACACCAAGGACAGGCACACATGTTTCGGAAGAAAACTCTTAATAAATTGTACACCTGTTCATGCAGCCAAGCTAACCTAAAATTGAAGCGCAGCAAAAAAAATCATGACCAAGGACACTTCTGTAGGAGCTTTTCACTGTACCTGCTCGACCACTGGTTCTTTGACGTCTCAATCGAAGTGGTGGGAGGATACGGGGGGCGTTTTGATTCCCCCTCCTCAACCGTCCTTTTCAATCTGGCCAGGACCAAGTTCCCGATCGCCGTCGTCCAGCCAGAACCCCTTTTTCCACGTATTTCCAGATCCGATTGACCGACCGTGGTTACCGTCTGGCGAGGGGCGACAGGGGGAGGGAGGGTCCCTCCTCAACAGACAAGAAGAGAGGTCGGAGGAGAGCGAAATAGAGGAGTAGGAGAGGCTGTTCCTCTTTTCCAATAACGTCCTCCTCCTTCGCCCTCTTCTCTCTCTCCTCCCCCTGTTTCAGCTATGTAAGGAGGCCGCTGTAGAAGCAGAAGTGGAGGCTGCAACAACTCTGGCCTTTCTTCCAACCTCCGCTGTTTTCCCCTGTGGCCCAAGGCGGCCTTCCTCCTTGGCTCCTTAGTTGTAGCACTCCTTGTCCCCACTGCTGTTGCCCCTCTTCTCCGTGTCGTCCGTCCGTCCGTGCGACCTTCTAACTGCGCAGAGCGGAACGAACGGCTAGCGCGCGTTGTTACAGGAGGGGGAGTTGCAACAGCAGCTTTTGAGGGGGGGGGGTTTGCTAGAAAAAAAAGTACGGGGTACCCCCTCCCTCCTCTTGTCGTGACCACTTTGGCGCAAGGGCTGGGGTCATCCCCGCCTCCTTCGAGCTGCTGCTCGAGTCTAGGGTGGGGGAGGAGGAGTCGCGACTCGTGATGGTGGCGTATCTTTTTTTTGAGGGTCACCGGCACCTCCTCCTCCCTTTCTTGCAGTGGTAGTTGGCTATCCTTTCCGACACATTTTCCAAGTTGATTCGCCGCCCTCCTCACGATCACTCGGAGCTCCTCTGTGATATCTGCTCCAAACAACAGTCCGTGCTATGAAAGTAATTTGGCCAATAATTTCATTCTTAAACAAAGGGAGGGGGTTGGAGAAGATGAATAAATTTGTAGAAATGACTATGAAAGAGTCTCTGAAGCGGTCGAAAAAGCAAAAATTGCGGAGTAGTTAAAAAAGTCTCTTCTCCCCTCTCGTTTTGGCAAGCTTTGCATTTGTACGTCGAAGCTTTGAAAACATAGAACTGGGTAATGGATATGCAAAAGTAAAAGAAATCATGCTCCTACTGCTTCTCTTGGTTTTCCTACAGCCCCTTGTTGTAGTGCAGGTGGTCGACCCCGAGCTCCTGGTCCTTGACGGCGAGCTGGATGCTGTCCTCGACCTTGTCCAAGCCAATGACGGCGTCCTAAAGAAAAAATCATACTAATTAATCAAAACTGTTTGTATTAAAAAGCCTGGAAATGAACCAAGTCGAAAATTAATACTGTACTTCAAATATCCGCCATTCCAATTTGTTAATAATTTCTTTGCGCGAAACAGAAAGAAAACTCAGTTTGGTTTGGTTATAACAGGTTCATGTGAAACGATATGTGTAAAAGTACAAGTACACATGCACATTGTATCATTCCCATGATTGACAGCTTGAACTGCAGGCTTGACTCATCATTGAGACCTGTGTGGCCCGCCCAAAATTATGCCTTCTTGACTTTGACACTGTTCCTGGGTTCTGTTTCTCTCCACCGGTCTTGGGCCACCAGCAATTCATTCAGTTTTAGGATCCACAATTCAGCTAATTTTCAGAAACATCCAATTTTGGGCAATTTCATTTCCAGACTCAGAAAGAAAACTTCTAAATTTTTTAAGCTTGAAATCGCCCACCTGCTTGAAGATGGCGCAGCAGAGCGGGGTGGCAAAGGTGAGGAAGACTCCGGAGACCAAGGTGGCAACGGGGACGGAGATCCAAGGGTACGTCCGCAGCACGCCGCGCCGCTCCAGGTCATTCAGCGCCAGGGAGATAGAGAGCTGATCAGAGGAACACGCAAGTTTGCCGTCGAATTCGTGGAATAAATGATCCCGTGAATGTCACTCGCCATCCCCGGGCACGCGATGAAGTTCCTGCTGAGCACCACCTTGGCGATCCCGTGCTCCGCCGCCACCTTGGAGTGGCCCACCAGGCGGCCGTCGTCAGTCTTCACCTCGGCACCTGCGGAAAAAGAATATTTCCTCTCGTCGTTGCAAGTGCTTTGCAAAAGTCATACATAAAACGTTGACTTTGAAATAATTGACGTCGCGAATAAATACGAGTTCCGTTAATTAAACGTCCGATGTGTTTTACGCCTTTTATTGCCTGGGCGACGGTGTACATAAAAATAATGGCGAGGGTGTCTATAAGGGTTGAGCTCCGAACAGGCGGCAAAGGTGCTGCTGTGCAATAAAGTTTTCTCTATCAAAGTGATCTGCCAACCCATTCTCTGCGTGTAACATGATTCGACAAACTAAAATAAATGTCGGCAGCACTAACACGATCGGCGGCCGGAGCACATTACTGGCGTGTCACTTTTTTTTCACTAGCTTGATCTCAGATCCACAATTGTCTGGTCTCCTCTTTTGACTCAGGCACTATTCTTCTAAAGCCCTTTGTTGTAATAGAGGTACTTGACGGCTGGGTGCATCATCCTGTTGATTTTTGAAAAATATAATTGACATGATGTGAATGCTCGTTTTAGGGGAATTCAAAGCGTGCCTGATCTGCTCCTGCAAGTCTGGCTCCACTGCGTCCACCGCGATTGAGGCCCTCTGCTCAAAGATGGCGCAGCAGAGCGGCGTGGCGAAGGTGAGGATGAGTCCGCAGAGGCCGATCTGCAGCGGGGCATTGATGCGAGGGTGGCGCCGAAGCACGCCGCGTTGCTCCAGTTTGTTCATGACGAGGGGGATGAGGACCTGTACGAATGTTGGTGTTGGTGCTTGTTATCTTAAGATTGTTGCAGCTTCTTGATTAGCAGAGACAGTAGAAGAATTGTCCCTATCCCTCATGTGCATTGCCAATGCTGCACTCTTGCTCCCTTGAAAGACTTTGCTTTGTTGTTTTACTAGCTGCTTTGCCATTTATTCCATTCATTATTTTCTGAATGTATTTGTTTTTATTTCCCCCAGTCCTCACCATTCCGGGTGCTGCCATTCCCATCCTGCTGAACACCACCTTTGAGATCCCCTCCCTGGCCGCCACCTGGGACTGGCTGCCGGAGATATCCTCACCCTCCTCGGTAGAGAGGGTCACGCCTGCGGGCGGCGGCAGCCGAAAGGAGTGAAATTATTTTGGAACAGTCAATTATTACGCTTTTAAGCGTACGGTCGATTTTACGGTAGCTAGGGTGCTATACTGGCCAAGGAGCGTTGGATTGAAGCAAGTTACTAGCTTTGCTGTTTCACTTGCTTGGAAGCAATGTCAGACGCAAAAACAGCAGCTCCAGGGTAAACGTTTGAAACAGGAGCTCACCGTTCTGCAGCTCGAGCCTCCTCATCATGGGGATGTTGATGGAGTTTGCCGCGCAGACGGCGACGAAGGGGACGAGGCGCCCAACCAGCGGCGGCATCCTCTTGACCATGGCGTTGAGGGAGAGCGCGGTGGCGAGGGCGCCGCCCGTCGCCGCCGCGTAGGAGGTGGCCAGGGTCTCCATGGAGATGGGGGAGGAGCCCGAGCGGTTGGTGTAGTTCACCACCGCGTTGAACGACTGGTTCACCCACTGCCAGAACACGACCTTGGGGGGGAAACGACGCAATATTTTTTTAAGAAAATCTCCTCTGCAGTACCACAAAAACACATAAACCTACTAGCAAAAACATTTTGCAAATCTATTCGCGGAACCACAGAACGAGCCTGGCGAACTGAATTCCTCACCTGGGGCGTCGTCTTGTAGAAGGTCATCATGCACCCCGTGATGGACATGTTCATGGGGACCTGCGCCGACATCCTCCCGATGATGAACATCTTCTCCCCCGTGTCCGGGTGGAAGGCGGAGTCGTAGATCGTCTTGGCGCGCCATATCTCCTCCTCGCTCAGGTCAACCTTCTCGCCGCTCCTGACAAATTCGGGGAAGCGGATCGAGTTATATAGCTACCGCAACTCCGGTGTAATTATAACAATAATACGAAGTAGGAGAGCTTGTCAATGAATATATTGTAAGTAGACGACTTTCACTCAGTATTAAGACCAGAATGTATGTATTTCGGTTTGTCAACATTTCACAACCAGTCTTCAGTTATTGCAGGCACATAGACGAATGGAGATTTTTATTCACAGCCGATCTCCGTAGAATTTTTATCAATTGGTTCTTTCAAACAGAGGGAGGGTCCACAGGTCGGCCTCAAGGTTCTTGAGCCACATTGGACCCTTGAGAGACGACCCAAGCGGCCCTCCGCCTTCCTCTTTTCCCATCCGCATTTCTCTCCAAGATCCCTTGGGCAGGTAGACGTCCCTGCTCACGGCTCCCTCCTCCAGCACCGGCGCCACCAGCAACTGACCCCCTTCGCCCTTGCCCACCAGGAACTGGTCGCCCACCCTCAGGGCCTCCCTGTCCTCAGGGTCCTCCCACCAGACGGGCCTCAGAACGGGCTCCCCCGCCACTTTAGCGGCTTCCCCCGCCCCGAGGATGATGCCAGACAGCTCCAGCCTCAATCCGAGCAGTCTCCTGACGTGATCCGTCACCTCCTCGCCGTAGTTCCACGGGGCGCAGGAGAACTGCACCGCCGGCATGAGCGCCGCCGCCTGCGCCCAGCGCACAAACAGCTCTTCGGAGGGCGCCTCGTCCCCGTACGCGTTGCCGCCCACCATGTCGGGCAGCGGGAACGGGTAGCCGCACAGAGAGAACTGCAGGGCTGACGACACCAGGCTCTTGAGCCCGTTGTCGTGCCCCCACCGCGACTCCCTGTCCAGCATCCTCACCAGCACCGGCAGCCGCTGCGTCCTCCGCCCCACCCTCACCTCCGCCCTGCGGCCGCCGGGGCTCGAGCAAACCGCTTCCGCAAGTGCAGTCGCGTACGAGGCAGGCCAGTGAGACGTTGGGGCTCGGCAGCTCGGGTGGGGAGCAGAGCAAGTCGGCAGCCAGTGTGGCTCTCCTGCGTCGAACTTGAACGAGTCCACGCCGTACTTTTGCCTCAGCCTCTCCAGCCTCGCGAACCACCACTCCTTTGCCTCCTGGTTGGTGAAGTCGACGCAGCCGGCCATCTTGCCCTGCCACCAACTCGTCAGCCCAGGAAGACCTCTTCGAACAGAGTCCCCAACAAGGTATCCCTTCTCCACCGCCTCCTCCCAGCACGCGCAGTCCCTGTTGACGAAGGGGTGCACCCACAGCGTCACCGAGGAGAAGCCAAATTCCTCCTTGGCCGTCCTGACCATCTCCCGCGGGTCGGGAAACTTTTCCCGGTCGAACTCCAGGTCTCCGTACCTCGCCTCCCACCTGTCGTCAATCTCCAGCTGCGAGCGAGGGAGTCCCCTCTCGGCGATGCTCCTGGCAAAGTCGAGCACCCTCCGCTGGTCCACCTTCTCCTTAAACTCTGCCCAGGTCGACCATATGGGCCTCCACAGCAGGTCATGGTCCGGAGTCCCTTCGGGCTTTCCAAGGAATCTTTCCACAGCGATCAACTGCGCCTCCCTGGCGTTTCCCGCCACCACGATAGTGTATCTCAGGCTCAGCTCCTCTTCCTTTACGTTGTTGTAATGTTCGTCATACTTCGCCGTCAGCCTCATCTTCCCGTCCCCTCCCTCGTTCCAAGAGTAAAAGAGGGGCACCCCCTCCGGCGCCCACAGCCCGACGCCCCTTGAGCTGAGCCACCAGGGGTCGGCCACCCCGCCCAGCAGCCTCCGCCCTCCATCCTGCAGGTAGTCCCCCGGCAGCACGGCGGCGCACTCCCTGGAGAAGCTGCCCCTGGTGAGCGGGAACCGCTGCGTCCTCTCCTCCGGCCCGCCGTACCACAGCGTCTCTTCCCCAATCTCAAAGGAGTCTTGCAGGGAAGACAGGTGGGACGTTTTCCACTCCAAGTGGTAGCACTTCCCCCCGGCATCCTCCTCCACCTCCAGCCTCGCCACCGACCCCCACTCGTACTCCACCTTGGACCCCCCGCCGGTCTCCCTCCTCTTGGCTTCGGGCAGTCCCCCCGGCAGCCCCGAGCCCAGCTCGGCCACCAGGGCGTCGCCCCCCACCCGGAGCAGCAGGGAGCTCTTCCCCTCGTTTTCCGAAATCACCAGCATCTCCTCGGTGATTTTGGGACTTGGGAGTAGCAGGCCGGTTTCTTTTCCTCTCAGCTGAGGTGGCGATTGTATCGGGCACCACTACGAAGCGGCTCAAAAGTGTTTGGGCATGGGTCTTTTCTTTCCCTCAAACCGGTTTTCCAGGTAACTTGAACTTGTTTCTTTCTCCTTCCTGTTGCTACGGAGATGACCATACGTTCTTATGCATGATGGCTCCTCGACACATTGCAAGGGTTTTTTTAATGCACGTTGCTTTCTATCTTAGCTTGTGTTCATTTCTTCAGCTGAGGTGAGATGACAGGCCTCGAAGAAGAGAAAGCTTCCCTCCCAAGGGAGGGAATTGCCTCTCTTCCACCCTTTCACTGCAAGGTCGGCGGAGGCAAAAGCCAGACGCACAGCAAGGATGAAAGGTGGGGAAGAGGAAGGGGTTTTAATGCGCATTGGCCTCGATTAGAAGGCATTGTTGAGAACAAAGAAGGGACAGACTTTCCTGAATAAGTCTTTTGAAGCCAATTAACATCGAATTCCATAAAAAAACTGTACAGTCCGCTCTACTTCGAGGAAGAAGAACAGAACGCTAAAATCTCAGTAGATGGACGACTAGAGTTTCGTGAAGAAAACTTTAATCAAATCTTATCGTTCTTACTTGTACTTGTTGACGACGTCCTTGGCCCAGTCCAGCTTTGCCGGGGAGCAGAAGAGGTTGAGCGGGTTGGTGGAGTAGAAGAAGTGCTTGGCGCGGCCCCAGTACGAGGACTGGTCCCACCGGGGCTTGTCCAGGTTTAGGCGGCCGTCGGGCAGGCGGGGGGCCTCCTTCGCCTCCATCATCCTTCGGGGGGGGGGATTTGACTGGGGAAATGGCAAAGGAGGTCGTGGAAGTCACAAGTGTCCTTCCTCTAATGCGTAGTACAACAGAGAGAGCAAATAAAAGCAGGCACAGCACAGGTGACAAGTGGGACTTGATGTGACAGAGCACGAAGGCAACAATATGGGGCTGGCTGGGTCTTGATGCTCACCAGGGGATGCTGGTACGGGTGACAAGATGTCCAGTCGCACCGTGACCTCGGACAAGTTGTGGGAGTAGGACGGCGACGAGACCACCTCGCGAGACAACACTTCTGGTTCTTCGCCTTTTCTGTCTTTTCCCCTTTTCTCCTGTTTGCTTTTTTCTTTCCCCTTTTCTCGAGGTTTCGTGCGAACAAATGTCTCTCCTGCTCAAATGCCAATGCTTCTGCTTTTCCCCACGCCAAACAAAAACAGCTGATTCTCAAACAGTTTTATTAAATTCATTCATTTTGACATTTCTTCGAAGATCTGCCCGGGTGTTCAGACTTCAGGAGATCCTTGTCGCCTTTGACCTTGACCTCGCCTCCCTCCAGGCCTTCTTGATTTGCTCCTGCTCGTTCTCCTGATGGCCAAAGCCATTCGCGCTCTACAAAAGGCATGGGTAAGCACAAAGAGGATTTTTAACTTTTTCTTTGCAATCTTGAGGTAAAGTTGCACTTCAGTGGACTACCTCCATATTATATCAAGGATAGCATTATTGTGTCTTATTACGGTCTCTGTGACTGTACGTATGTACAGTAATTTGCTTGACTAATGCCAATCAACTTAAATCAAGCTTGACTAGTACTTAGTTGTGCCCTTGCCGAGTGCTCACGATGTCTCTGACTATCTCTTGCTTGTCCTTATTCCAGAAGGAGGACTGCCTGTCGGGCGGCGACCTCCCCGCGTGGACGGCCACCTCCGACGCCGGCGTCACCCGCCCGCTCACCCTGGACGAGCGAGAGAGGGAGCCGGCGGGGTTCAGGCGCACCTGCAGGTGCCTCCTGCACTCGCAGTGCGGCAGGACCTTCGACCTGCCCGGCGGCGAGGAGGACCTGCTGGAGCACCTGATGCTGGCTCACCGCGTGCTCATCTCGGAGCCCAACAAGGTGTCTGACCTCTCCGCCTACCTCGACTACTGGAGGAACAAGATGGAGAGCGGGAACGCCGCCATCGGCGAGTTCTGCTCGACCGTGCAGGCCTCGGTCGTCATGGCAAAGAAGGGCAAGAGGAAGGTCGGCGCCGGCGCCAAGCAGCAGGAGGGCGCCAAGGAAGCGGCGGCAGAGCCTGGAAAGGAGGCCGAGGAGGAGAGCTTCTACATGCTCTCCGACGTTCTGGTAAGGAGCCCTCGATAATAGAAATATGCCCTACCATTTTGTGACGATCAATTATTTTTGTCCGCAGACCGAGGACCGCGAACTCCGGGTGCTCTTACAGCGCCAGCGCCTGGAGGACGTGCTGCACTGGCAGGAGCAGGAGCGGCGGGACGAGTCCTCTCCGTGGGGCTGCCTCATGTGCCGAGCCGAGTTCGTGGGCTGGCACGGACAGCTGCTGGACCACATGGCCAGGGACCACAACTTCAGCGTGGGCCAGCCGCACAACCTGGTCTTCGTCCGGGAGCTGATGGACAAGCTGGAGGGCAAGATGGCCGAGCTGAGGTGCGTCTACTGCGACCGGGTGTTCAAGACCAGGGAGGTGCTCAAGGAGCACATGAGGAAGAAGGCGCACAAGAAGATCAACCCGCACGACAAGTCGTACGACCTATTCTACGTGGTGAACTACCAGGTAACGAAATAACATTCTGGGTTTTTTTAAATAAGAGAGTGTGCAAGCTTTCTGTCGCCGCTTCACAGGAGTTCGGCAAGACCTGGGGCGCCCTCGCTCGCGAGTCCCAGTTCGACGGCGACGACGACGACGAGGGGGCGCTGAACGGCTTCAACCTGCGCTGCGCTGTGGGCGTGCCCAGCGGCGATGAGGACGAGGAGTCCGAATCCTCCGGGGGGGCGGAGAGGGAGGGCGAGTGGGAGGAGTGGCGCGGCGACCCCGCCCGCGTCACCTGCCTCTTCTGCGAGGCCTCCTACGGCGGGATGGAGGACCTCCTCATGCACATGACCGCCGTGCACGACTTCGACTTCCGCCACGTCAGGAACGCGCTCCGCCTGGACTTCTACGGGCAGGTCAAGATGGTCAACTACGTGCGGAGGAAGGTGCACCTCGGGGAGTGCATGCACTGCCAGGACAGGTTCGACTCCAGGGACGAGATGCTGGAGCACATGGCGGAGGAGGAGCACTTCAGGCCGCCGGACGACGCATTCGAGTGGAACAGACCAGGTAGGAAAGGGGAAAATAAACTACTTTTTAACAGGGAAATCTTTAGTAAAATCCATCCATTTTGCAGACTTCCTCTTCCCTACTTACGAGAACGACACCTTCCTGTGCCGCCTCGACGACGACATCTACGATGCCAAGGGCGGGCGGTCCCCCATTGGCCCCTCAAAGAGCGGCCCAGCCTCGCCCTCTCCCGCCGCCGCCGCAGCTCCGGTGGAGGCAGAGGAGATCGAAGGGGCGGAGGAGCTACTCAAGAACTCCATCCTGAGAGACGACGACTTCAGGAGGTCCATCACCTCCGGCCACTAGACAAAGAACGTTTTCCCCCTTGACTCCAAACGTGATGAGCAAATGTGCCCTAATAAAGACCAATACATTCTGCGACTTTTTATTACCAGTCAGGTTCGGGTAAAAACGGGTTTTATTTTTTTTAGTTTTAGTGGGAGGGACAAAAGATCAAAGGGGCAAGTTTTTTTAATAATTTTTCTCGGCATTTCAACAACAGAAAAAAAAGAATTATCATTGATCACCTCACATCGTCCTAACGTCTTTTGTTTTTCACCACCGGAAGAGAAGGGACAAAATGCACACTGGGATTAGGGGGCTTCGGATCAACTGAACGAAAAAAGAAGCGGCCGAAGCACGGAAAAAAAGCACACATTGCAACTTGGGTCTCGTCTGTTCAATTCTCAGGCGTTCAAACACTCCTCCCTTTCGTACAGGCACTCTTCTGATCATCAAACACGCACACTCTCCCTCTCTCAGTTTTTTTCTGCGTATGGTGGACCTCTAAGCGATCGAGAATATGTATCACATTGCCCGGAGAGAAGCTTCTTTTTCCCCTCACCGCTGGCTTCACCGCTCTCAAAAGTCGAAAAAGGACACTTCTAATTATAGTTTAGTACGGGAAAACGGAAGCTGGAAGGAGTCGTCCGAAAGAAAAGGGGGGGGGAAGCTCCCGTCTTTCATGACCTCTCCCAGAGAGGATAGGAGATAGCGGCGGCGACGGCTGCAAGGGGAGCGAGAGAGAGATAGGCAGGCAGCGGGGGAGCTTCTTCTTTGCACTGAGCGAAGTCATCTCTCCGAACTCTTTTTCTGTTCTCGCGACGGAAGTGGATGTCTTTCTACTCGATGAGCTTCTTGGACTTGAAGTACTTCCTGAGGTAGAGCACCTGCCAGGTGGCGAGGCCTAGCAGACAGCACATGGAGAAGATGGAGAAGTAGAGGACGCGAGAGTTGGTGCTCTCGTTGGTGTCCCTCATCTCCTCCTCGCGCTGCCGCATGTAGGCAAAGTCCTGCACGATCGACTCGGAGAGGTCCTCCAGGCGCTTCAGCTCCACCTCCAGCGGCTTCAGCTTGGCAGCGTCGCCCAGACCCTCGTAGGACTTGGCCTCCACTCCGTGCTTCATCTGGCCAAGAGAAACGTTATTTGTTTAGTGCTATGTCATTCCATGAGAACTTGGAACAATGGTGTCTATGGACACATACAACTGCTGCCTTGAGACCGAATACCTATGATCTTAATGTAAACCGCCGTCCAAAAAAAGTCTTTCGAAAGAGGAGAATCCCTCCTTCGTGATTAGCCACACAGGTGTTCCACTTTTGCGCCATCGCCTCTCACCTGGAGGAAGACCTCGTGCCTCTGCCCCCTCCTGTTCGGAGGCACCCGGGAGATGAAGCACACCTCGAAGACGTCGTAGTCGTCGGTGGTGAAGGCGAACTTGCCCTTGTCGGTGTTCTCGCGGTTCACAAAGTGCTGCCCCTTCGTGTCCACCACCATCAGGTCCACAGTCTGAAAAAAAAGAAGCAGTGCACGGTTAGATACCTCTAGGTGGCACCCATGAGTGCCCCAAGGCCCGGGCCTACCTGCTCTGGCTGCGCCGAGATGTCGTAGTCTCCGGTGACGAGGATGCCCTTGTGGATCTCCTCCTTGAGGCACTTTCTCGTGTTGGGCTCCAGGTGGAACATGAGGCCGTCCGCGCCCCAGGAGAAGAGGACCGCCAGGGTCAGGGAGAGGAGGAGGCTGGAGGAGGAGGAGGAGGCCATGGTGGACAAGATCACGGAGTCCCAGATCCGGACGAGGAAGGGGCCTTTGGATTCGCCGGCTGCTCGCTTTCTTCTTTTTGGCTTTTGTGCCACGCGTCCTCTTCGGCCTGGGCAGCAGGAGAAACACTTCATGCACTCCCACAAATGGCCAGGCCAAATCGGCCAAACTACGACGATTCACCTTGAATTGTGACCAGAGTGACCAAGAGATCAAGCAACATTGCTTTGGAGGGGGCAAATTGCGAGCTTTCTTTTATTCTTTTCCAGGCAAATTCAGCTGTCGCAGAAATGTCAACAGAGAAAGCAGACGAATTTTTTTGGAGCTGTCAAAATAAATCAGGCAGCGGAGGAAGAGGATGTGAGTGTCACGGTGTTGGCCTCTCTTTGTGACCACTGCGATGACCTCCGAGGTTGGAGGCCGCCAAGTCTCGACCTCCCATCTTGGAGGCACACCTACGTAGCTTCAGCCTCAGTTTTGTCAATCAGCCGCAGGGGTTGAGGTAAAGAATTAGAGATCCTTTTTCTCTCCTAAGAGCTTTGCACTTCCCATTAGATTACCACAGTTGTCACTTGACGAGTACCTAGTCGTGCAATTTTGTTTCTTTGTAACGTTCCCACTT
>JAAUYJ010159603.1_pt1 | contig 16764 bp, 22 predicted proteins | sample 7278031 | NCBI WGS metagenome assembly JAAUYJ01 (sample SAMN14350222, study PRJNA611818) | marine sediment metagenome | isolation source: surface marine sediment (1.8m) | place: French Polynesia: Moorea | collected 2018-08 | reverse complement strand
GGGGGGGGGGGGGCTTTAGGCCTCCGCCTCCGCCTCCGCTTCTGCGTCGCCATTCGATTTCGATTTCCAGCCACGATCCCCCCTCGAGAAGGGAGTCTTATCTCCGGATAGAAACTGGACGGGGCAACCTGCAACGCCGTGTACTTTATCTCGATTTTGTCCAAGACGATGTACAAAGTACTGGACGGACGAGACAGACAAATAGTTCGCTTGCATTGTACCCCCCATCATATGAACTCTAAATGAATGTACCGAAACCCCTATCTCTGATATAATTTTTCCAACTGGTTTTGCTGCTCCGTATGTTTCCCCCTGTCGTACGAATTTTCTCCCTTTCCCCTTTCAAAACGCGCGATGCACCTCAAGAACACATTGTACACTAGATAAATCATGCAACAATTTAATTACATAATTGTTTCTTATCAACGCCTCCAAGTTTTTTTTACATGATATACCTTAAAGGTGGGAGAAATGATAACGCACAATCATTGCGATGACGTTCGGATATGAAACGTAGAAACTCCATCCGAAAATGCCAAACAGTCTTGTCTAGAAAAGGGAGAAACTGAGTAGTGAGTACCCAATGTTGTTGAGTACCCACGCCCTGGACAAAGAGAAATATGACCTCTGGCTTCTCTTGAAAACCCGCACTAGTCCGTTGTTCAGCTTTTAATCCCATTTCAGCCCCACTCTCCTCGCCTATATCGGCACCAGGCCGATTACAAACTGCATGGTGGCGTCGCGTCCGCGGACTCCGGGATCTTTTCGCCACTCCATGCAAAACAGGATTTACCATTGTTCCCAAGCCCCTTCGAAGTTCACTGTACGTACGTTGCGAGCGGAAAGAATAACCTATCGAAGGCGAAAATTTTATAAGGCGAGATAAGATACCCGCGATGACCGAGAAGACCACGTGTTTTTGTCTCTTTTCGACGTTTTAATAATCGATCGTTGAGTACCTACCAAGATCACAGCGATTTGCACAGAACAACCGTGAGTCATTCTTCTGTGCACTTCATGTTATACATGTTGAAAGTATATCATTACATGTTTCTTTTTTTCATGACAAGTGCTATGTCACTAGAACTTGTGCTTTGGCTCCCTGCTCTTCTTCCTCTCCTCCTCCTCCTTCCTCTCCTTCTCCTCCATCTCCTTCTTGGCCTCCTCGCGGTTCTCCTTTTGCTGCTCCTCCAGTGGCCTGAAAGTAAAATTGTTATTTACTGCAAAAAAGGATGGGATTTTCAACAACAACAGCAATTACGAGAAAGACATAGCACCAATAGCAGCAACGACAACAGGCAGTGCAAAAAAAGATTTTTTTCCAGAGGGGGAGAAGAATACCTCGAAAATTTTAGTACCCCCAAAATAGCTCTAGGGGAGGGGATACTTTTTCCCATTCTAGGGGACGGGAAGAGGGGGGGGGACAAACTAAATTTTTATAGGAGGAAACTGGGATTTGTACATAAACAAGATTAAAAAACAAGGGTTTTTTAATAAAAATAAGGGTACGGTCTTTCAGTGCAAAATGCACGAAAGATATATACACAGTATATTAAAAAAATACACTTTTCTTTTTAAAAATACACTTTTCCCCTTATGTTGGCCAGAAACTTCTTGAATATCCCTGATTTTGGGCTCTAGGGGAGGTGATAGGTTTTTGGACGCTAGGGGAGGGGCGTCCCCCCTTCCCCCCCCTCGTCCCTGTGTGGAGCTGCACCATTTCCACTATGCAGGTTTTGTCTTCCACTAAGATTAGTGAGCGTTTTGTTGCACCATTCAGCAAAAAGACAAAAAAATGCTTAATAATTTTTTTCCTTTACTTGTCACTTTCTTTCGCACCTCCCTTCCCCCCACCCCCCCTCTTCACCCAGCACAGAAAAAAAACATAGCCTCCCTGAGGACTTTTTTGACCCATGTACACAGGTATTTTTTTCACCGCCTCTACGAAAAAAGTTGTGCCCATGTGTGGTAGCGACAGTGTAATTTGCTACACGAACAGTAAGTAAGAGGCGAAAAAATGGAAGAAAAATACAAGCAGCAGCTACAACGGACGCGAGAACAACTCCAGAAACAGAATATAGAATGCAACGAAAAAAAAACCCGTCTGTACCTGTCTAGGTCAATCTTCTTGATCTTGTAAGCGCCCTCCCTGAAGATGGGGATGTAGTTGTCGTCGATGGCGTTCTCCGACCCTGGCGGCTTGAGCCTGAGCAGGATCCTCCTCTTCTCGCTGCAGGCGTACTCGGTCTCGTCGACGTCGCCCCAGCAGTCCGACTTGTAGTCCCTGGGCAGCGGCCGGCCCTCGTGCTCACAGAGATTCTTCAGGGGCTTGGCCTTCACGATCATGCCTAAGAAGCGAGAAAAACAGTTTGCCTTACTCTGTATATTGAAAAAAAAGGTAAGCAAATTTTTCGTTTGCTTTCAAATGCGATATTTCCCCCTTATTTGCTTATTTGCTCCTAGCCCCTCAAAGGCATTAGAAAAGTTACTCAATTAATAAACACGATCTTCTTCGTCCTCTTCTTGCTTACCCTCTAGGGAGATTGGCTTGTCCTGCGGGCAATAGAAAACATCGGGCGTCGCCTCGTAGAACACTATGGACTGCCTGTTGATGTCTCCCGCCGAGGCCAGCGAGGCAAAGGCCGCCGCCAGGACGGCCAGGACGGACGGAAGCATGATGATTGTTGCACCAGGTGTGGATCAGGAGGACTATCAACCAAAGCAGCAGCAGCTATCGTGACCTTCCCTTCCCATCCCTCTCTACCATTGGTTGCAACTAGCACCACGGCGGGCCATACAGGTGGGCGGGTGGAAAAGGAGGAGGAGGAGCTGGTGGTTGGACGCGTCGGACTGAGGTGGGCGTCTGTCCGTCCGTCGGAGAGGGAATAGAAGCGCAGTGCATACAGGAGAATGTGCTGGTACTTCTGCAGGCCGGGAAAATGCGTGGGTGTCACATGCTTTGTTCGCTGAGAATGGTATAGAGGGGAGGATGGTGGGCGGGTGGATGGAACCGAAACAGAGTTGCTGATTCGCCCTCGCGGAAGAATATGGGCGACGTTTGGGTGAGAGAAGGGAAGATGCCAAGATGGGCAAACGGAGGATGGGCAGGAGCTGAAAGTGGGCGCGAAATTCGACTGCCATCGAATTAAGCATCTTCCCTGAAAATATTGCAGAGTACTCTCCGTCTTGTAAATGTATGGTAATGCTTTGAAAATATGTGTGCATGTGCCCGATTTGTTTTTGTACAGTTTGCGTAAAAATATCGGTATGAATACTAAGTCTATTTGTGGAGAGCATTGTCAAAAAGTATTTGAAGATACATAAATGTTAATAGGTGAGTTGCGGAAAATAATATTCGTTTTCTAATCGGGCTCATAAAACAGTGAGTGGCTGGCTGCATGGTGCTTGCTTTGGAGGGCTTTCCGCCTCCGTTGCCTGGACACAGTCGTTGCCACCACCAATACAAAGGCTGCAGGGGAGAAAGGGCCAGGGGAAAAAAATCGACATTTGGGCCTCGATCGAATTTCTTCCTTTCTTATTCTCTGACCTCGACCGTGGCCGTAGACCGTGGGGCCGGTGGGTGCGGGTGGGCACCACCACAAAAGAGGCAGGAGGGAGCCTCTGATACGTCGATAAGCTTTCCTGGTCCTTTGGTTTGAAAAGAGGAGGAGGAGAAAGGGGCCTGCTATCCTGCTGCTGAAGAATAGGCGATTTTGTTCTGGAGTAGCTGAGGTCCAGAGCCAATTAACAACAGGTCTTGTAGGCAGCGCCCCGACAAGATGGAGGCCTCGCCGCCGCTCCTGCTGCTGTTGCTGGGGATAGTGTTGCTGTGTATTCACCTGCCTGGGGCGTCCGCCGACATCTCCTGCTACACCTGCGGCTACAAGGACCTGTGCCCGCTCCCCTACGTGCTGGACAAGGATCACGACGCAAAGAAGGCGGAGGCGGAGTCCAACGCCACAGAGGCATCCTCCTCCTCCTCCGGGCCTACGGAGAACGCAAAGGAGGTGCGCGCCGCGCAGAAGACCAGGTGAGGAGAGTAAATAAAAATTCCAAGATCAACTCGAAAAATACAAACGTATTTCCTTGCTGAAGCACCCTCAGCTGCGCTCAGGCATGCATCAAGTTCGACGGCAGCGCCGACCACGACGGCAAGAGGGTCATCGTCCGAGGGTGCCACCTCACGAGTCACAACATCGAGACCAACTCATGCAAGGAGGGATACCAGGCAAGGACAAGGATAAGGCGAACCTGCTTGGCTCCCCACTATTTAAAAGCACCTTTTAGAAATTTATTTCATGAATGCTGTATTTTTTTGCAGCTCAATGGGGCCACTGGAAAATTGTGCACCTGCAACGCCGAGAGGTGCAACGGTGCCGTTGTCATGAGGGGCGCATCCGCCGCCGTCGCAACCGCCGTCATCGGGGCCGCAGTCGGCGCGATGGCGCTGTGGAATAATCTCTGAAAAAAAAACTCTCCAAAATGGCGAGATAGCGGAGCCCTTCTTCTTAATTTCAACAACCTGTTAATATGGTGAAAGTGGGGGCGATGATGCTGTTCGCTGAAAGTGAGTTTGCAAGTTGGAAGCTTTGCTTATGAATGTGTGTGCTATGTATGTGAACTACTGTATTCGTGACGAAGAAAATTATCCGAAATCCATTTATTCTGCATAATATATTAGAAGAATAGTCGCAAAAGCTGTGCTGGTTCATCGGTGAATAAAACACCTAAGTATCGCTCTGAATTATGTAAATGCCGTTTCTCTTCGTACCTCCCACTTCGGCCAATGTGAATTTCATTTCCATATGTATGTGTAGAAAAAGATCAGAAGAAGAAATTGTGACTTAAATGTGACTTGTTTGCCCCTCCCAGGTATAAGGTATGAGGGGGGGCTTAAGACAGGCCTGCAATATACCGCATTTATCGATTCAAGTTGGCTACAGGGGCAGCTGGAGTCTTGACTTCTTCCCCAAGACGTAGGATATTGATTTCTATCTACTCCAGGCCAGCTCGCTCGATTTCTCCTCGACTTGGCTGTCTTCAAATGCCTGAGACAAAAGGCCCTTTCTCTTTGCACTACCGAGCCAGATAGCATTTGTGGAAAATCAAGGAATGGAAGTCCCAATTTTGCGGGCGCCCTGGTGGCGTGGCGCCGCTGGGGCGTCGCTCGTCGCAGCCGCGGTGCTGTTGGTGATGCCGGGATCGGCTAGGGCGGCAACGGTGGAGATTAAGTAAGGGATTGTTTTTGATCAAAATATTTTTCGATCAAGTATTACGAATTCCCTCTTTTTTCACGAATAAAAAAAAGACCAAAAAGACCTTTTTGAATTACCGGAGCAATTAAGCATGTTTCCCTGTTCAGGGCTGTTGAGTGCTGGTACTGCGGCCCCGTGAAGGAGTGCCCCCTTCCTTGGAACGAGGAGGGCACGGACAAGCTGAACTGCTCGTCCGGTTCCTGCATGAAGTTCGACGGTTGGGCATCTGACGGAAAGAGGGTGATGATGAGGGACTGCGGGTTCTTCTCCGCCGACGAGATTGACTACTCGGCCGTACTGCTAGGGGGATCCACAGACGGAACGTAAGATCGGAGGGACTAACCTGAGCAGAAAATAGCGTTGTTAAGTGCTGTCAGCTCTGCTGTTGCCCTCTCCATACTGTAGTAGAGGTACTCATATATACCGTATTTTTTGTTGCTGCAGCAAGGACTGAAAATGAGTTCCATTGTCGCTTCGATCTTCCAAGCCAATTCAAATTTTTTTCTTTCCAGTCTGGCCCACTGCCAGTCCAGCTTCTGCAACGGCGCCGTCTCCAACTCGAGGATGGGCGGGCCGACCGCCATCTTCGCGTCGGTGCTATATGCAGTGTACATTTTTGCTACTCTGCGCCTGCGGCACCAGTGTGCGTAACGCTGTGGTTTAGGGAGGTTGTTTGACACATGTCTAGGTATGAATATTTTTTCTTAGTCAGTAAGTATCTGCTCAATTTTGATGTTTCCTAATGCTCCACGGAAATAATGCTCATCGAACATTTTTTTTTGGAAACAAATAAACCTATTTTGCATACTACTTCAAAGATATGGACTCCAGTTTTCAAAGTTTATTTGGCACCCAGTCATTGGATCATGCATGACTTACTTGTATTTTATACGGTATGTGCATAACGATCGGGGAAAGAGAAGTCTTAAGGGTTTTTTTGCAGGTTTCACTAATATTTGTGTTACAAAACGACGCACCCTGCGTTCAAATAGCCCGGGGGTGCATATGGCACTGGATTTCGGAGTCCATTCGGGACTCCATAAGTTAAGCTTTTACAAACAAGAACAAACTTTGTTCAATGACCTGCGGCAGGTAAAGAAAGACAACTACATTAACTTAATTGCACTTAATTAAAAGAAGGTGTCATTAGTGAAGGGGGTCACAACCCATTCTAAAACCAAAAGGGTGATGGACCACCCTTTCTTGGTTCCCTGTTCCCAACAGGGTGACTATGATTTCAGAATGGGGTGTAACCCCCCTTCTGCAACAGGGTGGTTCAAAAAATACAAGGTAGTTCATCTACCACTATCATTTCAGAATGGGGTGTGATCCCCCTTTGTCAGACTTGTGTTACTATGGTATCTACTTGGATTCCTGGATTGCCCATTTTTAAAAGTTGTGTCCTCCTCCTCCTCCTCCTCCTACAACAACAACAACAGGGATCTCTCCATGACCTGTTGGCCTTCGGCCGCAAATAAAAAAGAGTTGTGATCAGGCTGCTATTCTATGCTAATTCATTGCAGCTCGGGCGGCGTCGCCTTGTAGTCGTTTCGCAGTATGTAGGCGCCCAGTGCGTATGCGATGGTGTTGAAGATGGCGAAGACCCCCGCGGCGATCCTCGCGTCGCACCAACCGTTCCCCGCGCACCAACCAAAGCCGGCCAGGACCACAATGAAGCCGATGCAGTAGAACACGGTGGCGATCAGAGTGTAGTAGTACTCCTGAAAACAAGAACAGACTAAGTTCAACGACCTGCGGAGATAATTTTCAAAGGATTGACGGAGTTTTTAAGGACTTTCCAGGTTTTTCCCCTTCCCCAAAAGACTGGTCAAAAATCACCAAAATTTAAGCGATGTTGCGTTTTTGGCCTTTTTGACCTTCAAAATGACCTCGAAATTCAAATTTGATCTTAGCCGCCAACCATAATTTGGGGGTTGCCAAGATTTTTAATTTTATGAATTTTTTTGTCATAGGTGCTAAAGTTGAGAACTGTGGTAGGGGGTCGGAGAATTTGCTCAATAGAACATAAGGAGTCACACCCAAAAATGAAATTAGATGGCAAACCCAGACTACTTGGAGTGGTCATCTATGTATCACACTACAATTTTGGAATGGGGGGTCACACCATACAATACATAAGCTTTTAAAATAAAAATTGAAAAAAAATATTGGTAAGATTTTTATTTTTCATTTTGTTGATTTGTTGCATCATGTTATTTTGCAGCTGCTGCTGCTCCTGCTGCTGATGCTGATACTACTTTACTACGGTGGGGGTGCAAAATCGCCCACTCCAAAATCGCCCACTCCAGAATCGCCCACTCCAAAATCGCCCACTCCAGAATCGCCCACTCCAAAATCGCCCAAACTGCAAAATTGCCCACTCCAGAATTGCCCAAACTGCAAAAACGTTCATTCTATTGAAAAACACAGAATCACCCACATTTTCAACCGTTTGATATCAGCATGGCCTGGCCTGGCCAGGGTTGAAAAATCCTGCCCATGCTGATCCCTAACTCAAGCGCTAGACCACTAAAAACGGAAACGGAAAAGAAAAAGACAACAAGAACAGACTAGGTTTGACGACCTGCGGCGAGGAATTACGGAAATGTTCTAAGATTGACAAAGTTTAACAGGATTTGCCAAGAAATTGCCAAAAAAATGCTGATTTAAAGGGATTTGCGTTTTTGACCCTTTTTGACCTCTAAATGATTCCAAAAGTCAAATTTGACCTTATCCCATATGACTATCTCTCTTTTCGAAAATCCAAGCTTGTTTCTGCAACTTTCGATCTCGATTTCTTCCTCTGTTGCCCAACATGGTTCTTCTCTATTATCTTTCCTCCTTATTTTGGCGCTGCTGTACAGGCCTCTATATATATGTAGGCACCGAGGAAATAGAGATCCGCACTTCACCGTCCGAACCAGAGTTGAAAACCTCTTCCTCGCTCATTTAAAACCCATCTCGGAGGAGGAACAGACATTCCAAATCGCCCCTCGCCTCTTCTTCGCGGGCGGAAGGGGAAGAAGAAGAGGCGCACCCCCCCCTCCCGCGACCCCCAGGTGCACTTCCAAAAAAAAGTGCCCATTAGCGCATACGTGGAGGTGAGGGTGGAAAGAGGAAGAAAAAGATTTTTTTTCGGGAAGAGGAGAAGCTCCTGTTAACCGCCTACTTCCTTCCTCCCGCCCTCGGGTCAACGGGATGCACCGTGGGCGCCTCCCTCCTTCCCTCCCCTGTTGCCTGTCGTGTACTGCGGGGGCGGGTGAGTGGATGGGGGGGTGGCACTGGCACACTTACGCATTTCCTTCCGTCTTGTCTACCGTACACCTGAGGTGAGGAGGAGGAGGAGAAGGAAGATTCTCCCCAACATGGGAGGAAAAGAGGAAAGGTTTCCATTGCGTAGGCAGGGGCGGTGAAGAAGACATTTTCATCGTGGGTGGTCCGCCTTTTTTGTGCTTAGCTCTTTGTCGCATCAAGTGTTTCCGCTTCAAATTGCAAACTCACATGCGAAAAAAGGGGATGGGCAGGTGACACGCTGATTTTCGCATATGTGTGCAGTACGTGACTACGCAAGTAATGCGTCCCGAAAAAAACTCATGCTCGCCCCAAAAAAAAAAGAGGAGGGGGGCACTTTTTGGTGCTAGGAAGGAAAGGGGGAAAGGGGACGTCAAAGGAGGGGGGGAAGAAGATGTAGAAGATGCGGAGGAAGAAGAGTGTTGCTTCGTACGTGTACCGTGTTTCTGTCTGTTGCCATCCCCCCTCCTCCGTCCGCCGGCCGCCGGCCCACCCCTGCATGGAAGCGCGTGCGATTCGTGCATTGCGGGGAAGAATGCGCGGAAGCTATAAAAGTGGGGATATCGTTTTCGGGTTTGCTCCATTCCAGAAAAGGAATCTCCGCCAAACACAATGAGACTGGTAAGTAGATTGCTATACCCGAGAAGTATATAATTAAATTAACCAATCTTTGTTACCTCCGTTTCCAGTCTGTTTCCGTCTTCCTCGCCGCCGCCGTTCTAGTGGCCGCCGTCGCCGCCGACGCCGACCACGCCGGCCGCCGTCAGGGCCGCAGGCTCCGCAACGGCCGCAGGTTCGGCGGCCGCGGCAGACGCCCCGCGCCCGTCAATAACTTCAACGGTGGCAACTTCCCCGCCGTCCCCTCCGCCGTCCCGCAGTCCGTCCCCGCCGCCCCGCGCCGCCGCCCCCGCCCCGCCGGCCGCCGCCGCCCTCGCCCCCAGCCCGCCTTCGTTCCCGAGCCCCTGCCCGTGCCCGTGGTGGACCCCATCCCCCAGGCCGTGCCCGTCGTGGCCAGGGGCAGGCAGCACCAGCAGCTCCCCCGCGGCGCAAAGAGCATCGACGTGGAGGGAACCAGGTTCACCAACCAATCCCCGGACGAGTTCGGAAACTACAACTTCCAGTACGTACAAAAGGATGTGGAGCATTGCTTTTATACTGCAGCTGCAGCAGCAGCAGCAGCAGCAGCAGCAGCAACAACAACAAAAACACCTTTAGCAGCAGCAAGAAACATAGCAGAAATTGTTGCTGCAACATATTACCTAGTACAGATAGAATATACTCTTTCACTCGAAATTACCGGAGAATATGGTAGGGATAATTGAAGGTTATTTTTTCTCCACTTTTCAGGCTTGACTCCCCCGACGGCACCTTCCGCCAGGAGACCGGCACGCAGGTGGCCACCGGCACCCGCTCCGACGAGACGGTGAACGAGATCCGCGGCGAGGTCTCCTGGGTCTCCCCCGAGGGACAGCTCATCTCCTACACCTACATCGCCAACGAGAACGGGTACCAGCCCAGCAACCTCCCGCAGGCCCAGCCCGTCCCCGCCGCCATCCAGAGGAGCCTAGACACCATCGCAGAGCTCAACGCAAGGACCGGCAGGAAGTAGAAAAGCGAAAAGTCGACGATTACCTATGTGGAATCATTGTTTCCTGTCCTCACCCCCTCCGGGGCGCCCACCACCACCGATCCGAGCGTGATATTTAATCGTTGTTGAAAAACCGACCCGGCGTCCGTTTTATTCCACCGAATAAAAAAACCCTTGTTGCCAAACCGCCTTTTTTGCTTGTCTTGACCGAAAGTCAGCCTTATTGCCCATTTAGCGGCTGAGGTTTAGCTCAGAGGGGGAAAAGGACCGGGTGCAATAAATATCCGACGCCCTTGTGTGGTAGACTCTGCACTTGCGCGCCGTTTTTTTTATTGAGATCTTTTTTGACCGCAGATTCTTCCGTCAACCCGTCCGACCTTTCGATGCGACCGCGTAAGGAATACGGGGGCGTCCGTGCAGGAAGCGTCGTCGCGCGGCGACGCAGACGGACGCGGAAGACACGGGCTCGATCAGACCAAAGGGTGACAAGGGCATAAATATTCGTGTTTCTGTCCTCTCTCTCTCCGCGCGGCTCGAGGCAAAAATGCGCGCGTGACCTTTAATGAAACGAGGGGAGCGCCGCTCATCTTCAGGAAATGCAGCGATATTCGTTCTTCGTGCAGGAGATTTTTTTTTCCCGCCTCTGATGCTCCGATCATCGGTGAAGCGAGAGAGGAGCAGGGACGATCACCCCTTTATTCTTCCTTCCTCTTCTAAATCTTCTTTCGACGGATGGGGTTATAAGGGCGACGCACGAGCCTTCTTAGTCATGTTGGGGTCTTTAGATGTTTTAAAAGAATAGTAAGACAATGACAATGGAGAATGGAGGGGGAAACTATGAATATTTGTACGGCTTCAGTTACTTTTTAACAATATATGCAACTCGGTATTTCATTATGCCTGTGCTCTGCGATTTCAGTACATTCCAAAAATGAATATCTCAATGAAGAGAAATTAAGAGCCATTTCAGCAAACAGTGTAGTCTCACTCCCATCGTTTTGCCTCAGGCTACATGGGAGAGAAAGAAACAAGATCTGCGGTTCAAGTCGGAAGGAAGATGAGAAAAGGAGGAGGAGGAAGAAAGAGGAGGAGGAGGTGGTGGTGGTGGTGGGACGCGTAAATCTCGAGCAAGGACGAGGAGGAAGGAAGAGGAGGAGGAAGGGATGGAACTTTTTCCACACAATGGCCCCTTCCCTCGTTTTCGCGGGGGCGGAGGAACAAGAACAGACTAAGTTCGACCTGCGGCGAGGAATTACAGAAGATTTTCAAAGATAGACAAAGTTGAAAAAAAAATCACCAAACAAGTCACCAATTTTAAGCGATTTGCGGTTTTTTTTACCTTTTTTAACCTCTAAATGATCTCAAAAATCAAATTTGACCTGATCCACCTAGCATAACTTGGGGGTGACGGAGATTTTCAATTTCATATTTTTTTCTGATTCAGCACTTCTTGGACCTTAAATTTGCACTTTATATCATTTTGGGTGGTTTTCTCAGAACCTACTGGTCACACGGAGAAGTCATCTCAGCAAAGTTGTCATAACTTTTGAAGATCTACCTAAGTTATTACCATGAATTTAGGCTACAAGGTTGTTTAGGGCCTCTAAAATACATTTCCCCAACAACAACAAAAATAACAACAACAACAACAACTGGGACCGTTACTAGACCTGACGGCTATTGCCGCAGGTAAAAACAGAAGGGGGAGCAGGAAAATGGCATGGTAAAAATGCAGCAAAGGGGGTCGCAGCGCCGACGACGACGACGCTCGCGAAAGGGGAAAGGGCGAAAATACTTCCGTGTGCGAGACACACTTTCGTCGGTCCGCATTGCTCTTCACCTTTTCACTTTCTGGGAATTGCATGCACCCTTTCATCATACTATTACAGTTACCCCCGCGCGCCGCTATGCATACCGACGGTACGACGTGCACTTTGGAGTGGCGGCGCCGGTCGCCACCACAGTGATGGAATCTCCCTTTCCGGCAGAAGAGCTCAAATGACTATGGTGGTTGTAGAGCTGTTGCTGGTAACGGCGGCGGCGGCGGCGCCGCTCCACGGTGGCCTGGCGTCCGCGGTGGAAGAACACCAATTATTCAAAATGGACCTCCCCAAGAGGGATGGAGCAGAGAAGGAAGAAGCGAACGGGGGAGGAATCTCAAGTGGGAGAGATATCCATCAATGCTCTTGCGGCTGGGAGGGAGGAGGCGGAGGGGAAGAGGAAGCGGAGAGGGGACTGATGAAACAGGAGCTTGGGAAGGTGGAGGAGTTCTTCAAGCACGGGAAGAGGTTATTTACGTCAATACATTTTTACAGGAGTATTATGTTCCCCATCGGCGGATCGTTCCTTACAGGGCTCTGACTGAAAGGCAGATGAAGAAGATCGCCGCCGAGAGCCTCATGGGGGAGGAGCTGCTGATACAGCAGCAGCAACAACAACAACACCATCCCCATCATCATCACCACAACCAGAACCAGCAGCGTCGACAAGGAGGGAACGAGGCTGATTTTCACAAACTGGGAGGAGGAGGAGGCAGACCGTGGATGGCGTTTATTAAGATCATGGAGGCGGGGGAGGATGGCGCGGGGGAGGCGTCTTCAGTCTGCGGGGGATCGCTAATCAACAGCCTCTTCGTCATGACGGCAGCTCACTGCGTATGCGACTCCAAAACGTGCATAGTGAGCCGCCTCTTAATCGATCACTTACTGCAACAATGACTGGATGTTTAATTTCAGCGACGCGGGGGAGAGATCTCCCCCCTGTACGATATGAGCTCCCGCCTCCGCGTTCAATTGGCGGTTCCGCGTCGCCTCCTGGCCCATCTCTACCCAAACAGGTCATACGAGGTGGCAGAGCTGCACGTGCACCCTAAATTCAAGGTGACAAAAGGAAAACAATAGGATGCTTATTGTTATGCCGTTAAAAGAATTTTAAAATTATTGTCGTTTTTTTCTTGTTTCCCACAAGATTGAGCTTGAGGCCTCCCCGCACGATCTGGCCCTCCTCCGCCTCTCCCGTCCAGTGATGTCCCCTGAACACGACTCTGGCTCTGGCCCTTCTCCGATCTGCCTGCCGCCCGGGGAGGAGTTCCCCGACGCCGACGACTCCGTCGGCGCCAGCGTGGCCGGGTGGGGCGCGGAGGCGGATGCCTCCTGCGTCACGGGAAGAGGGGGTCCAGCGCCGTTCCACCAGTGTTAGGAGGACGCACAAATAACAGCACGGACAAGACAGGCCGCATTTTTCCTTTAAAAACATTTTTCCTCGATGAAAGCAAGGAAAGAAAGAAAATATTTCCTTTGCTCTCTCCTTCGTTTTTGCGACCTGTCGTTGTGCTCTTACGGCAAGTTCCCCTTTACCTACGATAACCTTACCCACCACCACTGCTCTCACAGCGACAGCCCTAGCTACTCAGATGGTCTCTGCAAGGAGTTCTTCAAGCAGGTAATTGATGGCGATAGAAAATCGAGGTGCAAAAAAGTACAAATTCGCTCAGGCCGAGGAGACCCCCGCCATGCTGAACAGCAGCCTGACCGTCAAGCTGGTATTGCTGGAAAAAAGAAATAGCCAGAAAGGTGCCTCTCGGCACTCTCCCAGAGAGTGTTTCAAGGCCCCCCGCCGGGAGCGGACCGGTCCGTTCGGGTGGTGCGGGACCTGCGCCTCGGGCGGTTGCAAAGAAGGAGGAGGGGGTGGAGACCCCCCCGGCGTGCAGTCCGGGTGGGGCTTCTGCGAGGAGCACTGCCTGCTGTTCAGCGACGACGCCTCCGGCGGCGGCCATTCGGCTCCTCCGGCGCCGCAGCATGCCGAGCAGCTCAACGAGATCGGGGCCCTCACCATGCTATCCCCCAGCAGGTGGACAACGTCCAGGATGACGCATGTTTTGTTTCCTTGTTAAGAAAAAAAATCCGTTTTCAGGTGTCTGGAGCTGTCGGATCCTTCACTTCTCTTTCACCCGGTCTACGATCTGTGCGCCGCGAGAAGGGAGGTAGGTAGGACTTCATCCTCGCCACACCTGCACCTCATGCCACACGGTTTTTCTTAATTCAGTATTTTTTCAGATTTTCCGACGCGACCAAGTGGTGTACACCGCCGTCAAAAAGGGGGATTCCGACTTCCGCTTCCGCCTCCAGAGGGGAGAGAGGACTCCAGCGCCGGAAAAGGAGAAGAGGGAGGGAGAGGAACAAGAGCGCTATTTCTACGGTGGTCGAGACTCCTGCCACGGAGACAGCGGCTCCCCGCTTTGGAAGTGGGTGGATGGAGCAGGAGGAGGATCAAGGAAGAGGAGGCGGGCCGTGGTGGTGGGGGTGGTCAGCAGGGGGAACGGGTGCGCAAGGTTCAACAGGCCGGGAATATACACAAGGTACTTTTTTAGCCTTCTTTAGTGCTGACGGCATACAAACTTTTTTCATTCCAGGGTGAAGAGATACCTGGGCTGGATCAGGGAGGTGGCAAGAGAAGGAGGGTGCATGGATGAGGAAAAACGCCGCTGACTATTTCCCGGCCCAGTTACTCGATTTCCCCTTTTTCCTAGAAGATGGTGGGACAATGAATCGGCACAAAAGTATTCCAGGCGCCTCCTTGTATATCCGTATCCGTATCTCTCCTCGCCGCCGCCGCAGCGGATAGGAGGGAGGAGGCGGAGGCGGTGTAGATTTTCAACCTTGTTCGCTGTGACAAGTTTGGGTCGCGAGAATCGGAGAAAGAGGGGAGACAAGTCGAAGCTACAGCACTCAGGGCGAGGCCGCCGCCAAGTTCCGTGCGCAGCAAAACAGCCGCGCGGACGGCCGAAAGACCGACCGACCGACCGACCCGACACACCGATTTTTTTTTCTTTCTTCCTCCTCCGGACGTCCTCCCCTCCCCCTCCCCCTTACGAAGAAAAATCGTATCGAAGGAGGAGGAGGATGGGGAGGAAGGGGCGGGGAGGAAACTTGGCCTTTTTTCCTTCTCAGTAGATATGAGTGGAGGACGGAAAGGGGAGAGGGGGAGGGAGGTCTGTCATGGCTTAAGAGGAAGAGGGGAGAGCTGGGGTGGGACATGGGAGTCCTTGCCCACTTATAACGGCGTTCGGAGGCGTCATTTTGTCACCTGCACGTAGGTATGGCGGCGGGGCGGCCCTCGATTCCTACTTCTCTTAAATATTCGGACGAAATCCGACCGCCGATGAATCTTTTTTGCCCCCATTCTCCTTTTCCTTTTCCTTTAGGCCGCTGGCTAAGAGGGTGCTAGACGATGGATGTCCCCGGAGAACATTCCTTCCCTAAGCCACCCTCCCCTTTGGGCGGCATGGATTGCCAGCCGGCGAAAACACTCGGGGGAGCCTCAAAGGGTTGTTTTGACTTCCCCGCAGACACGAGGAATCGGAAATAATGTCGGCGGGGCCTACATGCAAAAAGCGAAACAAAAACAAAACGGCTAAGAAAATTTTCGGGGAGAGAAAATATCTTAATTCATATACCTATGTAGACTAGCCCAACCACCCAGAATGCGCCAATTTTGCGTTGATGTTATGCCAATTTTTGTTGGGCGCAATATCGACGCAGAACTGCTACGTGAGCACTCTGTGCGTCGAGATTACGCCTATTTTAATTTTCCATTTTTTTGCGTGATTTCGCCTCTTGCGTCAACGCATGCGTCTTTTTTTAGCAAACCGTTTTTAAGCATTTTTTTCCGTGTGCGCAAAAAAGAGAAAAAAGCTAAAAATATGGCGGGTCTCGAACCTACGAACCTTGGACACATAGACCCCAAGACCCCTGTTGTAACCACTCAGCCACTTGTACTGTACTTGACTTTCACGTTAAATTTACCCCTTACATACACTGTACGTACCGTATGTTATAAAAAATACCGTAATTTTGGCGCAATTTCGGCGCATGCGTCGACGTATGCGCCGAAATTGTTCTAAATATATGTATCTAGAAAGCTGGTGTTCTTTTGCAAACTAAAAACTAGTCAATTCGTCGCATGCGTCAACGTATGCGCCTTCTTTGCGCTAAAAAAAATGTTTCCAACAAGATCTGGGACCCTGCACTTAAGAAAATCGCCATTCTGCACCTCATATAAGGGGGTATCCGGCGGTTGGGAGATCTCTTCAACTTCGATCAAATAATGATGGCACGTCGTACAATTTTCTGCCATTGGGTAAGGGCTATGGAGAATGAGGAGACACGGAGGGCCAAAGTCGTCGTCCGTCGGCTCACGTTTCGGCGTACTTTATAGGAATACTGTGTTGGCGACTAACACCCGTGACGGAGTTTTCCAGCTTGGCAAAATGTCGCTCGGCAAAAAGTCCGCCTCGCTTGAGTTTCATGGTCTTTATGGTGGGAAAAGCTCTGACCAGAGACTTATTGTTATAATTTCCACAATCCTCTCTTTGAAATCATGATAACATATTCGTGTAGTACAGTGCAGTCGACTTTCTTCACGGCGCCGTTCAAGAGTCTGGTGGGGGACGAAGGAGGAGGAGGAGAGGGGGGCGGCAAAGATTCCGTCCCACTTCCTACTGTGGTGCCTCTCTTGCTGCCTCTTGTACCTTGTACCGGAGACACCGGCCTCATTCATCGTCTCGATCTCTCTCTTTCCCCCTCTTCTTCCCGCCTCTAGATTTCGGGCGCGTTGGGTTAGAGGCCAGGT